>Ga0114933_10006470_pt1 | contig 10379 bp, 5 predicted proteins | sample 4SBtaG_FD_89691 | JGI IMG/M metagenome (GOLD analysis project Ga0114933, IMG submission 89691) | Deep subsurface microbial communities from Kolumbo volcano to uncover new lineages of life (NeLLi) - 4SBTROV12_W25 metaG | ecosystem: Environmental > Aquatic > Marine > Volcanic | place: Kolumbo... | reverse complement strand
TTACGTCACTGGCATATGAGCCGATTCTTGTGAAAGCCAATGAGACACAAGATTGGGATACCTCAAAATTACTGCGATGGAACGGCGTTCACAATCAACTGACTGAAACGCAGCGAAACAACCTGCTTGGAAACTGGATGCTTCGTTCCGGAAACGGTGGAAAGACCTGGTCACGACCGTATCGGTGTCTGGTACATAGCCCGCACGGCCCAATTGAGCTTAAAGACGGAACACTGTTCTACGCCGGCAAACAACTTTGGACCGATGAACCAAAGATCGGGGCTGCTATTTCCACGGACGATGGGCGTACCTGGAAGCTACACAGTACTATTGCCGCACGTGACGGCGACGATTACCGACAGTACCACGAATTACATGCCGTTGAGACGGATAGTGGAAAGATCATCGCTCACATAAGAAATCACAACTCCAAAAGTGCCGGCGAGACGCTGCAATGTGAATCGACCGATGGCGGGCGGACCTGGTCACCTGTTCATTCAATAGGTGTTTGGGGCTTCCCATCGCACTTGCTTCGATTGGACGACGGGCGGTTACTCATGTCGTATGGCTATCGCAATACGCCGTTTGGGAATCAAGTGAGGATTAGTGAAAACGAAGGTGAGACATGGTCTGCGCCTATCACCTTGTCAGGTGATGCCGCGGGTCACGATCTTGGCTACCCATCAACAGTACAACGTCCCGACGGCACGTTTGTTACTGTGTGGTATGAGAAACTCGCTTCATCTGAATTCGCACAACTGAGACAGGCAACTTGGAAGCTTTTATAGATTTTCTATGCACTGTCCGCGTCTTCCATCGGTTTTTCTGAGAGCTGAAGAACTTCTACGAGACCATCATTGCTGACGTACTCTTCCGGCAGCACATGCCGCCCGTTGCCAGTACGACCATTTGATTTATATCGTGATACGGCCAATCGCATGCCATCCGGATGTATGTCTACTTCATATCCGCTTAGCATTTTTATTGCGTGTATCGGTTCTGGCTTTTGAATATCCCAAAACGAGAGTGAAGCACCGGCCTGCCCTTCGCCAACTCCAACAAGCGTACCATCTGATAGAAAACACAAACCATTAATCGGACCGTCCGCTTTAATCACTGGCTTAAGTTGTATCGCCTCCGTAACGGATTCCAAGTCAATGATCGAAATCAGTGGATCACCAGGACAAAAGGAATTGCTCTTAGCATTAGTGAATCCACCGCAGGCTAAAAGGTTACGAGTTGAATCAATGGCCATACATCGCACACCGCCGACATGCGTCAGGAAGTTATCAAGCCGGGTATGAAGAATCGAGACATCGATTTCGCGACTTAGTTCACCTTTCTTATTCCACTGGCGAACGATTCCTAACTGGTCACCGCTAAAAAGATCACCTGTCTCAGGGTGAAAAATCAGGCTAAAAATATATCCCTGATGGCCATCTAACTCTTCGGTCGATCTCCCCTTCGCATTCCAAAGTCGAACGGATAGGTCATTACCGCCAGTTGCAATGGTCGAACCATCTGGACTGACCGCTACTTTTCGAATCCAACCGTTATGAGAGCCTGCCTTCTGCCAAATCTGTTTAGGTTCATCGAGACTGTAATCCCAACACGTAAGAGTGCCGTGATAGTCGCCGGAGTACATGCGCTTCGATTCACCATCAAAGGCAAAATCTCCAACCCATGTGCCATGTGATTCAAACAAAACTTGTTGTTCTGACTCGATATCCCATCGGATAATTGCACCGCCGATACCCGCGGCAAACACGAATTGCCCGCATGGGCTAAATCGGGTTGCAGTAATCTGGCGTTTCCATTGAAACTTGGATTGCACCCATGCTTTGGTTACGTCCAATGGTGTGGCCGAAGAGACGCTCATGCTAAAAGCTCCTCAATTACGCCATAGTCGTCATGAGCGATCGGCAGCGGTTGCCCGTCGATGTGATATTCTGTCGTAAGAGAATTTATATCCATCGCTTTAAAGATCGTATGGAAAATGTGCCCGATGTCATATTCACTGTCATCGACCCAAGCACCGTTATCTGTTGTTTTTCCGAGCACCACCCCTCTGTTCAAGCCGCAGCCAGCCATTGCAAGCGACCAAGCTTCAGGCCAATGATCACGGCCGAGACGCTGGTTGATTTTGGGGGTGCGACCGAATTCAGACATGAGTAATACGAGTACATTGTCGAGCATGCCAGACTGTTCCCAGTCTTCAATCAACGCCGCAAATGGTTTGTCGATTTGCGGGACGAGATCCAGATGCATGTTGAAGTTGTCACCATGCGTATCCCAGTGATACGAATGGCACTGGACAAACATAACGCCTTCCTCAATCAGTCTCTTTGATTGCAATATATGTCGACCCAGCGGATGGGTACCGTATCGATCTTTTTCGGCAGGTGTAAAGTCGTCAAAGAGATCTTTTCGTTTAATGAGCTTCTCAGCCATTTCAAACGAATAGTCATATGCATCGACATCTGCGGCTCTTCGTCCTAGCCGGAATTTTTCATTAAGCTGCCGGCGAATAGCGTTTCGAGTTGAGTCGATTGCCTCGGTGATTTCTGCTGGGCGATTAATGTGTACTGGCGGTTTGCCATCACCAAGAGCCAGTGCTCCATACTTGGCACCAAGAAACCCTGCGTGTTGCCAGATAAAACCACCCGACCCTGGCTTCACCCATATGTAATTTGGCAATTCGACCTGCTCGTCACCACGAAGGTAAGACAATGCAGCTCCGAGGTATGGATAGGTGACTCCGCGATTTTTTGGGTCGCCTCTGAGGATACGGGGGACGCCAGACGAATGGTTCTCATCCTTAGTGCACATACTTCGAACCACAGCCAGATTGTGCATTTGCTCAGCGGTCTTGGGCATTAACTCGCTTATGTGCACACCTGGAATAGATGTTGGTATCGCTCTGAATGGTCCACCGAATTCCGTCCCAGGTTTTGGGTCCCAACTCTCAAGCTGACTGATACCGCCATCGAGCCAAATTAATAAAACCTGCTTTCGCTTTGACTTCAGTTCGTCAGCGATCGCTGGAGAAAGCAATCCGTTCATTCCCATTCCTGCAGCCGCACCTGTCAATGCACCAAGCACTTGCCGTCGAGATAGGTCATGATCAGGTTGATTACATTTAAAAGGATTCATGAATCAGATGCTTCATTAGTGGTTCAGCCTGAATTCTGCAGAAGTGAGCATGGCCCATGCAAACTCAGCAATAGCTTCTGTGCGTCGCTGTGAATTCCCTTCGAGAAATTCCTCAACCACAGCGACTTCCTCAGCAGACGGATATCGCGAATACACAACCAGATACAGCCTTTGGGCAACTTGAGCGTTCTCTTCAATCAACTCAAGTTCGTGTATCAGTCGACCTTCTTTCGGTTTTAGCCATTCGAGTATCAGCTTCTCGTTCATCAGGAACAGTGCCTGCCCCATGGACGGTTGAAACTCCACTTCTGCAACACCAGGAGGGCTTCCGAATACTGAAATAAATAGAGTCATCGTATCTTGAAGATTCGATGGGGCCGGGATCCGATCATTAATGTAATCTTTGAAGGAGAATGTAACTTCCGGATCGGGTATAGAATCCTGAAGTTCAGCAAGAACACCTGTAGCTTGCATAATGCTCCAGGCTGCTTGTTCCGGAGTGAGTCCTTTACTTAGGGCTACTTTGTATGACTGCGGCGGGCAACTTTGCTCAGTCTCACCTTCAGCAATTTGACTCGATCGTTGATAAGAATCTGAAAGAGCGATCTCACGAATTAGATGTTTGACGTCAAACGCAGATTCAATGAATTCAGCGGATAGGGTTTCCATCAATTCAGGATGTGATGGTGGGTTATCACTGTGAATCATTTCAAGAGGATGAACGAGGCCACGCCCCATCATCAGATTCCAAAATCGATTAACGCTATTCTGAACGAACCGTTTGTTTTCACTCGATGCTAATTGTTTCGCCAGAAGTGCACGTGGCCGGAATCTTGGGACACCCGGCAATCCGTCTTTTGCCTCCTGTTCGAATGCCTCTCCTGTTTCGAATACCTGCACATCATTTTCCATTAGTCCTGGAAGTCTCGGACCCACGTGATGCTTTGTGTCAGGTTCAAAAACAGACTGGAACTCTAACTTGCCAGCGCTGACACCTTCAACCAAATAAGTTTTGTTATCACCGGTGTGCTTGGCGGTTTTTGTTTGATTTAGAAAAGCCAGCAGTCCGAAATAATCTGATTGCTTGTAATCATCGACGCTTGGATGATCGTGGCACTTTGCGCAATGGATATTCATTCCGAGAAAAAGCCTCGCCACATCCTGTGTCATTTGATCATGTACTGTCCGACCTGTTGCTGTGAAGAACTTCAATGAACCGTAGGATTCTTCATCACCGGCGTCGGCAGTGATTATTTTGCGAACAACCTGATCCCAGGGTTTGTTTTTTGAAAATGCTGATTCCAAAAACTGATTCCAACTGGCAACCGGCGTTATGTTGCCAATGCGTCGTTCAAGGAGCATGACTGAAAAGGCCTCCCGCATGCGCACTGCATAACGCCCGTTATTTAGGAGAGTGTCGATTAGTTTCGTGCGTTTGTTCTGATCGCGGTCATTTAGAAAGGCAACGGTCTCTTCGTGTGTTGGGATAATGCCGTTGAGATCCAGATAGATTCTCCTAAGAAACTCAGCATCAGATGACACCGGTGCCAATTCACCGTCTGCCTGTTTCTTGATGATGGCATCGATACGCTTTGCCAATTCCCCTGCTCGTGACGATGGCATAAATAGCCAACTCACAGTGAACAAAAGCAATAGAGTGCGGAGTCTTACCATTGCTTTATTCTATGACATGCTCACGATCATTTGTCAAAATCATCCTGTCTGTGCAGCTTAGAGAATACACTTGATCAGGCAATAATTTCACTAATCACATTTCCAGCAACGTCGGTCAACCGCATATCTCTACTGCGATGATGAAACGTTAATTGTTCGTGATCCATGCCGAGCAAGTGCAGACAAGTCGCGTGAAGGTCATGAATGGAAACTGGGGATTCTGCAGCGGCATAACCAAATTCGTCGGTCTTACCGTAAACAGTACCTCCTTTAACTCCACCACCAGCAAGAAACATCGTAAATCCTCTCGGGTTATGGTCACGGCCAATAGTGCCTTGGTTGGTCGGCATTCTACCGAATTCACCACCCCATATGATTAATGTTTCATCTAGCAATCCGCGGTGTTCAAGATCCTTTATCAACCCAGCGACTGGTTGGTCAACTTCCGGACAATGTTGCTCGAGATTCGCTTGCAACCCGCTGTGCGCATCCCAGCTAAGTTGTTGATCTGCGCCACCGGAATAGATTTGCACAAATCGAACACCTCGTTCTACCAACCGCCTTGCCATCAGACATTGCCGCCCAAAATATGTACTTATCGGCCTGCCAATACCGTACATCTCTAGGGTGTCTTGTGACTCTAGCGATAAATCAACCGCTTCGGGTGCGGCCATTTGCATACGGTATGCCAACTCGTATGACTGTATGCGAGCTGCCAGATCTTGCTCGAGAGGATTTCTCTCCAAATGACGTCGATTGAGATTCTCTAAAATCTTGCGACGGAGTATTTGCTGTTTATTCGAAACACTTGATGGCTTTGCCAAATCAATAATTGGGTCACCGTGGCTTCGAAACGGAGTGCCTTGAAATGCGGCCGGCAAGAACCCACTGGTCCAATTCTGAGACCCACCGATTGGTCCACCTCTGTGATCCCACATAACCACAAAGGCCGGTAGTGAGTCACTAACAGAGCCAAGACCGTAGCTTACCCATGATCCCATGCTCGGGCGGCCGGCAAGAACGAATCCTGTATTCATATGGAATAGAGCAGGAGCATGGTTATTGGATTCGCAGTGCATCGAATTGATAACGCATAAGTTATCCGCACAGGTGGCTATGTGTGGAAATAACTCAGAAATGAAGAGGCCGGATTCTCCATGCTGTTTAAATTCGTAAGGACTCATCATCGCCGTATCTTTGGTATTCTTATTGAACGCGTCTTCAGAATTAAAGACGGGGATTGACTTACCATGCCATTTGGCGAGCTCGGGCTTGTAGTCCAGCAAGTCAACCTGACTCGGTCCACCATATGCAAAAATGAAAATTACCGATTTTGCACGAGCTGCGAAGTGCGGTTCCTTTGCATGCAAAGGACTCGTCAGATCAGATTCACCTTCTGTTCCATGTGTATTTTCCTCGGCAAGCAGAGAGTGCAGCGCAAGAGTACCGAATCCGGCACCGGCAGTTTGCAATAGACTACGACGGCTGACGAAATGATCACCGGCATTTGGATTTAAGATACTCATTATGTACTTAGGCAACTGCTATTCGTGATATGCAAACTCGTTGAGGTTGAACATCGTGTGGCAAAGATCGGAAAGAGCTCGCACACGAATTTCGTGCTCATTCTGATCATTTTCCAGATCTGAATTTCTTTGACTCTTATGTAATTGGATGGCAAGGTTTACAAAGTCCATGCAATCTTTTATTTCTGATTCATCCGGATGGCGGGAGAGCGCTCGCCAATAGACTTCAATTACCTGATCCCTTATCGATTCACGCTGATTAGTTATCACATCCAATGCCATCATATATGCTTGGTCATTGCTAAACGGGTTGTTTAGCAGTTGTAATGCCTGCGTTGGAACAATTGTGGTCATTCTACGTTCACAACTTTGTGTCGTTACTGGAGCATCAAGAGATTCGAGCAGTGGAAACAGAACGGATCTGCGAACGAAAATATAAACACTACGACGCCAATGTTCTGGACCTTCAACTTCAACGGTTGGCCACTTTCTGGTCGTACCGGTTCCGATGATAGACTCAGAGATTCTTGGGTGAATGCCTTGTCCATACATTTGAAAATTGATAGCACCACTAGCTGAGAGAATTCGATCGCGGATTACTTCGGCATCATGGCGGCGTTTAGGGTAGCGAGTTAAGAAAACAGCGTTTGGATCGAGGGCGCGACTTACTTTCTCTGACCTGGTACGAGAGTTAGATGATTGTTTATATGTGGCGGAGTTTAAGATCAACTGATGGATGTGTTTAATGCTCCAATTGTGATCAACGAATTCAGCTGCTAACCAATCCAGCAACTGTGGATGACTTGGGCTAAAGCCGGTCAATCCAAAGTTACTTGGAGTTTCAACAAGTCCTTTACCAAAATGAAACTGCCAAATCCGGTTCACCATAACGCGCGCTGTTAGTGGGTTCTGTTTATCCGTGATCCAGCTTGCGAAGACCCGTCGTCGACCAGTTGTTGAATCTCCGTCCTTAGCCTCTGGAAAATCTACCGGAATGGGTTCAAGAACCTGAGGTGGACCAGGTGAAACCAACTCACCTTTATTTTTAAAATCACCTCTGATGTGAATGTGAGTCTCCCGTGGTGTAGAGCTGTCATCTGTGATGGACATCGCTAACGGGAGGCCGGCAAGTTCTCTCTTTATCTGGGAAATTTCCTGCTTTATCACGTCGCTGTTGATGTCCACTTGGCGGAATTCTGGCTCGACGCAATCCGTAATTGGCATAAATGAATGTAGAAGCAACTCACCATCGACGCTCTTAATCGTTAGATTCTTCCATTGCGTTTCGCATGACCAATTCCCAAATGAAATTCCACCGGTGGTACTGTGAGCATCGCGTAGATCAAACAGCAGTTCACCGTCGAGCCAGAATTGGATTCGGTTACCGCGAACACTTGCTTTGAGTTTGTGCCATTGATTGACAAGTATGGATCCGGCAACGCGGGGGGCAAGCGGGATGATCCCACCATTTTGTTCGTAGGCGAGGCCGTGTTCTCGGTTATCGGATGCACCTAGATGCACGGTGTAACCACTTTGGTAATCCTTTGCTCTAAGAGACACATAAACGCCGGCGTTGAAGCTGAATGGTTCCGTTGTCCCTTTGGTTTTTTTGAATTCAACTTCAAGCGTATAGTCAGACCATTGTTGGTTGCCAAACCAAATTCGTGCATTGTTTGTGAAGGCAGACTGAATAAGCTGACCATCATTGATTTGCCAGTCACCGTGAGAAGCTTGATTTGTAAGTTGCTTTAGTTGTTCATTGAGTTCTTTCTCTCTGGCTTTTAAGGCTTTGTATGCAGCGGTTTGTTCAGGAGTGCCAATAAGATGCTGCCGTTTCCCAGTCGTGTGGAATATGGCAAGAATACGGTAATAGTCTTTTTGAGAGATTGGGTCGAATTTGTGGTCGTGACATCGAGCACAACCGATGGTCAGCCCAAGGAATACTTCTGAAACGGACGAGATGACGTCATGTAACTCGTCATATTTATTCTTTTCAAGAGTTTGGTTTCCGACCGTTGGACCGTTTCGACAGAACCCCGTTGCTACCCATGATTGGAAGTCTGCTCGATTAATTTCGTCACCGGCAATTTGTTCTCTAACGAATTCATCGTATGGTTTGTCGAGGTTTAAGCTGCGAATAACCCAGTCTCGATAGTGCCATGCGTAGGGTCGTACGAAATCAAATTCAAAGCCATTGGAGTCAGCATACCTAGCCAGATCAAGCCAGTGTCTGCCCCAACGCTCTCCGTAATGTGGTGAAGCCAGCACCTTTTCAACGAGTCGTGACCAGGCAGTGGGGGAGTCATCTGATATGAATTGTTCAACTTCCTCGCGACTTGGAGGTAGGCCCAGCAAGTCCATATAAAGTCGACGAATAAGAGTGCCACGTTGTGCCATGTCACTTGGTGACAGGTCCAACTGGCGATGGGTTTGGGATATGAATTTATCAATGGGAGTGAGCGACCAATGGTCGTTAGTCAATTTTGGAATCGAGGGGCGGCTGACCGGATTGAAGGCCCAATGGTCTGAATCCTGAGCGACAACTGCCCCTGAAATCAGCACCAGCGAGACTATACCACTGATTTTTCCCAAAAAATTTACCATCCAACCATCTTAGCAAAACGTGGACACCCACTTTTTATTTACCTCTGTTATTTAAGTCTTTGAGTTTTTGAACCAAGCTGAAGTGCATGCCTATCTTGATTTTGCGAGTCAAAAAATGGGGGTCCATGAATTTCATGTTTGCAAGATTGGGATCGGCGGATTTGTAAATATGGACAGTCTATGTTTGGTCTAATGGTTGCTGAGAGCTGAATTTCATTTTTATTTGTGAGGCTGAGTCTATGTTTCGTTTTGTCACTGGGTTATTTGTTGTGACATTTTTTTGTCATCAAGTGTCAGGTCAAAGTAAATTGCCAACTGCAATCGACAAATCCATCTCGCGGTCAGTTCCGACACCTGTCGACTCGATTCCTGTCGAAAAACTCAAAACTCTCGTATCACGCAATGCAAACGCTGAATGGGATCCAAACAGAGTCATCACGCCACATATGCCATTAGCTGTGCGGCAGGATCATCACCGCAAGCCACGCTATCAAGAAGCCACAAGCTACACATTTTTGATTCACTCAGCAAAATTCGCTTCTATGTGTCGAATGGAAGATGGACGCATTGCTATGGTAATAACCGGTTGGATTGATGGCACGGATAAAGAAACTCGCGGTTGTCTTATTACTTTTTCTGACGATGAGGGAAACACCTGGTCACAGCCGCAACTATTTCACCAAGGTCTCGAACGGCCTCAACCGATCCACCTCGGTAACAATGAACTCCTGATAATTCCGATGGACGACGATGGTTTCATAACACGAAGTTCTGACGACGGAGTATCCTGGTCCGAAAAGAGACCCTTTCCACGCTTGGCAAATGGAGACATCACCTACCACAAAGGTAGTGTGCTGGTCGAAGCTGATTCAGTTTCCGCAGTTTTCATGGCAACAGTACCTCCTCATGGCAAGACAGGCTGGAGAGCTCAATCCCTAATCCGAACAAGTCATGACAGAGGTGAAACATGGAACGACGGCATCTGGCTTCCGTCGCAATGGGAAACATCTGAAGGATCTATCACACGCGCTAACGACGGAGCACTTGTCGTCTCACTGAGAACATCTCAACCTCCCGAATACCCGGAATTTAGCGATCACTGGAGGAGGCTAACCACAGCAAGAAGTACTGATAACGGAAAGTCCTGGACAGACCATCAAGTACATTTCAAATACGGTAAGGTCCATAGTGATTTGGTCACACTTAAGGATGGAAGAATCCTGATGACCTACGCCGCGAGAATGGGAGAATTGGAAGGGAAGATCTATCACGGCATTGAAGCTGTTATCAGCAATGACCATGGCAAGACTTGGGAATGGGAGAATAAGTTCACTCTATTCCGTTGGGCTATGCACCAGACGATGCACAGTCCATGCTCTATCGAATTAAAAGACGGTCGTATTTTGACCGTATTCCTCTATC
>Ga0114933_10006469_pt1 | contig 10379 bp, 7 predicted proteins | sample 4SBtaG_FD_89691 | JGI IMG/M metagenome (GOLD analysis project Ga0114933, IMG submission 89691) | Deep subsurface microbial communities from Kolumbo volcano to uncover new lineages of life (NeLLi) - 4SBTROV12_W25 metaG | ecosystem: Environmental > Aquatic > Marine > Volcanic | place: Kolumbo... | reverse complement strand
GCGGCCGTGAAGTGGAGGAGGTCGTTGTGGCCGATGTAGAGCGCCAGGATCTCGGGCTGGAGCCGGGCGATCTGGCTCTCGACATAGAGCCGCACGTGCAGCGAGTTCCACCCCCCGACGCCCTGGTTGACCACCTCCCAGCCCTGGAGTCGCTGCTCGAGCCGCCTCGGCCAGAACAGCTCCAGGTCGTCCATCTGGTACGCGCCGCCTGTACTGGAGCCGCCCAGCGCCACGATGCGCGGCAGTCCGGACGGCTCCGGGGGCCGGATGGGGAAGCTGTCGATGGGGTAGCTCTGGTACTCCTGCTGGACCATCAGCTGCTCGAACTCCGCCGAGGCGCGGGCCCAACCCTCGGTCCGCTGCCAGGTCGCATCCAGGGGCGTCCAACGCACACCCCACTCGCCGACACCGAGCAGGACAGCCAACAGCCCATAGCTGAGCGCCGGGCGCCACTTCACCGGGTGGGTGTTCACCCACGCGAGCGCGGTCCAGGGGAGGAGCACGAGCGGGACGGCGGCCCAGCCCGCGTAGGTGCCGGTTGCCAGGCATCCGACCAGCACAACGAGAGCCGGGAGCGCCCCCACCGGAAGCGCGACCCAGAGCGGCCGCCGCTTCGCGACGACGACCAGCCCCGCAAGGATCGACGGCACGCCCGCGAAGAGCAGCGGCCCGAGGGCCTCGTTCACCGCGAGCAGACGAAGGGCGTCCAGCCACCCCCGGATCGGGACAAAGAACAAGAGCGGGGCCGCCGCCAGCGGAAGCGCGGCGAGGTAGGCCCGGCCACGCAGCAGCCCGCCGAAGAGCAAACCGAACAGGAGCGCGCTCAGCGCGGCCCCCGGACGACCGCGAAGCGGGCCTCCGAAGTCGTCTTCGAAGACCTCGCCGCTCTCGAGCCGAAAGCTCTCGACCTGGATGCGGCGCACACCGGAGCCCAACGAGATGCGCTCGGCCGGATTTGTCAAGGAGCACTGGGCCGCGGGCGCTCCGTCCACATCGACCTCGACGACCCGCCCATCGATCAGAAGGCCGAGGTCGACCTCGTCACCCAGGGCGAGCGGCGCCTCGGGGCAATGCAGCGCCCCGACTCCGAAGAGCGCGTCCGTGCCCGCGGAGCGGTCGATCACAAGCGTCGCCGCCTCCACGCGCGTGGCGCGGTTCGTACCTGTCTCCGGAGCCACAGGTCCCATGCCGCCGAGCCGGACCTGGAGCTGCCCTCCCTCTGGCACGCGTGCGCGCAGGTCGATCCGACCCTCACCTCCGCGCAGGACCGCGTCGGGGGTGGCCGTGCGGTAGCCCCAGAGATCCAGCGCGGAGGGGTCGGGCCGCAACGGGCCCTGGGTGTCTGCGAACTCGTAGATCACCGGGGCGCTGCCGTAGGTCCAGTCCGGGCCGACCTCGGGCAACAAGCCGGCGAAGGCATGGTGCAGCCCCAGTCCGAGCCCGAGCCCGCCGAGCACTGCGAGCGCGCGGTTCAGCCAAGCCACGCGGCGACCTCCGCGGCGAGCCGGGCGTTGCCTTCCGGGGTCAGGTGGATTGGATCCTCGGCGAAGAAGTCGGAGCCCTCGAGCTGCGGCTGGAGCAAGGGGACTCCTTGCTCCTCGGAGACCCGGACGAGCGCGTCGATGTGGGCCTCGGGGCGGTCCACCATCGGGAAGGCCAGGAGCAGCGGCTCGGCCCCTGCGGCCCGAATGCCCTCGATCAGCGCGCGCAGGTTCTGGGCATAGCGCTCCGCCGGGACGCGCGGCACGGTCCCCGCCTGTTGCGGTGGTGCGCGAAGAGAGCGCAGGGCACGCAGCAGCTCCAGCGAGGGCGGGGCGGCGGTGACGGGCCGCTCGTGGTCCGGCATCACAGCGAGCTCCGCGTCGCGGACCAGGAAGGCGAGCAGCACCCGCGCCGGCTTCACCTCCAGCGCGTGCTCGAGGCGCGCCAGGCCCTGGTGCGTGGAGTATCCGGGCACCCCCGCGTTGATCGCGCCGGGGACCTGCGCCGGCCAGGCCTCGTCTTCTGCGACCCCCCAGCCGAAGGTCGTGGAGTCGCCCAGGCACAGCAGCCCCCCGGCCGACGGCTCCTCGCCCCTCCAGCCGCGGGAGTTCGTGCGGACCTGGAACTCCGCCCCGCGCTCGACGAAGGTCACCGACCGCTCGATGCCCGGCCTCAGCTGCCAGACGGGAGCGTGCTCGTCGATGTAGAGGGAGGGCTCGCTCGCCAGCGACAGGAAGAGCTCCGCGCCGCCGAGGATCAGCGCCGCCGTGACCAAGCTGAAGACGAGGTTTCTGGCGACCCGCTTCACGGGTTCGGCAGCCTCGCGTAGTAGACCTTGTTCGAGCCGCGAACGCCCTGGTTCCAGACGACGTGGAAGTCGCCCTCGGAGCTCACGCTGATCGAGGGCAGCCCGGGCTTGCCTTCGGACAGGGAGGCGACCCGCATGGGCTGCGACCAGCCGCCGCCTGTGTCCACGGCGTAGACCAGCTCGGCGACGGGGCCCGAGTCCCAGCCCCAGACGACGACGCGATCACCCTCGCTGTTGATCTCGATGTCCGGATCGAAGTGGTAGCCGCCGATGTCCGCGGTCAGGATCTCCGCCTCGTCCCAGTTGCCCGGGCCGCCGGAGCGCACGTAGACCTCGATCGGCCCGACGTCCTTCTCCTTGCGGAACCAGGTCACGTGATCGCGCTCGCCGAAGGCGAAGTGCGGACGCTCGCCGGGGGGGCCGGTCTCGCTGAGGTTCTCGACCTCGCCCCACTCTCCGTCTCGACCCTCGACGACGTAGAGCGTCGTGGCGCTGCCGCCCATGCCGATATCCCAGCCGGCCAGGACCGAGCCGTCCGGGCGCCGCTCGACGTTGGTGTGCCAGGCGTCCTCGGCCCCATCCGAGAGCGCCTGCGGCTCTCCCCAGGAGCCTCCGGAGAAGACACGCGACATGGCCCTGAAGCGGTCGTCCGGGGTCATCTTCTTGCCGATCCAGACGTAGTAGAGGTCCTCGCCGACGCCATGGGCGATGTGGCCGCTGCCGATCTCGCCCTCGGGGTCGTCCGCGGTCAGCGGGAAGGGCTCGCTCCAGCTTGAGCCGTCCCACACCGTCATCCAGCCGCGGCTGTGGAAGTCCTCGGCCGCGTGGTCCCAACAGAGCACGACGCTGCCATCGTCCCGGGCCACGATGTCGGGCCCCCAGTTGCGCAGGTCCTGGAAGCCCACGTGGACCGGCGAGGTGAAGGACAAACCGTCCGTGCTGGTGCGGTGGCGGATCAGGTCCCCGCCCGAGGTCCGCTCGTAGAACACCGCGTGGATGAGGTCGCCCTGGCCGACGGTGACCTGGGGCCTGTACCCACCGCCCTCGCCTTCGGAGATGAGGATCGGCTCGCCCCAGCTCCCCGTGGCCTCGATCGGCGGTCCCTTCGGCGCCGGGCGGTCGTGGAAGGCGGGGAAGCCGAAGGGGTCCTGCATGCCGGCGCCGGAGCCCTGACCGCCCGGCGGACCCGGTGCCTTCTGCCCCTTGTGACCCGGCGGCCCACCGCCCGGACCGCCCGGACCGCCCGGGGCCTTGGCGTGGGTGGGGTTCTGCGGCGCCGGAGGGGTCTCGTCGAGGGGCTCTTCGACGGGGGCTCCTGAACAGGCGAGCCACGCGAGCATCTGCATACGCCGAGTATATGCTCGCCGCCATGCTGCTCTTCCTGGCGCTGGCGTGCACTTCCCCTGCCGACGAGCCGAGCGTCTCCGAGACGCCGCCGGTCGAGCCGGCGAGGGACAAGGATCGCCCTGCCCACACCAAGGCCGGGCACCATCCGGTGGACCAGGGTCAGCAGCACCCTCCGATCCCGGAGAACGACCCGATCTGGGAGTGGGACGCCCAGGGCTTCGTCGGCCAGCCCCAGTGGTACGGAGAGCACAGCTGGGTCGATGTCCGCATGCGCGTCGCCGGCCACCTGGCGATGGCGGCCCGCGACAAGGCGCGCGTCCAGGCCAATGGCGAGGACTACGCGGCCGCCGCGGAGACCTGGAAGGCGCTGCACGCCGAGGTCTCCGCGATGGACATTCCCGACGAGGGGGTGGCGGGTCAGCTGCGGGATGTGGTCGTGGCCCACGCCAAGGCCCGAGGCGACCTGCTCGAGGGGATGGCGTCGGAGGGACCGCTGCCCAGCCAGGTCCCTGGCAGCCTCAGCGCTGCCCGGGTCGCGATCTACGAGCTGGCGAGGACCCAGGATCCCGCCGCGGCGCGAGCCGTTCAGGCGGACCTCGAGGCGCTGCTCGCCCAGGACCGCTCCGACCTGGACATCGACGGCTTCAAGGACTTCGACGCGCGGCACCAGCTAAGGATCCGCCTGTACGAAGCGGCTTTGGACGCCGGCGATCCACTCGGGATCGAGGAGCCCTGGGGCTACTGGGAGGCCAGCGAGGTCGAGCGCCAGGCCTTGGTGCTCGGCTACGTCGCCGGGCTGCTCGGGGGCGAGGACTGGAGCCCTCGCCTGGCGGAGCTCGACTGGGAGAGCCCGCACCTCGACGGGGACCCCAGGCGCTGGCCGAGCACGGTCTCCAACCACCTCCACTCCCACAACGAGGGCTTCACGACCGACGGCCTCGGCTGGCTTCCGACCGGAGACTCCCTGATCGACGTGGCGGGCCAGCCCGGACCTCGAGCGATCGGCAAGTTGTCCAAGCTGGGCCTGGACGACGAGGAGCACGTGGGGTGGCTCCAAGCCGAGGCCGACGCGCTCAATGCGCTGATGGAGACGGCCGTCCACGAGGTGCCCGACCGGTCACGCAAGACCACCTCGACCCTGGACGCCCACGACCACGGCTCGCGCTTCTACAACGTCAAGCAGGCCCGTAACGAGACCGTGCGCCAGCTCGCACGCGAAGGGCACCCCGATCTCGCGCTCGAGGTCCTGGCCGACAACTACCCGCTGCACAACCAGGACTGGGCCTGCCCGAACCGCGAGGGCATCCTCCAGGCCATCGAGGGCCGCCTCCTCGCCGAAGCCGACCAGCGCGACCGGGCACTGGCGACGCTCGACGAGTCGATGGAGACCTCCAGGGCCTTCTTGAAGCTCGTCGACGAGGCCGCCGCCGCGCCACCCGGAGAGGGGCCCGGGCTCAGCCCCCCGACGGTGGGTGGCCCTTCCGGGGGCCCTCCCCCTGGGCCTCCTCCACGCAGATGAGCAAGCCCCCGCCTGCCTCGTCGACGTGCAGCACCGGGCTCGTGCAGTTCTTCAAGGCCCCCGGCTCGAGGATCGGCTCGAAGGCCGTCCAGGCGCCTCCGACGTAGCGCGCCAGGTGGGGCACGCGGCCCTTCGCCGACTTGCCCTGGGCCACCAGCCAGAGCTCCTCGCCGACGACCAGCGCGAAGGGCACGGCGAAGCCGGAGAAGGTCTGCTCCTCGACGGGCGGGTCGCCGACGTGGTGCTGGATGCCCTTGGGCGCGGTCACGAAGAGGTGGTGCTCCTCCTCGAAGATCACCGCCGAGGGATCGGCCAGCCCGGTCCCGCTCAGCCAGACCCGCGGCGGCGGCGAGGAGCGGATCTCGGTGGGAAGCTTCGCGGGGTCCCCTGCGCCGCCCGAGCGCGAGGTGAAGTAGAGGACATCGCCCAGGAATTGAGGATCGATGAAGTTGACGACGTCGGTGTCGTCCACGGTCCAGCTGGCCTGCTCCCAGGTCTCGCCGTCCCCCTCGAAGCCCCGTACCCGCAGGGGCAGGTACGGCTCCCAGGGCTGGATCTTGCGCCGATGCATCAAGCCGACGAGCCGGAGCTCGCCACCCTGCTCGTCGAGGCCGAGGGTGTCGAAGCCCTGGACCAGGGGATCCGTGTCCTGGGTCCACGTCACGAGGTCCGGCGAGCGCCAGATCCGGACGTGGGAGTCTCCCAGCGCGGGGCCGGGAGGCGGCTCCGTGGGGCCGGAGCTACACGCCAGGAAGAGACTGAGCACAGCGGAACCCGCTGGTCTTCCGGCGCAGCTCCGCGAGGAAGCGGTGGCGCTCGGAGCCGGCGTTCATGGAGAGGTCGAAGTAGTAGCTGCCGCCTCGCACGGCGACGTAGAGGCCCGGCCCCTGACCGAGCAGCCGCGCGTCCTCGACGCGCCAGTCGTCCGTGAACTCCCACGCGTTGCCGAAGGCGTCGTGCAGCCCGTTCGCGCCTGCGGGGTAGGAGCCGACGGGCGCCAGCCAGAGTTGACCGTCGCTCTCGTCGACGTTCGGGGCCTCGAACTTGCCGTGGTTCAGCTTGGCGCCGTCGTACCGGTCGCCCCAGGGCCATGCGCTCCCGGTCTCGGCGTCCCCCAAGGCGGCGAGCTGCCACTCGGCCTCGGAAGGCAGCCGCTTGCCCGCCCAGGCGCAGTAGGCCCGGGCGTCGTACCAGTTGACCAGGACGATCGGCAGGGAGGGATCCCCGACACCGCTCCAGTTCCAGTCCTCGGCCCACTCCTCATCGACGTGGGGTGGCCGGTAGCCGCTGTCTTCGAGGAAGCGGGCATAGTCTCCGCGACTCACCTCGTGGACGTCGATGCGGAAGGACGCCACATCGACGGTCGTCGGCCCCATGCGCTGGCCGTCGACAAGCTCCCAGGGTGTGTACTCGCCGCTGCGTAGCCGCTCCGGGCGGGCGCGCATCGGGGGCGGCCCGGTGCCCTCAGGCGCGGAGCCACCGCTCCTGGCCTTGGCCTTGGGTGGCCCACCCTTGGGCAACACCGAGCCGATCACCACGGTCCCGGCCGCGATCTCGACCATGCCGTCCGCGGGCGGCGGCTCGGGCTCGGTGCCCGCGCACGCGAAGATCAGAAGGGCGCAGCTCAGAAGAGCCACCCCTTCAGAAGAGGACGTGGCACTCGACGATGGCCCGATGTTCGATCGCCAGGTCGACGTCATCCGGCACGTCGACCTCGTAGGTCAGCCCCGTGGCCACGCCGCTGTCCGACCACTCCGCTTCCATGCCGAGGGCCACCGCGGTGTGGTGGTCGACCGAGGCGCTCTGGTCCGGATCGAACCAGGTGACGCGGGCCACCGGCGTAAAGGTCGAGATCGCCTTGCTGTCAGGCTCCATCACGCGCGCCAGGTGCCCCGCAGCGCCCAGCTGGGTCGCTCCGTGTCCCTGCTCGCCGAAGACCTCGACCATCGCGTGGTTCGGCCCGGAGTGGGCGTAGAGGACGCCCGCGTAGGCGACCTTGGTGGCTCCGCTCGTGCCCGGACCAGCCAGGACCGAGGCGCTGACCGTGAAGGCCTCGACCGGATCGGCGGTCAGCCGGAGCGTGACGTCCTTGCCGAGGTTGCGCTCCGGCTCCTCGGTGTTCGAGACCGCCAGGTCCACACCCAGCTTGTCGCCCACATCCTTGTGCCACGCCATTCCCAAGGCGCGCCGGGTCATCATCCCCTCGCTGTCCACGACCGGCTTGTACAGGTACGGACCGTGCAGCGAGAAGGGGCTGTAGGGGAACCAATCGACCGAACCGAAGGGCCGGCGGGCCTGGCCGATCGTGAAGGTGCCACGCTTGGGCGTGTCGTACTTCAGGTAGGCATCGTGCACCTGGAGCGCCCATCCGGTCCGGCTGTCCGCGAGGGTCAGCGAGGCGCCGTCCGAGGTCTCGAAGGTCGTCTTGTCGTGCTCCTGGCCGGACCAGATCTCGACGCGGGCCTTGGCCCGATCCCCGAAGCGGTGCTCGACGCTCAGCTTCGCCATGGTCAGCCGGAAGGCCAGGCTGGGGTCCTCGGCGACCTCGGGATGCAGGTTGTCCAGGCGGTCGGCGTAGAAGTCCGCCCGAATGTCCCCGCCCCAGTTCGTGTCCGAGGCCACCTTCTCCACCGTCTTCTCGACAATGCGCACCTCGACCACCTCGGAGGTGTCGATGACGGTGCGCTCTGCATCGGGATCGGGATCGGGATCGGGATCGGGATCGGGATCGGGATCGGGATCGGGGTCCGAGCTTGCCTCGGGCTCCGTGGTGTCCACCTTGGCTTCCTCTTCCGAGCCCTCCATCTCGGCCAGGCGCTTCTCCGCCTCGGCCAGGCGGATGCGGGCCTCGGTCAACCGGATCTGTTCCTCGATCGCTTCGAGCTCCGAGGCCTCGGCCTCGCCTTCGGGCTCTTCGGCGAACGCAAGACCAGCGAGAACCAGCAAGCTCATGGCACCTCCTCAGGCCTCCGCTTACGACGCGGCGGTGAATTATCGCGGTTTGGAGCTCGACCCCTTCCAGGCAGAGGCCATCACGCACCTCCGCGAGGGCCGCTCGGTGCTCGTCTGCGCGCCCACCGGCACCGGCAAGACGGTGGTCGCGGATGCGCTGGTGGACGAGGCCTTCGAGACGGGGCGCCGGGTGGTCTACACCGCTCCGGTCAAGGCTCTGTCCAACCAGAAATACCGGGACTATTGCCGCCTCCACGGCGAAGAGAACGTGGGGCTGGTGACGGGCGACCTGGTCATACGGCGCGACGCGCCGTGCGTGGTGATGACCACCGAGATCCTGCGCAACATGCTGTTGAGCGACGAGTCCATGGACGAGCTCGCGGCGGTGGTGCTCGATGAGATCCACTTCCTCGACGACGTCGAGCGCGGGACGGTCTGGGAGGAGGTGCTGATCTACCTCCCGTCGACGGTCAAGGTCCTGGGGCTCTCGGCCACCCTGTCGAACGTCAAGGAGTTCGCCGCCTGGCTGACCAGCGTCCGAGGGGACAAGGTCGAGGTCGTCGAGGAGACCCGGCGCGCCGTGCCCCTGGACATCGTCCTGGCCAACAGCGACCTGGGCCTGGCCAGCGTCGAGCGCTTCCGCCAGGGCTACAAGAAGTGGAAGAAGACGGACCGCCGCCCCGCGCGCCGTCGAGGTCGCTCCCGCGGCGGCCCCCCGGTCCGACAGCGCCGTCACACGACCTCGCACCTCGAGCTCTTCAAGATGCTCGACGGGCGCTACACGCCCTACCTCTACTTCGTGCCCTCGCGAAAGCTGGCGGAGCTCTTTGCCCGCCGCCTCGGCCACAAGCTTCGCGGCTCGTTGGTCTCGGAGGAGGCCCAGTGGGAGCTCGACGACCGCCTCTCCGAGGCCTTCGATGAGCTCGGTCCCGCCGTGCTCGATCCCGACCTCGTCTCGCTCTATCGCAAGGGCGTCGGCTTCCACCACGCGGGCCTGCACGTGCAGCTCAAGGCCCTGGTCGAGGGGCTCTACGAGCGCAAGCTGTTGTCGGTGCTCTACACGACCTCGACCTTTGCGCTGGGCATCAACATGCCCGCCCGGACGGTTGTGATGGACAGCCTGCTGGAGTTCAACGGGCGCTCGCTGGAGCCCCTGTCCGTCCGTCAGTTCATGCAGAAGGCCGGGCGCGCGGGCCGTCGCGGAATGGACGACCACGGAACGGTCGTGGTGCGCCTCGACTACCACGACTGGCCCCGCCTGAACGCCGAACTCGAGCGCTACCTGAAGGGCCACAGCGAGCCGGTTCGGTCCAGCTTCAACCTCTCCTTCAACTCGGTCATCAACCTGCTCGAGCAGCGGGGCCGCGAGGCCTGCAAGGCCATCGTCGGCAAGAGCTTCCTCGCCTTCCGCCAGTCGAACGCGAACCAGAAGCTCGTCGAGCAGCGGAACCAGGCCCGCAACCAGCTGCGCGAAGCCGGGGTCAAGAGCGGCGAGTGGCCCGAGGACAAGGCCCTCCAGCGCAAGGTCAAGGACCTGCGCAAGCTCGACAAGCGCATCCGGCTCGGTGGGGTCAAGGTCTGGCGGGACTTCGAGCGGCGCCGGGAGTTCCTGGTCGGCGTCGGCTACCTCGACGACGACGACGGCCTCCAGGTCGGCGGGCGCATCCTCCGCCACATCCAGATCGAGGAGGTCTTCACCACCGAGCTCGTGCTCGCCGGGATCTTCGAGGACCTGGAGCCCGGCACGCTCTTCGGCCTGTTGACCGCCATGACCGGCCGCTTGCCCAAGGGGGTCCACCTGCACCAGCGCCGCCTGAGCCCCGACCTGAGAAAGGTCGCCGTGGCCGCCGATCACCTGCGCTGGGCGGACATCGTGACCTCGGCCGAGGCCCTCACCGGCAACCAGGTGAACTGGTGTCCGCCGCTGATGGAGTTCGGCCGCTCCTGGCACGACGGCGCGACGCTCGAGGACATCACGGGCCTCTACGACTCCGAGACCGACATCACCGGCGGCCTGGTCAGCGGCTTTCGCCGGGCCAAGGACCTCGCAGGCCAGCTGCGCGAGGCCCACCGGGATCACGACATCCTCGGTCCCCTGCTCCGCGAGATCGTGCGCACCGTCAGCCGAGACGAGGTCGAGGTCGTCGCCTAGGACCCGTGCTTCGTAGAAGCGCGGGGCTCCCAGAGAGCTAGACCGAGGCGGGCAGCCGAACGAAGAAGGTCGCGCCGTGGCCCGGGTCGCTGCTGACGCTGACGTCAGCGCCGGTGCGC
>Ga0114933_10006468_pt1 | contig 10382 bp, 8 predicted proteins | sample 4SBtaG_FD_89691 | JGI IMG/M metagenome (GOLD analysis project Ga0114933, IMG submission 89691) | Deep subsurface microbial communities from Kolumbo volcano to uncover new lineages of life (NeLLi) - 4SBTROV12_W25 metaG | ecosystem: Environmental > Aquatic > Marine > Volcanic | place: Kolumbo... | reverse complement strand
TCAGATTAATCACTTAGCGGTTAAACAACTAGCTCAGATTGCTAAAAACCAGCAGGCCAAATTAATACACATCTCTACCGACTATGTTTTTGATGGAGAAAGTAACAAGCCTTACACAGAAACAGATGCCACCAATCCAATTAACGTTTATGGCAAGACTAAACTAGCTGGAGAAAAAGCGCTACAAGAAACCATGCCAACTAATGCAATTATTATTAGAACTAGCTGGGTGTATTCTGAGTACGGTAATAACTTTGTTAAGACCATGCTAAGGCTTGGAAAAGAAAGGGATGAATTAAACATAGTCAGTGATCAAATAGGCTCACCTACGTATGCAACTGATTTGGCAAATGCAATATTAAGGATAATAGATATTAAAGATTATCAAGATAAAGGGCAATCAACTGAGATTTATCATTATTCAAATGAAGGTGAGATAAGTTGGTATGAATTTGCTAAGGAGGTATTTACAATAGCAAAGATAGATTGCAAGGTCAATCCAATTATAACAGGGCAATATCCGACGTCAGCTACAAGGCCTAGAAATACCTTGATGAGCAAGAGTAAGATATTTGAAACATTTGGTGCGAGTATCTTTGACTGGAAGGAGTCCTTAAAGAAATGTATTTTTTTTTGCTAAAGTGTGAATTATGAAAATTATAATAGTCAGAATTAATATCAATATATCAAGTAATAGGTGTTTAAATTGAATAGCTCTTTTTTTGGAAAAATATTAAATTTTATTTATTTATCTAGGTTTATCTTAACGAGCCCGATTACTTATAAATACTATAGATTTTATAAAAAATCACAGTTCTGGTCTGCTGGAAAATTGCAAGACTATCAGTTTTCGACAATAAGAAATTTGTTGTGCTACGCTTATGAAAATCATGATTTTTATCGTGAGCTATATGATGAACATGGAGTTCATCCGAACGATTATAAAGAATTAGCTGATATAGCCAAATTTCCTGTTGTAACAAAAGCTGCCTTAAAAAAAGGCCTTAAAGAAGGGAAATTTCGATTGCCACCAGATGTGATTTGGCATTCTACGTCAGGATCTTCTGGAGAGCCATTTACATTTCCAATCGACAGAGATGGTGAAAAACGGCGAAAGGCTTGCAAGCTCCGCTCAGAAGAGTGGTATGGAAAAAATCTAGGTAAAAAATGGGTCCGAATTTGGAGAGGTGGGAAGCGAAGCTTTAAGAAGAGTTTGTTTGACTATCTTCTAGCAAGAAAGTTGGAAATAACTTTTTATCGTCTCGGAAGATCTGAAAATAACCGAATTGATGATCAAAGACTTCAGAGTTTTATTGATCGTCTTAACGAAAGCGAGTCCGAAATAGTCGAAGGGTATGTAAGCGCTCTATCGTTAATAGCAGACTTTTCAATTAGAACTAAGCAAAAATTTCCTAAAATAAAGACTGTTGTAACTGGCGCCGAATATTTATCCCCTCATGCGCGAAAACTTATTAGTGAAGGGTTTGGCGCTCAGGTTTATAATCGTTATGGTGGTACTGAAATTGGTTTGATCGCACATGAAGACGATTTTCATAATTTCATATCAATGGCCGATCGCCTATATTTTGAATCAATAAAGAGCAATAGCGATATTGATTGCTCGGAGCTGATTATTACGGATTTCACGAATAGTGCTATGCCGTTTATTCGCTATGCTGTTGGTGATTTAATAGAAGATCTGGCAGATGGTGTCGAAACGCAAAGTAATAAAAGTATGCTAATTATGGGCGAGGTAAAAGGAAGGGTTAATGAGTTCTTTTCCATGCCAGATGGCTCTCTGTTGACGTCCCATATCTGGCATGTGTTCTTTCGAGATAAGCCAGTCCGTCAATTTCAAGTCATTCAAAAGAAAGATTACAGTATAGAGATTAAAGTGGTGCCAAACGATATTCTAAATGAAAAAAAAATGATGGTAGGGTTGAGTGAAATAGTCCCTGAGGCAATTATTAAACTAGTTGTCGTTGATGAAATCCACCATGGCTCCAATGGTAAATTTAACCATATTATTAGTGAGGTCACCGAGCCTATAAACTCAATTAATGATAGTCTCATTCCGCCAGCAAGAAATATCGCAAAGATGGCCGCTTACATTCCGGCAGCAGGCCGCGATATAAATGCTGAAACTAGTTTAAAACTAGACTGGAATGAAAGCACTATAGAGCCCATGCAAAAGGTAAAACAAAAATTAAAGAATGCTATCGATAGGCCAAATTTCCTCAATTGGTACCCACCTGTAGAAAAAGAAGATGTTAAAAAGAAGGTCGGTGCCTATGTTGGGGTTAATGCGTCATCTATTGAGTTATTTCCTGGCTCAGACAGCGCTCTAGATTTTCTGTGCAAAGTCTTTTTGACCGACGGTGATATTGTTGGCTTAGTTGAGCCGACCTATGACCAAGCGCGACTCATCTTCGAAATTCACGGCGCCTCCTTAAGGAGGTATCGGTTTGAGAATCTAGTTAAACCTGTGTTTAGTGAGCTAAAAAATAATATCAGCGGGAAAGAAAGACTCGTTTATTTAAGCAATCCTAACAATCCGACAGGGCATGTATGGAGCGCTTCAAAATTAAGTGAACTTTTATCAGAAAACCCTACTATTCTCTTTGTTGTTGATGAAGCATATATGGACTTCTGTCAAGAGATGTCTGCTGTACCGTTGGTGAGTAAGTATTCCAATATTATTGTAACAAGGACATTTTCAAAGGCACTCGGATTGGCCTCCGTAAGACTGGGGTATATAGTCTATCCTGATGGTTACAGGGATTTTTTTTCAAAAGTTGTAAACGTAAAAGATATTAACAGTTTGTCTCTAATCGCTGCATCATCTTTATTAGATAACGTTAGCGATATTATATCATTCGTTAAGTCCATAAATCAAGGTCGAGATTTTTTAATGTTTGGGCTATCTTCACTCGGTTATTCTTGTGTGAGTGGTCATGGAAATTTCTTGCTTGTCAAATTTAAAGAGCCAAAACGTATTATTGCGCATTTGGCTCTAAATGAAATATACGTTAGAGATTGGTCAAATTATCCAGGATTGGAAGGATACGTCAGAATAACTACCGGGACAGTTCCACAAATGGAGCGACTTTTAGAGGTAATTAGTGCTTATGAATAAAATAGCAGCTTATGATTACTGTGAAACACTTATTGATGCTCAGAGTGGAAACGAATTCTTACTTCAGTATGCCCAGAAAAAACTTGGTTTAATTAAAAGACTTAAGGCATTTTTTTACGGAAATCTGCGATTTTTTAAAAAGAATAGAAAGTGGCTTTTGCTGGCTTTATTAAAAGGTGAATCCCAGCAAAGTATTGATTCTTTTGCTAGGGAGTTTTCGTACAACTGGTTGAAACTCCATGAAAATCACAGTTTAATTAGCGATTTGAGAGATAAGAATCGCAATGGTTTTGGGACGGTGATAATTTCTGCAGGTTATGATGTGTATATAAATTATCATAACCTTTCTATTGGCTCTGATGTTGTGATCGCCAATAGATTGGAATTTATCGATGGAATTTCAACAGGCAAGATTATCGGCAAGGATTGTTATGGTGCTGAGAAAGTTGCTCGATTGGATGCTGTTTTTTCATTGGATAAGGTAGATTTGATTAATTCATATTTTTACAGCGATTGCATGAGCGATAAACCCCTTTTTAAACTGTTTGGTAATTCATATTTTGTGAGTCCAAATCGTTTGAAAAAAATAGACATATAGGATTTTGATGATTTATTTAATTGTGAAAATAGCTATGATCGGGTCGCCATGAAAAACATTTACAAATTAATTTTTTTACAGTTTAGCTTGAGAGGCTTTACAGTATCTTATTCAATGTTTGTTTTTTTTGTGGGTTTGTCACTTTTAGAGCTTGAAGTCTATGGAGAGGTGATAGTTGCGGTTGCGTGTTTTGCTTTGACTGCGCGTATTGTCTCCTGGGGTTTCGAATTCAAAATTAAAGAGCTTGTGAGGGAATATAGCCTTTCTATCGTTGATATGCTGGTTACAAAGCTATTTTTAGCTTTACCAGCCTGCCTTCTATTGTTAATTATTTTGGCAAGTAACGACTTAGGACAATATGCTGTAATCTCCATTTTAGCTTTGGTTTTTTATGCTTTCGACTCTTTGGCCTATCATCAGGCTCGAGAAGATCAGGGTGATGTCGTGGTTCCGGTATGCTTTGGAATGACGTCGGCCTTGTTAGTTCTTGCAGCTCTTTTCGTTCTCGATAAAGTTACGCCTGAATACTATTTTTCGATCTGCGTCATCGGGCCATCTGTTGGCTGGATATACGTTACATTGCGACGCGTCTCAAAAGAAGCTCAGCTACCAAACATAAGAACAATCAAAAAGCTCATTATTAATGGTTTTCAGATGTTTACAGTTCTTCAAATTGGTGGCTTATATACATCTCTACTCCCAATTATTATAGGCTCTCATTCGTTAGTTCTTGCTTCCGTCTACAGTATAGTGTTACGCTTAAGTAATTTTTCAAAGTCTTTTGGATTAATAGTTAATCAGGTTTTTTTTTACAGTGATCGAGCGAAATCGGGAAAAATTAATGTATTACTCTCGACTGGAGTGAGTTTGTTTCTAGCTCTTCTATCGGGACTGATTGTTTTTGAGATGTACAAGCAAAAGCTTTCTGTGATTATTGATAGCCAATTATTTTTCACCATCCTTGTCTTAGTGTTTGTGGCTGTGGGAGCGGTTGCTAATTTCCTGATAATAAAAATTTTTTTTTCCACAGGAGAGTATCTCAGATACCGTAATGGCGCGATTTTTATAATCTTAATACCCGTTATTTGGCTGTGGTATTCCGATGTGAAGGCGACCTATACATTTATTGTTCATTTATGCATTGAACTTGGGCTTATTATATTTGCGTTATCTAATTATTTTTTAAAAAAAAGGAGGGAAGGTGGAACAGGATAAGATTTGGGATTATTACCAGACACAGGCTAAGGAGGGTTTTTCTTCTAACGTGGGGAGGCTGGACTATGTCGCGAAGTTAGTAGAAAACGATAAATCCGTGCTTACAATAGGTGTTGGTGATTTGTATCTTGAAAAAATTTTACTCTCCAAGGGAGTGGACTTAGCTACTCTTGACCCCAGTGAAGCTTCGATCGTCAATGCTAGGAAAGCTCTCCGCCTCACCGAGGATACTGCTAAATTAGGCTATTCGCAAAATATCCCCTATGATTCTGATCATTTCGATGCCGTTGTCATGTCTGAGGTTCTTGAGCATCTAGATGATGAAGTCCTTCAAAAGACAATTTCGGAGGTTTTCCGCGTTTTAAAGACAGGTGGACGTTTTGTAGGAACTGTGCCTTATAGAGAAGTCTTAAAGAATTCTGAAGTCATTTGTCCAAGTTGCGAATGTGTTTTTCATAAAGTTGGCCATGTTCAATCTTTTGATGATGCTAGGCTAAAGAAAATCTTGGGGTGCGAATTTGACTGCGCTAGCGTAAGAGTATGGGTTCGTTTTTTACCAAGTTGGAAGATATTAAATTATCGTGGTCAAGTCGTCGCTGCTGCCAAAAAAATATTAGAGCGGTTTGGCGTCTACAGCGGGAAATCTAATCTTATCTTTGATGCAAAAAAATGATTCGGGTTGTGCATTGTATCTTAGGCTTTTTTCCACAGATTGGTGGCGCAGAAAATCAGGCTAAATTGTTATGTAATAAGTTAAATTTATCAATATTAGTTTTAACAAGGAAATATAAAACTAACAATGAAATTCAACATAATAAATTTAATATAAAAAGAATATGGCCCTCATCTGGATTTGCAAGTAGGGAGCTGACTGGAATCGCATCCTTTTTCTGGTTGCTTTTTCATTTTAATAAATATGATGTCTATCATGTACATCAATGCAATGTTTTAAGTTATTTTGTAATGCTCTCAGGTAGGGTGACATCCACCCCTGTAATTATTAAAATTGCAAACTCAGGATGTAAGTTTGATATAACAACCTTAAAAAAACGACCATTTGGATCTTATATGGCAAAGTCAATTATTAAATCTGAGTGCCATTTTATAGCCCTGTCCCCTGTTATTAAAAATGAGTTAATTTGTTGTGGTGTTTCCGATCAGAGAGTTCATATTATTCCAAATGGTATTAATGTAAGTTTACCCATACCTAGCATTAATAAAAATTTCGTTACCTTTGTGGGAAGGCTTGAGCCTGTTAAACAACCCGAATTAATTATAAATTTAGCGCTTCGAAGAAGGGATATTAACTTTCGAATTGTTGGGGAAGGATCTTTAAAAAACAAGCTTCTGAAGATTATAGAAAGTAAAAAGATAAGCAATATTTTTGTAACAAGTAGCTCTAATATGGATGAAATATATACAAGTTCGTCCTTAATTATATTGCCAAGTGTAAGCGAAGGAATGTCAAATGTTCTGCTAGAAAGTATATCGTACAATTTACCTATTTTATGTTCTGATCTGGATGTCAATAAAGTTATCTTTCAAGATAAATACAATCTTGTCAGATTTCTTGATCCGGATAATATCGATGAATGGCATACTGGAATTAATGAATTGTATAGTGTGGATGTTAATGAAGAGAAGCCGTGCCACTCTTTAATCAATTATTACAATATAGAGAATGTCGCAGAGCAATATAAAAGTCTTTATCAGGATCTTATTAATCAGTCGAGGAAGTGATGATTTACATCATAAGTGTTAACTACAATCAGAATTCTTATTTAAGAGGTTTTATTGATTCATTACCCAAGTCGGATAATTTTAAATTCATTATTGTTAATAACGGGAGTCAAAGATGGGATAGTAATTCTCATCGGATTGTGTCTATAGATTCCAAAAATAATGGTTATCTTTCTGGTCTTAAAACTGGGTTTAATTATTTAATGGAGCGATTTTCACCAAACAATAATGATATCGTTATACTTTCTAATCCTGATGTGATTTTGAGTGATAATTTTTTTGAAAATATTCTTAATATCCCCTCTTTTAAAAATTCTTGCTACTTAATAGCCCCGTCAATAATTAACTTGAAAAGCGGAATGGATCAAAATCCAAATATGCTTTATAGCATGTCAAGGTTTAAATACATTATTTCATCTATTGAGATGTCTAATTATCTGTCCTTTTTAATTATAAGAAAAATAAAACATTTTCTTAAAGATTTTTCTAAACCAAAATCTGTCAATCATTCTAAAAAAATATGTGATATTTTTGCTCCACATGGGTCGTTTATGATTACCTCTGTGCTGTCTATAAAGCAGTCTAATATGCTTGATCACCCAATCTTCCTTTGGGGGGAGGAGGTGTGTATTTCCGATTCATTACGCAAGGCGGGGGGGCAGATTAAATACTACCCCTCTATTATGGTTTATCACAACGAACATTCGTCCACTTCTACAATTCCATCTCGATTAAGTTACCAGATATGGAAAAAATCATTCGCAATTTACAAGTCTTATCTAAGATGATTAATACGTCTTTAGCTTATCCGCTTTTTTTCTCTCTGCTCCCTGTTTTTAGCTATGGTTTTCGATATTTTACCTTGTCCATGGTTCTGTTATTGTTGACTCTTTTAAAGGGTAAATTGTATCGAACTGATCTGTTAATCTTATTTTCCATTTTTCTATTTTCTGCTTTGGTTGATCTCGCTTATTCTCAAAGCTCATTGACTTTAAATTCTACCCGTTGGGTTATTTTAATATTGTTTGCTAGATTTTTAAAGTTGCATTCTTTGTATCCATTTATTTTATTTTTGTTGTTGGTTAATTTTGCCATTATCAACCCTTTTTGGATTATTAATTTAGACTTCCTGCACGCTAAAATTGTTGCAGATTTATATGGTCGAGAATCCGGGCTATTTTTTAGCCCGCCAATACTTGGATATATTGGTTCTCTCGGTATTCTGGTTTTTTTACACCGATTATTGAGTTCCGATATGAAGATTTTTTGGAACCTCTTGTTTAACTTATTTTTTTTTATTGTTTCCTTATATATGATTATGTCTTCTCAAAATAAGACATTTATTCTACTGTCATCTGTTTTTTCTTTTTTATTGATTCTTAGATACATTGGAATAAGATCTATTGTGTTATTGTGCATCATCGCCTTAGCTGCCCCATTTATATACAACCTTTTTAAATATGACTTTTACTTTCTTGTTAAGCTATCGAGTATTTTAGAGACTGGTAATAGCAGCTCATTAAATGCAAGGTTTGAAATTTGGGGGCAGTTTATTGAGCTTTGGCTCTCTACGTTGCCATTCTTTGTTTTTGGAGTGCCTAAGGAAATTCAATATCTTGTGGGTAATACATTTGATAATGACTATCTGTTCTTTATAGTAAATTATGGAATTTTTGGCGTGTTGTTTCTATTATTTGGCATTGTTTACATACTAAAACTGATGTGGCATAACAGATTTTCCATTGAATCTTTTTGTGTGGGATTAGGTATGGCGGCCGCATTATTTGTTGGAATAGTTAGTTCTCCACAGTCAGATATTCTATTTTTAGTTTCTGTATTTTCACTTGTCTCAATAGTTGGGAAAAATTATGGTTCGTAGTAAATATTCCTGGGTGTTTCGTAAAAAGACCTACCGGATTCAATTTGACATGCCAGATGGCTTGCTTTCGGAAGATTCAATTATAGTTAGTGCTGACTTTAGTTCTTATTCCAGTTTGGTAAATTTATTCAGGAATGCAAGACAATATCCAAGTCTCTTGTTTATTGTTTTTACTGACAGCGATAGTGAGTTCATTGACGTCCCGGAAAATCTCCATATAGTTCGAGTAATGTGGGAGGGTGAGTTATCGAGACTAGCGGCAAAGTTTTTTAAGTTGCAGCCGTATAAAATTTTTCCTAAAGCTTCTCAGGTTACATGGATAGATGCGAACTTAGTACTTCATAAAGGATTTGACCCTACTTATTTGCTTAGTGGTAAGGATATACAATTTTTTGCTCATAATAAGCGTCAATTTTTATGGGAAGAGGTTGTTGAAATACGCCGCAGAGGTAAAGATGATTCAAAGTTATTGGATGACCTGTTTCGTGATCAACGATTTGATCAATTGGCACTACTTCAAGGGCGATTTTTGAACAGTAAGAAAACAGAAGATATATGTTCTTTTTATGATGAGTGGTGGAGACGCGTTCTCAATGGATCTATAAGAGATCAAATTTCTTTACCAATTGCCTTGGACAGTCTTAACAAAAAAATAGATATTCAAGTTTTGGAAAGCAGTGCTGCTAATGAGATATTTGATGTTTTGCAACACAATAGATTTGACGTTAGCATGCCTGGAATGTCAATAACATCTAAAATTAGAGCTCTTTTCAGTAAAATTTTGTTTTTAATTTCACTAGCAAAATTAAGATTTATAAAAATTTTCAAACACAGGGGATAGTTAAGAATATATGAAACAAATTTTACAAAAACTTTCAAATGGGGAGACGTCACTAGTTGACGTTCCTTGTCCAAAAAATGTCAAATCAAACATACTGATTGCCACGAATAAAACAGTGGTTTCTGCTGGTACAGAGCGGATGTTGGTGGATTTCGGTAAAGCGAATCTGTTGAACAAAGCCAAACAGCAACCAGATAAGGTGAAGATGGTGTTGAATAAGGTTGTGACAGATGGGTTAATGACTACGGTTGACGCGGTACGATCTAAGTTAGATCAGCCCCTTCCACTTGGGTATTGTAATGCAGGTGTAATTTTGGAAAGCGATGTTGATGGATTTGAGCCTGGCGATAGGGTTGTTTCTAATGGCAATCACGCCGAGGTGGTTCGCGTACCGAAGAATTTATGTGTAAAAATCCCAGATAATGTTGATGATGAATCTGCTTCATTTACAGTATTGGGTGCTATTGGATTGCAAGGGATTCGTCTTATACAACCCACCATGGGGGAGTGCTTTGTCGTGACAGGACTTGGTTCGATCGGATTGTTGTGTGTACAGATGCTACGTGCTAATGGTTGTCGAGTATTGGGTATTGATTTTGATTCAAAGAAATGCGAGTTGGCACAAAAATTTGGTGCTGAAACAGTGGATCTGTCTAAGGGAGAGGATCCTGTTATTGTTGCGCAAGGGTTTTCCAGAGGTCGCGGTGTGGATGGCGTACTGATTACTGCAGCGACTCAGTCTGATGAAGTGATGCATCAATCAGCAGAGATGTGTCGTAAACGAGGTAGAATTGTGCTGGTAGGTGTTGTTGGGCTAAATCTACGCAGAGATGATTTCTTTAAAAAGGAGATTGCTTTCCAAGTGTCTGCTTCTTACGGCCCTGGTCGTTATGATTCATTTTATGAAGATGAGGGTAATGACTACCCTGTTGGCTTTGTACGCTGGACTGAGCAGCGTAATTTTGAAGCAGTG
>Ga0114933_10006465_pt1 | contig 10386 bp, 23 predicted proteins | sample 4SBtaG_FD_89691 | JGI IMG/M metagenome (GOLD analysis project Ga0114933, IMG submission 89691) | Deep subsurface microbial communities from Kolumbo volcano to uncover new lineages of life (NeLLi) - 4SBTROV12_W25 metaG | ecosystem: Environmental > Aquatic > Marine > Volcanic | place: Kolumbo... | reverse complement strand
TTAAAGCGCTTAAAAGCTTAAATGTAGAGTTTACTAATGGTAGACTATACACATATCAAAATGTGCCCTTAAAAAGCTTTAAAAAGCTTAAGAATAGTAGATCAATAGGTAGACATTTTAATAAAAATATAAGAAATAATTATGAGCTTGGGTAAGATTGTTATAGATAATCAAGTATATTTAATAAATACCGATGTATCTTTACCAGCACAAGAAAACACTATAAATAAACTTTTAGCTCAATTTCCTCCTCATACTAAATGGGAATGGTTTGATGAATGTTCGATAAATGATGTTATATGAAGTATTGGAGGATATGGGCTAAAGCTTTAGGAGAAAAGGCAACTGATAATGCAGATTCAGTTGCTTTTGTTCGAACTTTATTAATAGCTCAGGCTATCATAACAAATATTTTAATATCAATTAACATTATTTTAAACTGGTTATGAATGCATATAAAAACTATAAGCATATAGTAAAAAACAATATTTTTGGTATAAGAGATAAAATCAATAACTTTAAAAAGCCAAATAGCCATGCAAATAAAAATCGGCAAGTTCAAAATAGATTTTGAAAATAGAACTTCAAAACATAAAGATTACTTATTTAATGAAATACTTACACTACAAAAAGAAATAGTAGAAATAGTTTTAATTGGTCACGCAAAAAATAGAATCCCAATCGCAGAACTAAAACATAAAGCAACTTTAATTAAAAAATATAGCCGGCGCTTAAAGCTGCTACACATGTGAAAAACTTTAATAAAAAAATATACTCTTTAAATATTGAGTCTGCTTATAATGCAGAATCTTCTATACCAAAAGAATACTGGAAGATGGCTATAAATATAGCTAATAGTTATTCTAAAGAGTATAAGGTTATTGGTATAATGAATATTAATGATTTAATGCAAGAAGGCTTTGTAGCTTTATTAAAGTCTTGGTCTAATATTGATTGGAATTATATAAACAAGCTAGAAACAAAAATTGATAAAGAAAAAGCTATTTCTAAATATTTAAAGATTAGTATTAAAGGTTTAGTTGGCGATGCTATAAAGAATAATGTTGATGGCTCAAAAAAACCTATTAAAGGTGTTTGGAATAATAAAGATAAGAAAAGACATACAACAGGCTTTGGGTTTGTTTCAGTATTATTTCCACATTGGTTTGATTCTGATGTATTATCATTTATAGAAAATGAAGTATATGATTATGATTTTGAAAAGCTAGGTAATTTTTTAGATGGCTGGCTTTTAAAGTATTTACCTAAATATGATTTAATGATGAAAATGTTTTATGGTATAGATGATGTTTATTCTAAACCTAAAAAAATGGCAGAGATTGCATTATTTTATGGTACTCATGTAGAAAATGTTAAAAAACAAAAACAAAGACTATTATTAAAACTTAAAACTAATGAAGATGCTCTTAAAGAATTGGCGTTTTTTATTGCTACCAATGGTATCAAAACATGTTCTAAAGCACATGACTACGCTGAAGCTCATTTAAAAATTTATCAAGATTAAAGTCCCTTTAATTATATATTGCACTATAATATTATATATCTAATATGAAAACTAAATATAAAAGTTGCTTATCAGCAACAGAAGAATTGCAATATATTACTACAGGCGATAACCCGGCTAATTCATTTAAAGAGAATGGCCCAGTAGAAAAATCTGCTAATTATGTGGTTAGTACAATAGCTGCCGTATCAAGTAGTAAGTATATAGTTATGCAAACTGATAGATTATCAGGCGAAGGTGTATCTAAAGAAAAAAAAATATATAACACATTTAAAGAAAACAATAAAAGAAAAGATTCAGTTTCAACATTTGGCACAATAAAAAATTATTCAAAAAATCGTGTATTTAAAAAAAACAATATAATATACGATTTATTAAACTAGTACGTTACAAATGGAAAACGAAGGTGATAATAAAGATGAAACTGTGGAGTACATAATAGGTGATGGGATTATTACCTATTATACTAATGGAATTTTTACTAATTATAAAATAATTCAATCTAATGAACTTAAAAGAAAAACTGAGTGCGATCCAAAATGAATTTAAATCTAAAAAATCAAGGTTTAATAAATTTGGTAATTACTATTATCGATCTGCTGAAGATATTTTAGAAGGTCTAAAGCCTTATAATAAAAAGTATAAAGTACATTTTATTTTAAAAGAAAACTTAACTGTAGCGGATACAGATTTTCCTATTATACATTCAATTGCATCGATAGTTGATAACGAAAGCGAAGAATCTATGAGTGCTACTGCAATAGTTGGTATTGATCTTAATGCTAAAGGACAACAAATGCCACAAAGATTTGGTAGTGCATCATCGTATGGTAAAAAATATGCTTTAGGCAATCTACTGCTTATTGATGATACTGTTGATGCAGATGGAAGTAATACACATGGTGAGCAACCTATTAAACAAAAATTACAGTTTAATGAAATACCAAAAGGTAAAAGTTCCGCTAAACCTGTTATAGATAATAATAATATAGACCAAGCTAAAAAGTTTTTAGCAAATGGTGGTATGATGAAAACATTAGAAGAAAAATATACAATAACTAAAGACGCAAAAGCTGAATTAGTCAGTGGATAAAACTGAAATAATTGAAAGACTCAGAGACGATGAACAATATTATGGCGATTTTGGTAAAAAATATTTATCCAATAGTGATATTAGCGCATTACTTTATAATCCTCTTGAGTTTAAAAAACCGTTAAAACCCAGTCCGGCATTAGTGATTGGAGGTTATTTTCATACTTGTATATTAGAACCTAACAAGTTAGATAAATATAAAATTATAGAATCATCGACTAGAAATACTAAAATGTATAAAGAACTCTCAGGCGGAGATATTTGTTTGTTAGAAAAAGAAGCAGACGAAATACAACTAATGAGAGAAAAAGTTTTGAGTGTAGATTTATTTAAAGATCTTATACAAGAAGGTAACATAGAATATGAAAAGCCAGGAATAATTGATTTAGAGGGCTTATTGTGGAAAGGTAAAGCTGATATTATAAACCATACAAATCAGCTGTTAGTAGATTTAAAAACTACAAGTAATATTAATTCTTTTCATAGTTCAGCTTATAAATTTAATTATGACAGTCAAGCTTATATATATTCAAAAATGTTTGGTTACGAACTTGTATTTGTTGTTATAGATAAAAGTACACATCAATTAGGATTGTTCGATTGTAGTGAGGAGTTTTTGCAATCAGGACAAAATAAAGTGGCTAAAGCTGTTCAAGCTTACAACGAGTTTTTTGTAGGTGATGGAATTGATTTTAGCCAATATTATATAAATAAAACTCTTTAATTTAAATTTAATTATTATGCCTAGAACTAAAAAAATGACGTGTGATGTATCAGGCGTTACAACTAACATGAACAACTTCTATTCTAATCACAAGCATGTAAAAGCTGTTGATAATTTTAGAAGAGCTACTGGTGTTAAAAAAGATCAGCTACGAAGAATGTTTAATCAAATAGCAACATACTAATGGCTAGTATTATATCCGGAAATATTAATTTATCTAAGTTAGATAAATCTAAAATTTACGAGGGTAAGAAAGGAAAGTATTACCCTATTACCGTTGTTATAAACAACGAGATTGGTGAATATGGAGATTCAGGTTACGTGATGACTGAACAAACCAAAGAGCAACGCGAAGCTAAAGAAGCTAAAAGCTATTTAGGTAATGTTAAAGTTGTGTGGACTGATGGCGAAAATGTTTCAACTGCTGTTAAGTCGGAACCACAAGCTGCTATGCAACTGCAACAGCCAATGCCAACTGAAGAACCAGATTTACCATTTTAACTATGAATACAACCGAGATCAACGGTTTTCAAATTGATAAATTCAATCAATATGATTTGGATGTAGGAAAGAAAGAGGGTGTATGCCCTCTTTGTTCTTCTAATCGAAAACCAGAAAACCGCAAAGCAAAATGTGCAATGTACGATTGGGAGCGTGGGCTCGGTACGTGTATGAATTGTAATGAAACATTTCAATTACATACATTTCAAAGAAAAACAAAAACTAATAAAATTTATAATAAACCAAAAAAAATAGCCAATCCATTATTAAGTGATAAAGTAATAAAATGGTTTGAGAATAGAGGCATTTCAGAAAGCACTCTTGTAAAAATGAAAATTACAGAGGGTAAAGAATTTATGCCACAAACAAGTAAAGAAGAAAATACAATCCAATTTAATTACTTTATTAATAATGAACTAATTAACATAAAGTATAGAGATGGAAAGAAAAACTTTAAGCTCGTTAAAGGAGCAGAAAAAATATTTTATAATATCGATTCTACTATTGGGCATAACTCTGTTGTTATTGTCGAAGGTGAAATGGACGCTTTATCTTTTATTGAAGTTGGCGTATCTTCAGTTGTATCCGTACCAAACGGAGCTACAATTGGCAACAATAATCTTGATTACCTTGATAGCTGCATTGACTATTTCGAAGACAAAGAAAAAATCATACTCGCAGTTGATCAAGATGAGGCAGGACAAAGTCTTAAGCAGGAACTTATTCGAAGACTTGGAGCAGAAGCGTGTTATACGTGTAGTTTCGGAGTTTACAAAGACGCTAATGAATTTTTGTTACATAATGGCAATTGGGAGCTCGCTAATGTTATTGATCAAGCTGTTCCAGTTCCTATAGAGAACGTTGTAACTTTAAATGATGTAAATGAAGAACTACAAGAATTTATTAAAGAAGGCTTTAAGCCAGGCTATCAAATCGGTCTTAATAACTTTGATAGCATATTCAGTACTTACACAGGACAATTCATCACCGTTACAGGTGTGCCTAGCTCTGGCAAGTCTGATTTTGTTGATAGAATGGTGGTGGGATACCAAATGAATTATGGGTGGAAAACAGCATTTGCTTCGCCAGAAAATAAACCTACATTTTTACACGCACATAAGCTTATTAGAAAAATAGGTAATTGGATGCCTCACCACAGTGATATTAATTCAACTAAATGGAAAGAAGTAACTAGTGTAGTAGATGATAATTTTTTCTTTATAGAAAACGAGCGATACGATTTAGATTCTGTATTAGATAAAGGGGCACAGCTTGTTAAAAGAAAAGGAATTAAATGTTTAGTTATAGACCCTTATAATAAAGTAAAAATGGATGGGGCTACAGCCATGAGTATTCCTGATGCCACTATGGAATATTTAACTAGAGTAGAAGCATTTGCAAAAAAGTATGATGTTTTAGTTATTGTTGTTGCTCACCCAACTAAAATGTATAAAAAAGATGATGGCACATTAGATGAACCTAATATGTATAATATAAAAGGCGGAGGTGAATGGTACGATGCTAGCTATCACGGATTGTTAGTTCATCGGGACTACGAAAGAAAAACTGTAAAAGTTAAAGTTTTAAAAGTTAAATTTCAAAACTTAGGCGAAAATCAAGCAGAAGTACATTTTAAATGGGATGCTGAGAGTGGTAATTATTTACCTATACAAGATTTAAATAATGAAATAATGCCATGGGAAGCGGATTAAAAAATAAAAAAAAACAAAAAAGGATGCCAAGTTATAATCCTAGTGTTAATGAAATAAAATATAGAAATTATTGTATTAGGAACAATATTAGAATAGCCCCAAAAGCTATTTATCAAGACCCTAATAATTGGCATATTGAAGTAAGGCTTGGCCCATATACTAAAGGTGAAAAAGGATATGTTTCGCCAAATGTATATGATAGAAAACAAATTTGGCCAGAATATTTTTTAATGTGTAAATATTATTATGATAAAAAAAATAAAAAATGATAAATATTGAAGAAGAATATATAGGATTATTAAGTGGCATTCTTCACGGAGGAAAGTTTAAAGAAGACCGCACGGGCACTGGTACACTAAGTGCTTTCGGTAGGATGATTTATCATGACATGGCTTTAGGCTTTCCAATATTAACAACTAAAAAAATAAATGTAAATCATGTTATTACGGAATTATTATGGATTGTCAACGGTCGCACAGATCTTAAGTATTTGCACAGTCACGGTGTTAAGTATTGGGATAAGGACTATGCTCGATCCGGAAGATCAGATGGAGAATTGGGACCTGTATATGGCAAGCAGTGGCGCAATTTCTTTGGCGTTGATCAGCTTACAAGATTGGTTAGGGACATTAAAAAAAATCCCACCTCTCGTAGACTCTTGGTATCTGCCTGGAACCCTGCTGAGCTTGGGGATATGGTATTACCTCCATGCCATTATTCTTTTCAAATTTATTGTAATGATGGCAAAATAGATTTAATGTGGCAACAAAGATCTGTAGATGTTTTTTTAGGATTACCTTATGATATATCTATTTATGGTTTATTACTTGAACTATTAGCTAAAGGTTGCAATTTAAAAGCCGGTAGATTAATTGGATCTTTTGGAGATTGTCATTTATATAAAAATCATTTAAGCCAAGCCCAAACACTGTTAAAAAGAAAAAAGTTTAAATTACCTACTTTAAAATTGAATAAAGGTATATCTTTGAAGAACAACAAACTAATTACGCCCGAGCATGGAGATATTAAATTATCAAATTATAAACATTCAAATTTAATACCAGCAGAATTAAATACTTAATAAAATGGAAGTAAATGTTAAAACGGGTAAATATAAAATATATCATATACCTAATAAAAAAATTGGTTGCACAACTAATATTAAAAAACGAGTTGAGCAAGATCAAGGTTATAAGCCGGGCGAATATAATATATTATATGAAACAGATAATATAGGCGAAGCCTCTAAGGTAGAAAAACTATTACAAAAAGATTTAGGATATAAAGAAGACTTAAAATTATATAAAGATTTATTTAAAAAAGCTATGAACAAACACACCTCTTCAGAAGCTACTACAACTTATAAAATTCCTGCGGATCAAATTAATGCTACTTTTTTAGCTGATTTAGAAATTGAAACGCCTTATGGTAAATTTATATTAGACTCTCAGGATAAAATTGAATGGGTATTAAGTAATATTCAACAAAGTCAATATGGCCCGTCAACTTGTTATACTTATAATAAAGCAATGTCCGAAGCTGGAGCTTTTCAAAAATGTGAATCTGAAAATAATTTTGACAACATACGAAATTGGGCTAGTGAAAGAAATATTATAGAAAAAGGAGACAGTAAAACTCAATATGTAAAACTAATGGAAGAAGCCGGTGAATTAGCTCAAGCATTATTAAAAAATAATAATAAAGAAATAAAAGATGCTATAGGAGATATGGTAATTGTATTAACCAATCTTGCTTCTTTAAAAGATTTTAAAATAGAAGATTGTATTGATTACGCATACAATGAAATACAAAATAGAACAGGAAAAATGATTAATGGAACATTCGTTAAAGATGAGAGATAAAATTATAGAACAAGTAATAAAAAAAATACAAAGCCGTTCAGACGTTGGATTTAAAAAATATGGTGTTACGCTTAGCGATGACGATCAACCTTTAGATGCTTGGCTAAACCATATTCAAGAAGAATTAATGGATGCTGTTAATTATATAGAAAAAGCTAGAATGTCTTTACGTGAAGAAATTGAAGAATGTTATATAAAAGATTTAGAAGTAAAAGATCCTAAATCAATTTCAATATATCCTGAAACAGAATATTGGACGACTAATCATAGCAATGAAGTATAAAAAAAGTAAAAAGCGGGGGCCAGTCACTGCAAAAAAAATATCTTATGATGGAATAAATTTTGCATCGGGCCTTGAAAGATATACTTATATGGCATTAAAAAAAGCAAAATTATTTGAAGGATATGAAAATGAATTTTTTCAATTAATAGATAATTTTAATTTTAAAAATATATCATACGAAAAACAAGCAAACGGGAAAGGTGAGTATAAAGATAGAGGACAAAAAAAAATATTAGGTATAAAATATACACCAGATTTTGTTGGCAAAGATTATATAATTGAATGTAAAGGAAGAGCAAATGAATCTTTCCCTTTACGCTGGAAACTATTTAAATTATGGCTCACGAAAAACAAGATTGGAAAGACGCTTTACAAGCCGCAAAATCAAAAAGAAGTGGATTTAACAATAATTCTAATAAAGAATCAGAGAAAAAGAAAGCGCGGTTAATGTATGCTAAGCGAGCATTAGAAAAAGAAATAAAAAATATATTGAATAATAAAATAATAAAATATATAGAGATTGAACAAATTCACAGAAAATACGGAATTTACATTACCTGAACATTACAGAGAAAGAATAAATTTTCACATGCAAATGCTGCGTTATTATTTAAAACAAGAAAAATATGAAAGGCTGGGAACTTAGCGCTGGATTTTATCCTGGTGTACTTATTGGAGGACGAAGTTATATAGAACAAAACTTTATTGAGCATGTGCTATATTTTCCATTTATTGAATTATGTTTAACTGTGCACTATGAATGAAGAGGCCCTAGAAGAATATATTAGGAAACGTTATCCTAGAATGTTTAAAAACAAACCTGTTATTATAGAAGATAAAGAAAAATTTATTTTAGTAAAATATAACAAAGACGCAAGTCCAATAATACTTAGTAAAGATGTACTTACAATTATATGAAATGTTATTAAAATCTGCAGAAGCAGATAAAACAAAAGCACTACTTAGTTTAGATTTATTAAGTAATAAAGCCAGCGGTATAGGAGATCATTCAACAGATGATTTTTATAAAAACGCTGAGCAAGCATTACAAATGTTAGTTGATGCGGATGATAGAATTAAAACGTTAAAAAATTATTTTAATGAAAGAAAGTAAATTAGTTGAAATGCATAATAAGGTAGAAACCTTAGCTAATGCAATGAATAGAGTAGTACACGAACTTACAAATTTAAAAGATTTGTCAGTGGGGACTATGGAGTTAGTAAAATGTTTACCAGATTATGGAAAAGCTTTACAAACACTTAAAGATGATGTTCTTGCTAAAAAACAAGAAACAGATTATCCGCCTGATGCTACTAAAGAAGAAAAAAAAGCAATTGATGATATTAGAAAAACTATAAAATAAATGGGATTATTTACTGAAAGAATAGCATATAAACCTTTTGAATATCCAGAATATTATACAGAAGGGTGGTTAAAACAAGCACAAGCATTTTGGTTGCATACTGAAATACCAATGCAAGGTGATGTAAAAGATTGGAAAGAAAAATTAACCCCGGCTGAAAAAAATTTAGTAGGTAATATATTATTAGGCTTTGCTCAAACCGAATGTGCAGTTTCAGATTATTGGACCCAAAAAGTAGTTAAATGGTTTCCTAAGCACGAAATTCAACAAATGGCTATGATGTTTGGTTCTCAAGAAACTATTCATGCGGTTGCTTACAGTTATTTAAATGAAACATTAGGTCTTGAAAATTTTGAAGCATTTTTACAAGATGAAGCTACAATGAACCGCTTCAATAATTTAATTAGTTATGATGGAAATAACCATACCGGAATTGGTAGAAGCCTCGCCATCTTTAGCGCCTTTGCTGAGGGGGTTAGCTTGTACTCTGCTTTTGCTGTGCTGTATTCTTTTCAGCTACGCAATCTCCTCAAAGGAATAGGACAACAAATGAAATGGAGTGTAAGAGATGAATCACTTCATAGTAAAATGGGCTGTCAATTATTTAGGCATATGTGCGCTGAAGTTCCTGATTTACAAAATAAATGTTATAAAGATGTTATTGAAGCAGCAGATGCAATGCTTGGAGCAGAAGAAAAATATATCGATAAAATGTTTGAGCAAGGAGATATTGAAAACCTCAAAGCCTATGACCTTAAACAATTTATTAGAAAAAGACTTAATGAAAAAATCGTTGAGCTCGGTTACAGCAACGGACGGAAACACTTTAAATATGATGAAATCGCAGCAGCCAATCTCGATTGGTTTTATCATCTTACTGGGGGTCATACTCATACTGACTTTTTTGCAATCAGACCTACTGATTACTCTAAAGCAAATGAAGGTGAAGATTTCCAAGATATATGGTAAAAAAAAATATAATAAAATGTAGTCAATGCGACGAAGAATTCCCCGGGGGTTTTGAATATAGAGCACATTGGGAAAAAGTACATTTTTATCCTTATCTTTCAGCTAGCGGTTTTGATAGCAAACGCGCTTTAGCCGAAAAAGAATCAAAAAAAATATACAAAAAATGAAATTACTATTATTATTATTATTAATAAGTGCACAAGCTTTTTCTCAACCGCCTGAAATATATGGATTGTGGTATAATCAAGAAGGAGAATTTGTAGAAATTGATTACAACGATGCTTTTAATAGATTTATTGTTATACCTGGCAGCAAAAAGAAAAGAATTTTAGCTAGAGGAACTATAAAATATA
>Ga0114933_10006464_pt1 | contig 10387 bp, 8 predicted proteins | sample 4SBtaG_FD_89691 | JGI IMG/M metagenome (GOLD analysis project Ga0114933, IMG submission 89691) | Deep subsurface microbial communities from Kolumbo volcano to uncover new lineages of life (NeLLi) - 4SBTROV12_W25 metaG | ecosystem: Environmental > Aquatic > Marine > Volcanic | place: Kolumbo... | reverse complement strand
TTTCGCGAACCAACGCGTTTTCTGCTAACTCGTCCAGCGTGACCAATCCCAGCTTGAGAGCGTCGTCGGTATCATGCGCATCGTAGGTGGCGCTGTCAGCGACGTCGACGACCTGTGCCTCTAGCAGAGGTTTGAGCGCTTGGTCCTGCTTGTCAACGCGCGTTGCCTGGCTGTCGAGTACTTCTTGCGTCAAGTTCAGGCCGGGGAAGCCGGGGTAGCGTTTTTCGAGTTCTTCGGCGATCGTAATCGCATTGCGATTATGAGAAAATCCGCCAGCGTCGCGCAGGCAATCGTCAAGGGCGTCTTCACCCGAGTGGCCGTACGGAGGGTGCCCAATGTCATGGAACAGCGCGAGCGCTTCGATTAAGTCTTCGTTAAGTCGGAGAGCTCGGCCGATCGTCCGGGCAATCGAAGTCACCTCATGCGAGTGGGTCAGTCGAGTACGATGATAGTCTCCGTGCTCGCCGGTAAAGACTTGCATCTTACCACTGAGCCGACGAAACGCTGAGCAATGGATGATGCGGTCGCGATCCCGCTGAAAAGGTCCTCGGTAGGGATGTTCCTCTTGAGGATGCTTGCGGCCGAGTGAATCACGACTGCGCATGGCATAGGGCGCGAGAAGTACCTCCTCACGCTCCGCAACCGTTTGCAAGCCCGTTCCTAAATCCATGAAATTATCCCTTGGCTACCGGCGCTGCAGTGTATGCGTTCCGACCTTGGTGAGGCAACAACAAACTGGGGGTCCCATAAGTGAATCCCGGATTCGACCGACGGGTCGCGACTGATGGATGGCTACACGGTTGATCAGGGGAATACCGCTGTGGACATGTTGCCATGTTTGCGGGCAGCGAATGCCGGGGCTGACGCGAGTGTTGGCGCCATGGTTCCGCTTCGTAGCCTTACCCATCGGTACCACGCGCGTTAGGATACTGGCCTTAGATCACCACACGCCAGGCGAGGAAACGTTATGAAAGTCGCGACGATTAACACCAACAAGGGCAATATTCGTATCCAGCTGCATGATGATAAGACCCCGAAGACGGTCGCTAATTTCGAGAAACTTGCAACGGATGGATTCTATGACGGGTTGAAGTTCCATCGAGTCATTGCGGACTTCATGGTTCAAGGTGGTTGCCCGCAAGGAACGGGAACCGGCGGACCTGGGTACAAGTTTGAGGATGAATTTCATCCGGAGCTCACGCATAGCGGGCCGGGAATCTTGTCGATGGCGAATTCAGGCCCTAATTCGAATGGGTCTCAGTTCTTCATCACGCACGTGGCCACCCCCTGGTTGGACGGAAAACACTCGGTTTTCGGTAAGGTTCTTGAAGGTCAAGATGTCGTCGACAGCATCGCTCAGGGGGATGTGATGGAGTCGGTTACGATCGCTGATGAGTAACCTGCAGGACCTCTCCAAAGGTCCTCCATTTGCGGTCCCTTGCCGAGGCATGGTATCTTGTGAGCAAAGGTCAAGGTGATCCAGGCCGGAGCATTTCGATGATCACGCTAATGCGATCCATTCATTATTTTGCGATTTTCACGCTACTGGCGTCTGTCTGGAGCTCCGTTGCGATCAGCTGCGACACTCCCGTGTATCGCTACGCTGTGTATCGCTGGCCAGCCGCGGCCTATGAGGTGTATTACCTGCACCAAGGTCAGCTCGGTGACGCGGAGACGGCACTCCATACGAAAATCTCTGGGCTGGCAGAGGACAAGGAAGCGCCGGCGAATGTGGGATTGATCACTGTTGACGTGTCCGCCGATCCCGAATTGCGACAGTCCGTCCCCCCAGATGTCAAAGCGGCTTTTGATCGTTTAGAGAGTCCCTCACTTCCCACTTACCTCGTTGTCACTCCCTACGGTCAGCTGATTCACGCAGGTGGACTCGATGAAGCGGCCATTGGCAGCATGATTCGTTCCCCGGCGCGTCAGAAAATGGCCCAGCGGATTGAGGCCGGTGATGCGGGCGTGCTCGTCATGCTGACTTGCAGTGACAAGGAAGCGAATGCCGCGGCAGAGAAGACCGTTCAGCAGGTCGTCAGTGACGTGCAGGAAGGCAAGCTGCAGTTGTATACGGCGCCGACGAAAAAGCCGGATGAAGAAGAGAAAAAGCAGGAGCACGCGGTAGGATTCGTCAAAGTTGCGCGAGACGACCCGAAAGAGGATTGGTTTGTGCGTCAGTTACTTACCATCGAGAGTGACTTGAAGGACATCGACGAGCCGATGGTGTTCGCCGTATTTGGGCGCGGTCGTCTGTTGCCCCCGTGTGTCGGGCGTGGCATTCAATACGACAACCTTGTTGGCGAGTATGTTGAATTCATGACCGGCGCATGCTCGTGTACGGTTAAAGATCAGAATCCAGGAATGGATTTGTTAACCAGCTACAACTGGGACGGAGCGGCTGAGAGCCTGGCTGCCAAAGTTGGATTCGAAGAAGGCAATGAGAACATGCTGGCGGCGGAACAGTTTTTCCCGCAGCTCAGTATTCCCACCGGTGAGCTGGCCCAAAACGATGCGGACCCCGCTGCAGCGGATCCGGAAGCCCAGGACACGTCGGTGACCGACGAAGGGCCAGAAGATACAGGATCGGCTGACGCTGAAGATACGGAGATCGAAACGAACACCGGCCAGGAAGCAGCGACGAACCTGTCGCAGGTGCCCTCGTCTGACGACGGAAGCGATTCACAGGCAACGGCCGCGTCAGCCCCCGTGGTGAGTCACTCCTACAGTTCGATCTATATCGTGGGTGCGGGAGTTGCAGCCACGTTGGTTCTTCTTTTTGTCATGACCTTTTTTGTCATGCGACCCCGGTAATGGTCGGCATGCTATGATCCGACTAGAAAACGTCAGCAAGGTTTACCACACAGCCAAAGGCGATTTGCATGCGCTGAAAGAGGTAACGCTGGAGATCGCGGCCGGTGAGTTTGTCGCGGTTTGTGGACCGAGTGGGTGTGGAAAATCCACCTTGCTCTCGTTGATTGGCGGATTGGCCAAGCCGACGGCTGGAAGAATCGAAGTGGCGGGACAGGAGATCAGTCATTTGCCTCCCGGTCCACTCGCGCACTTTCGCGGAAGCCACATCGGTTTTGTCTTTCAAATGTTCCATCTGCTGCCCTATTTGGACGTACTGCATAACGTCCTGGTGTGCGCTCCCACGCAGGTTGCTGAAACAGGAGCGCGTGAGCGAGCCGAGCAACTGCTGGTGCAGTTTGGGTTGCAGGATCGATTAACCCACCGGCCGGGACAGTTGAGTGCGGGTGAACGGCAACGCGTGGCGATGGCTCGAGCGCTCTTGCATGAACCGGCATTGCTGCTGGCGGATGAACCGACAGGGAATCTGGATCCCCAGAGCGCCGACGCGTTGCTTGACCTCTTGGGGGATTTTCGGGGGGCGGGTGGAACCATTCTGTTGGTGACGCACGATGCACGCGCCGGCGAACGTGCCGATCGGGTGGTGCGATTGCGGTCAGGACAGCTGGATCTGACGGACGCACCGCCGCAGGGTATCAGCGGTTCGTGAGTACCGCAGGCGCCGGTCAGCTCTGGACGTGGTGTGGTTGCCTCATAGCGATCACTTGATCGCCTCGAAGAGTGGTGCTTCTTCAGCCATGGCAGGGGTGGGGATTTGCAGGATGGCTGCCAACGTGGGTGCTAACGCGGCCGGGCTGGTCTGCCGACTCCGCCTGCCGACTTGACGAACACCCGATCCAAACAGCATGAGAGGCACGTGGGTGTCGTATTGCCAGGGGCTGCCGTGGGTAGTGGAGTAACTTCCCGGGGTGTGGTGATAAGGTGCGAGTACATACAAGACGTCGCCGCTGCGTTCGGAATGGAAAGCACGATGCAGCATGCGCTGAAGCCGGTCGCCCCGTCCACCGCTGTTGAGTAACTGTTCGCGGGTATTGGCAAAAGTCACTGCCGGGATCGCCGTCAAGTGATTGCGGATTGCGGTGCGTGCCCGTGCAGCCACAGCCGGATCGGCATGTGGCTTGAGGAACACTTGATTGGATTCAACGTACGCGACCTCTAAACCTTGATCTTTGAATTCGCTTGCCAGCAGGGTGTTGAGGTGTTCACGGAAGGCCGGCAAATTCCCCAAGGGATCTTTTTGAGCCGGCCAACCGAGCGAAGCCATGTACGTGGCGATGGGAGACACGCCATGATCGGAGGAAAGTGCGATGGTCCACCGCCCCGTACCAACCTGTTGGTCAAGGTACTGAATGAATTCACCAAGCTGGCGATCGGTTCGATAGAACATGTCTTCCACTTCCAGGCTGTGGGGACCAAAGTGATGTCCGACATAATCATTGGCGGCGAGATTGATGTGGAGTAGATCCGGAATCGCGTCTTGACCAAGCGCAGCGCCTCGAATGATTTCACGAGCGGTCCGCAGGGTGTAGTCGTTACCCCAGGGAGTGGCGACGAGTTGCTTGTAGTAATTCGGCTCCTGATGGTTTGGCATGACGTGAGGAAAGTTCGGGGTCAAGCCGTAGCCGGGAGTCTCAAAAGGGTTCGCGTCTTGCCGGTCGTGCTGGTATCGAGCGGCGTCGTAGAGCAGGGTCCATTTGCGTTCGGAATAGACGTCTGCGGCACGACCTTCATTGAGCACGCGAATGTATCCCGGCAACTCGGAAGCAAAGCAATCACTGGTGACCCAGTTGCCAGCATAGTCGTACCAGAAGACTCCGTCCGCCAGCCTGCCGGCCGTCAGGCAGGCGGCTCGATCTTTGAGGCCAACGCTGTAAACCTTTGCCTTCTTACCCGTGGATAGTTTGAGGGTGTCGCCCAGAGTGGGCGCGAGTAGCCGTTTGCTGGATGCGCCTTGCGTCAAGGTGGCGGAACCGATGATGGTTGCGTCCGCATCGTCAATCGAACGGACGGTTTTGCCAAGCTCAGGTGAATACCAGGAATTCCCGATGATGCCGTGGCGGTTGGGGTAAGCCCCCGTGGCTAATGTGGCGTGGCCAGGACCGGTGAACGTGAAGGCGTGTTGATGGTGACAGTTGGTATATGCCACCCCCGTCCTCTGAGCCGTCAGGAAGCAATCGTTTTCCCGTAGTTCAGACCGAAAACGAACGAGATAATCCTGACAGAGTTGGTCAACACAGATCACCACCATGAGCCGGGGGGGTTCTGCCGACGAAAGTACACGACAGAACAAGAATGCAATGGCCGCTATGGCGATGACTCGCCCAAAACTGGTGCTTCTCACGATTGCCTCTGCTACGGATCAGGACACGCAAATGAACATTTGCGGCAATCGTAGCTGGCCAAGAGGGAGTCGGCAAGCAGTTTAGCGAGCGTATACGAAGCCGATTGTGGCACCGTGGTACACCGCGTCACCAGCGTGATCCAATACCACAGGTCCGCCAAGAGACACGTTGTTGATGTTGGTATCCAAGTTCTCGGTTGCCAAGGCCATGCCAGCGACCCAGATCGCTTGATAGCCAGCCCGGAAGGTCAGGCTGTTGGTGAGATGGTAGTTGTACATCAATGAAATGTCACCCAGGAAGGTAAATGCATCGGCACCGTCGGCTAGAGCCACAGCAGCTGTCGTCCCTTCTGTGTACACCGTCGCCAGATTCGCGTTGTTGCCGAGGATAGCACCCTTGATTTCGAGGTCGATCCACGCATGATCGTGAACAAAGAACTGACTTTGTATCCCCAGTTGCGGACCGATCATCTGATTCGACACCGAGCTCGACGCTGACACTTCGCCAGTGACATCGACTACGGAGTCCGTGTTGGTGTAGCTGAAGGTTTCGTCAATATCCATCCAGCGAATGCCTAACAGCACATTGCTTTCTACTCGTCGCCATCGAAAAGGAGGCAGCACCATGCGTCTGCGCAGATTGAGTTCGAAGTTCTGCAGGCGTGATGTCATGCTGATCGACGCGAAATCGCTGTCCGTGACAGGCGCTGGAAACGGAGAGACAAGATCTGCAGCTATGGAACGCACCGACTGAGTGTCGTCCCAATCGTACTGACCAAAATAGCTGCCTTCCAACCGGCACCAATCGTCAAGGGCGACGCCCAGTAAAAACTTGCCGCCCATGTCATGTTCTGACTTGAAGTCATTGGATGACAACAGCGTATCTGCACCACGTGTCGCCGCTGTGAATGCTCCGTCCTCATCGCGGAAGAGAAAAACAGCGCTCGTCTCGCCGTAAATCAACGGTTGGTTTGCGAGCTGACAATTCCATCCGCGACAGGGATCATCCCAGCAATTACACGGATCGTGCCAGTACAGGTTCCAGCCCGGAGACGGGCGGAAAAAGGGAGGATTGAGACATGCACCGTGGCCAGTGTTTCCATTAAAGTGCGACGTGTTACAAGTCTGGCATGACGGATAACCATGGCCTGCCAACAAAACACTTGGCAGCGTGGCGCCGAGCAGAAGCAGCATCGCTAGAACATTACGAAGTCGAAGGACACGACCGCTTATCATGACTGGATTCCAGGTGAGTACGATGGCATGGCAACAGCCGGTGCAATGCGTGGGTACAATACGACCGGACAAACCGGTCTTCCCACTGAAATAAGTTCGACACGCCATGTCGGTACCAATAACAAGCCTTCGTTTGTGCAAAAGGTCAATGTAAACCACGTATCTTCCCAGGTATTGCGCGTCACAACTCACCGTCCGTCCCAGCAATGACTTGCTTTGCCAAAGGATGTGTGGGTATTCTGGGGTCTTTGGAGAGGCTATTGGCGTCTCGGTAAAATATTCCCTTCCTCGTGCATTGCCTTTGAGATTCCCATGAGACGTGCTGCATTGGTGTTGGCTACCGTTCCGCTGTTGGTGCTGGTCGGGGTCGTTGGCTGGTCAGAGGAAGTTGCACCGTATGCGGTTGTCAGTCTGGCCCGGCAGCAGATGCTGTTACGTGGTGAGCCGGTCGTGTTTGCGGAGCCGGGTGCCATTCTATCGGTCTTCGAGAAAAACGAGGGCAAGTTGATGGTGCAAGCTCCGTCGGGGCAGCGCGCTTGGGTTTTGGAGTCGAGTACGACGACATTGCGTGAGGGGGAGAAGGTGTTTAACGACCTCATTCGCAAGAAACCGAAAGAGCCTGCTGTGTATTTGCTGCGCGCGAACTATTGGGCCTACTTGAGCCAGCACGAAAAGGCGATTGCTGACAGTACCCGCGCGCTTTCGCTAGGAGCTTCGGATGCAAGTATCTATTTCAACCGTGGTGTGTTCCACGCCATGCTGGAGCAGTACGACGAGGCGATTCAGGATTACACACAAGCGATCAAGAATGGTGATGTCAGCGAAATCGTGCTGGAGAATCGAGCAACCGCATATCTTGCCAAAGGAGACGATGCCGGGGCGATGCAGGATTATGACACGTTGATTCAACGGGCTCCGAAGAACGCGGATTACTACGTTCGACGTGGGGTTGCATGGCGACGTCAGGAGGACTTTGGAAAAGCGATCGAAGATTTCAGCCGTGCGATCAAGCTCGATCCTACTAACCAAGCCGCGATTGGCAGCCGTGGTTTCGTCCATTATTTGCAGGGTGACCACGCTAAAGCGGTGCAAGATTTTGCCCTTGAGATCAAGCTGGCACCCAAGTCAGCTTTGGCGCACAACAACCGGGGGTTCAATCGCCAAATGGTCGGAGATTATAGAGGTGCTTTGGCAGACTATGAGAAAGCCATCGAATTGGACCCGAGATATCCCATGGCGTATCAAAATGCCGCTTGGTTGTTGGCAACCTGCTCGAACGACAAGTGCCGAAACGGTAAAAGAGCGCTTGAACTTGCCAAGAAGCTCTGTGAACTGCGGAACTATGAAGAGTATTCGGACATCAAAGCATTGGCTGCGGCTCATGCCGAACTTGGTGATTTCGAGCAGGCAGTGAAGCAGCAGCAAGAGGCTATTGGAAAAATGACTGCCGAAGATAAGTCAACCGAAACAGAGATTCTCAAGTTGTATCAAGCGCGACAGCCTTATCGCGTCTTGCCCGAGTAAGACGCTGTGGTTGCCGCGACAGCTAGAAGCATGTCGGACGTGTTGCCACCAGACCGGGCAAGACAGTGCTTTTGCTTCGGCTTACATCAGAGCTTTAGGGTTTTTGGATTGCGGCGTTGAGTCGGTCTAACAAACGATCGACTTCTTCACGTGTTTCACTATCCAATTCGTAAGCGTATGGATGGCGTCGATTGTCAGTGGTGAACAGGCCACGGGCATGCAACACATATTTTTCAACCGCCAGAAATCCATCAAGCCCACCTTGCAACTGGAGCGTGACGAGAGCACAGAGCGGCAGGTATACGCGGTAAGCGTATTCTTCGTCGCCTTGTTGCAATGCCCGCCAGACGGCGATTACGCCTGGAAGGAATTCCATGCCGGGGATTGTGCCGGCAATGCCGCGACGATAGCTGTCGATCAGCAGGTTGCCACCGGAACCTTCGAAGACTTTTGCTGCACCTGAAGTGGTATCGCGCAAGGCCGAGATGATGGGGCCGATGGGGGAAGCTTCGGGTTTGAACAAAATTCGATCCGGCCCGAAATGGTCCAGTAGCTCGAGATAGACGGCTTGTGGGATGGCTTGACCAACGTACCCCGATGCGTCTTGAACAATGATCGGTAGCGTGATGGCGTTGGCGAGGGCGCTGAAGTAAGCAATGATCTCAGTGGCAGGCAAAGCTGATGAGAGTGGTGGAATGGCCATCACTCCTTGCGCTCCCGCTTGCTCTGCAGCGGTCGCGAATTGCACTGCCTGTTTGGTGCTTTCCGCACCGACACTGGCGACAAATGCTCCCCGCCCGGCATTCATCTCGGCCAATCGGCGCGTGATTTCAAGTCGTTCATCGGCCGTCAGCCGTAGTAGCTCGGAGACCATTCCCGTACAAAAACCATCGGCTCCCTGTTCCAAAGCCCAGTCGACCTGTCGGGCCAGGCTCTCCCAGTCAATATCATCCGTCGTTGTGAACGGAGTGTGCGCGACAGGGATGACGCCTTGAACGAGTGGATGATTCATCTTCGTGGTTCCTTACCCGTCGCCAATACGACCACCCGCGTCGCCGTAGCAGATGCGCTTTGGCGAGTCTTGTTCGAAGGGAGATTTGGCAACTTCGGCTTCATTGATTGCGATATCTAATCCAGGCGGCGTGTGAGAGCGCACGATACGCCCTTTCGGCTCAACAGTATAGCCCTCTTCGACGAGGTTCATCCGCCAAGGCACATCGCTCCGCACCTTCTTGCAGATGATATAGGTCGACTGCGAAAAGCCAAATGCAAGTCATGACTGGCCCCGTTGGGAGAGTTACGTTGGGCCAGTCACAACGTTTACCGATACCCAATTCCCTGAGTGGGCGTGGCAGATTTGCATTTCCATCGCGGTGATCTTCATCTAGCTAACAGGTGCTTGATTCGGTCACTGAGTGATGCAGTCAGGGTCTCCAGGCTGCCTGGTGCCAGCGAGGCAATCGATTCCTGATAAATGCCTTTGCCGTATGTTTCTTGAGGAGGAAGATAGGAGGGTCCCCAGCCGTTGCTGATGGTGGAAATGATCAGAGGGGTCTCAGGGAACCGCTCGCGGAGCGCCGTTTGCAATTCACTATAGGGTTCGCCTTGAACGGTGAGCCAAATGGCATCGCCGATGCGCCAGGCGGTTGCTTGATGGGGGAACGATTTCCCAGATGGTAAGCACTGGAGTCGCCCCAGCATCCGCTTCTTGCGCTCGGCTAATGCTCTCGAGTCAGCGGCTTTTTCGCTTTCACCGAGCGCTTGTTGTTCCCGCTCGTCCAGTACCAACTGGTGATACTCCGCTTCGACTGTCGCTGCATCTGGTAAGTCTGCACGATAGGGCAGTTCGATTCGGTTACCATCCCACTGCCATTCACGTAGCCGGAGATCGTCCTGGGATTCAAGAGGGACGGATTGCCACGTGCCGATGGTCGCTCCGGAAACAACGGCTCCCGCGTATTGGAAAGCCGTGCCGGGAGGAGAGAGCGTTTCGAGTGTGCTGAGTACTGCGTAGCCCAATTGCCGACCGTTGCGATCACAGACTTCGGTGTCACCAACGAATCCATTGACTGGACCAAGATCGCCGGACGCCCCCTGCAAGAACACACACGGCTTGCCTGTCTCCCGTTCCACGACTTCGCGCATCGCGCCCGGATAATCGGGACTGATCAGGCGGTTGTCCCAAGCCAAGGTGGTGGGATGACATGCGTAATTAACAAAAGTGCAAAGGAGTTGTCGATTGGCATCCGACACACGGGCGACTACGACGGTATCGTCGGCGGAGTGGCCTGGATTGAAGCCGCAGACATATTGCTGCAGCTGCGGATCAAAATAGTCCCGATTCGCGGCCAGGTTACATCGTCCGGCACCGTAGGTGATATTCACCGGAGTCGCGTCCGCGATGGCAGCAGCACT
>Ga0114933_10006462_pt1 | contig 10389 bp, 11 predicted proteins | sample 4SBtaG_FD_89691 | JGI IMG/M metagenome (GOLD analysis project Ga0114933, IMG submission 89691) | Deep subsurface microbial communities from Kolumbo volcano to uncover new lineages of life (NeLLi) - 4SBTROV12_W25 metaG | ecosystem: Environmental > Aquatic > Marine > Volcanic | place: Kolumbo... | reverse complement strand
TGGGCGGTCCCGATGGGGAACGCCACCAGGGCGACGAGGGCGGCCAGCATCAACTGCTTCAGCGTGTTCACGGTCAGCTCCAACTCAGCGAATCTCGTACTCGAACGTCGAGCGCTGGTTGCGCCGGGTGACGTCGAAGGAGAACGCGCTCTCGTTCTGAAGGGTCTGGTAGGCGGAGAAGGCTCCGTCGGTGCTGGTCAGGGCCATGCCGTTGACCGCGTGCACCACGTCGCCGTTCTTGATGCCGAGCTTGTCGAAGAGGCTGCCGCGCCGAATCGCGCTCAAGCGGTAGCCGTCGATCTCTCCGTCGGGGCCCTTGTGGGGCACGACGCGGATCTTCGAAGCCAGGCTGTCGATGTTGTTCATGGCGTCGTCGACGACGCTGCGCTCGACGATGATCTTGTCCCCGTCCTTGGAGATGCCGTCGTCCTCGTCGTCGTCGTCCTTCTTGGCGGTCGAGCGGCTCGTGGAGCGCTTCGGCGCCTCCTCTTCCATGGCCAGGTACTCGATCTCGCCGTTCTTGCGGCGGAGCTTCACCTGCTTCTGCTCGATCTCGATGATCTCGGCCTCGTCGAGCAGCCAGTCGCCGAGGCCGTAGCCGAGCGCCCGAGCGTCCCGGCCCTCCTCGGCGATGAGCGCGGAGGAGTAGACCTCGGGCTCGGCCACCAGCGTTGCCAGCAAGACGACGCGGAGGTCGGTCTGTCCCCCGACCTCTTCGCTGCCGGACTCGACGTTCAGCTTCGTCGAGTCGAAGATGTTCCGCTCGAGGATCGCCCGGCTGTAGCTGCTGACCGGCCGGGGTCCCATGCTGCGCGACGAGGACGGGCGGCCTTCGTCGGCGGGCCCGTCGGCGATGTCGGCGAGCGTCGGCACCATCGCGTCTTCGGGCAGCTGCAGGTAGCGCGCGAAGACCGAGTTGCCGGCGAAGGCGAGCAGGAACGACAGCACGGCCAAGGCCGCGGCGCCGCCCCAGACGCGCTTCGATGTGAGGAGCTCTCGCATCCAAATCCCTGGTGAAAGGGGGTCCGCCGCCCATCCAATGCAATGGCTGTGCCATGGCTTGAACTGGCTTCCGGAGCCGATCGAGGGGTGCCAGAGGACACCGTGTCAGGCGGTGTCCGGGCCCTCGTCGGGGGGCTGACAATCTGTCAGGCCGCTCAGCAGGGCCTCGACATGGTCGAAGAGCTCCTCCCAGCCGGCGTCGTTAGGAGGCGACTCCAGGTCGACTTCGAGCACCTCGCGGCCCAGATGGGAGCCCGGGTGGCCGTGTACCAAGGCCAGGAGCGGCTCGACGACCGGGTCGAGCAGGGCCAGGCTGCGCTCGGGCTGCTCGGTGTCCACCGACACGAGCATGTCGAGCAGGGGATGGCCGACCTGTTTGCGACCATGTCTCCGCACCTCGAAGGGCAGTCCGAGCCCGTGCGAGACGCGGACGCAGGTGGGCGAAAGCTCGGCGGGGAAGCCGAGGATCTTCGTCCCGTCCCTGAAGTAGCCACGCTCGGTAGCGACCCGGTCGAGGGGTTCGCGGCTCCTGCGCTCCGCGGTGAGCGCCAGGCGGACGAAGTGCTCGACCGTGAACTCCAGGTCGGCGGGCGCGACGCGGCCCCAGAGCTGGGCCTGGGTGCTGAAGAAGCGCGCCTTCAAGCGCCGGGCACCGAAGTCGACGTCGCCCGAGCTGCCGATCCGCGCCTTCATGTGGGGGCGGTCCAGCGGGCAGTCCAGCACCTGGGGGAGGAAGACCGCGTGCTCCAGGGGCACGGTGACCTCGACCTCGCGATCCTCGCCGCGAGCGACCATCGAGATCTCGAACTCGCGCCCCAGGGTGTCGACGAGCGCGTACACCTGCTGCAACAGGTCGTAGTCCATTCGCGCGGTGATGCGCTTGTCCGTCCGCTTCGAGGTCACCCAGCCGAAGAGCAGGCTGCCCAGAAGCGCCACCGCGACGCCGATGGCCTCGAAAGGGGTCACAGCCGCCTCGCGAGGTCGAGGGCGGTGGCGATGTGGTCCCCGAGGTCCTCGCCCAGCATCCGGTCCGCTCGGAGCGAGACCCGGTTCGAGCTCAGCTCGCTGCCCTTGTGGGCGTGAACGACGGCGAGCAGGGCGCCGACGCGCTCCTCGTCGGAGAGGAGCTCGGCCAGGACCTCCTCGGAACCCGAGCAGCCGAGCAGCATGTCCGCGACCGCGTGCCCCGTGCTCACGCCCCGGCCCAGGTCGATGTGGCGGATGACCACGCCCAGGTCGCGGTCGTGGACGACCTCGACGACGGTGCGGCCCTCGCGCACGAAGACCTCGACGGGCAGCTCGAGCTGCCGCGCGATGCCGCCGATGTGGCGATGCCCCCGCCGGTCGTGCGGCCTGAGCTCCAGCCCGAAGCGCTCGGCCGCGGCCTTCCAGGGCGCATCGGTGATGTGCTCGAGCGCCGCCACCAGGCCATAGAGATCCCGGACGTCCTCGACCGTGCGGCTCGGGGGGGAGGCCGCGCAGCCGAGCTCGAGGTAGCCCTCGCGCGCCTTGGCCTGGACGCCGAAGACGCCGCTGTGATCAAAGGCGGGCAGGCCGAGCTCGACGTCGCCCATCAGGTCGTGCAGGTTGCGACCTCGGCAGGCCAGGCGGTAGCCGCCCTCGACCTCGCGCACGGTGACCAGCCCCACCCCCGCGCAGTCCCAGCGGAACGCCGTCCCCTCCGGGATTCGCGCCGGCATGCGCACCTTCAGCCAGAAGAGCACGAAGCGCGATCCGGGGCGTTCGAGCAGCCTCAAGCGCAGGCCACGTCCCTCGTGGACGCCGGCCCACTCGGTGGTCGCGAAGTCGGCGTTCGCCCGCTCCGCGACCGGCTGCAGGCCGAAGACCGAGAGCCGCTTCTCCCAGTCAGGCCGGGACTTCGCCGGCCGCTTGCGCCGGCGCAGCACGGCCCAGGCTCCGAGCCCGGCCGTCGCCACCAGCACCGCCAGCGCGAGGGGGTCCGCCACGGCGCGAGTATAGGCTCGCCACGTGAGGCCCCTCGCCCTCTGGATCCTGGCGCTCCTGGTGCACGGCGCGTGGGCGCTGACCGTGCCGGCGCCCGTCGACTGGGACCCTGCGTACTACAGCGCGGTCGCACGACACCTCGTCGCCGGCGAAGGCGCCGTGACCGGCTCGGTGGTCTTTCTGGCGCACCTGCCCGAGGCGCTGCCTGCGACCGCCGACCTGCACTGGGCTCCCCTGCCCTCGCGCGTCCTGGTGCCCGGAGTGCTCCTGTGGGAGCACGGCGATCGCCTCGTCAACGCCTGCATCCTCGCAACCTGGGCGCCCCTGGCCTGGGCCTTGACCCGAGCGCTGGGTCGGCCTCGCCTGGCCCTCTGGGCGGGGGTCCTCGCGGCCTCCGGCCTGGGCTACGCGCGCATGGGGGCGTCGCCCGACAGCATCGCCCTCGCCGGGGCGCTGGGGGGCCTGGCCCTGCTCGCCCTGCTGCACGAACGGCCCCGCGTGCTCGGCCTCGCCCTGGCCGGGCTGGTGTTGACGCGTGGCGACGCGCTCTTCGTGGTCCTGGGCTTCGCGGTCTTCGCGCGCCGACAGTCTCTCGCCGCGATGGGCGTGCCCCTGCTCGTCGCGGCGGCCTGGTGGTGGCGGGGGCACGGCCTGGAGGTCGACCGGACCGCGCTCCTGCAAGCCGGGGACTACGGCGCCTGGCTCCTGGGCGAGCCCTCGCGGCGCAGCGTCTTCGGAGGCCTGGCCGGGCTGCCCACCGCCTACGGGCTTGCCTTCGGACTGACCCTGCCGCTGGCGCTGTCCGGCCACTCGCCCAAGCTCCGTCCGCTCTGGACCGCAGGGGTACTCCTTGCAGGCGGCACCTGCCTGATCGCACCCGCGCTCGCCGAGTCCGGGACCCTCTACCGGTCGGGCGCGATTCTCGTCCCGGGACTCTGCGCAGCGGCGGTCATCGGCATCGATCGGCTGGCCCGCTGGCGGGATCTCCACCCGGCATTCGCCTTCGGCGTGCTGGGCGGCGGCGTGCTGCTGACCTCGGTGGGCCTCGGCGCTCGAAACGCCTCGCTCAAGCCCTCCGTCGAGGTCATCTGCCCGGCGATCAGCCCCGACGAGATCGTCTTCTCCGACGAGCCGCTGCTGCTCGAGCTCGAGTGTGGAGCAACCGCCGTCCGCTTGCCGCCGGGCCTGTCCGCCGAAAAGGAGGCGGAGCTGCGCAAGCGCTACGCCATTCGGCGCGTATTCAGGGTGCACGGGAGCTGACATGGAAGACGCGCTCATCGCCCTGGCCGTGCTCGGCTTCTACGGACTGATCGCCACCCTGCCCCTGGTCCTCGGCGTGCGGCACCACCGCAACCTCATGGGCCGCCTGCTCGAGGTCGGTGACGCAGCCGCCCTGAGCAAGACCGGGCACACGCCCCCGTGGCAGACCCACGGCAAGGGCTCGGTCTGGCTCGGCGAGGTTCACGACCGGCACATCCGGGCCGAGTTCCGCCTGGACCCGAAGCGCTCGATCTACGCCAAGGTCCGCGTCGCCCGCCGCAAGCGCCTGACCGAGGGCCTGACGCTCCACGCCCACGACTACCCGGCGCTCAAGCAGTTCGGCTTCCGCAGCCTGAAGCTCGAGCACGACAAGGACGACCTCTGGCGCCTGGTGTTTGTCGGCGGCGACCGCTTCGCGCTCCTGGCCGACCTGAACCGTTGGGACCCCTCGCGCGACAAGGGCGCCGTGCCCAAGCCGACCGGGAACGAGGTCGAGATGCGCCTTTGCGATGGCTGGCTCGAGCTGGGCTACCGCGGCGTGACGACCGACCGGATGAAGCGCATCGTCGAGGCCCAGACCGCCCTCGTCGAGGCCCTCGAGACCGAGGAAGAGCGCCCCTGGACCGAGGCTCAGGAGCGCTGGGACCTGAACCGCGAGGCCGACCGGCTCACCGGCGAGGTCGACGGCCGCCCGCTGAGCATCCACTACGGCGGCGAGGGAACGACGATCGAGGTCCCCTGCGACACCCCGCTGACCGCGGCCCACAAGGACTGGCTGGAGGGAGGGCGCTCGCTGGCGAACCCGGTGCTGGGCATGCTGATCGGCGTGAAGGGGCCCGAAGGCATCGACACGCTGCTGGAGAACGAGGAGCTCGCCGAGCACCTCCTGGCCGTGGTGCACGCCTGGCCGGGCAGCCGGGTCGCTCCCGGCTCCGTCGTCCTCCGCGCGAAGACGCGCTTGCGCCTCGAACTCGCCGAGAGCGTCGAGCACGTGCTGGCCCTGGCCCGGATGCTGGAGCAAGGGTGACCCCATTCGAGGTCGCGGTCTTCGTCGCGCTCATCTGCGCGGGACCGACCGTCATGGTCTTCGCCCTGCGCTCGGGGGGCGCGACCTTGACCGCCCTCGAGAAGGACAGCCCGTGGTGGAAGCCGCGGCGGTGGAAGACCGGGCACGGCGGACGCACGCTGCGCGTCTGGACCAAGACCGCGATGCAGGACATCTACGCCTGCATCGGGGTCCCCCTCACCTACCCCTTGCCCGACAAGCTCGAGCTGGGAGCGCTCGAGGCCTTCGGCTTCACCAGCCTGACCCTGACCCATCACACGCTCACCTACACGGGCAGCGACCGCTGGCGCATGCTGCACGACCCGAGCCTGAACACCAACGCCCTCGACTCGGGCCCCCGGCCCTCGGGCGACGGCCGCATCGTCCACCTGCGCTACGAAGACGACCACCTCGCCCTGGGCTTCAAGCAGGTGACCAACGAGCGCCTTCCCGGGATCCTTCAGGCCATGTCGGCGCTGGCCGACGCGATCGAGGGGGAGCTCGAGCGGCCCTGGACGGAGCTCGCCGATCGCTACGGCCTGGAGGGCGGCTACGGTCTGTTGATGGGCACCATCGATGGCTTCGCGGTCGAGGTCCGGACCGACTCCACCCGCTTCACCCACGGCCTGGACCTGCCCGAGGACCTCGAAGTCGCCCACAAGGACGAGCTCGAAGGCGAGGGCCTCGGGGACCCGGTCCTGGACCTCTGTCTGCGAACGACCGGCCGCATCGAAGTGCCCGAAGAGGCGGTCGAGCCTCTTCTCGAGGTGCTCCACGGCCGGCGCGGGAGCCGCCTGGACGCCAGCCACCTGCACGTCGTCGGGCACGACCCTCGCGCGGTCGAGGCCGGGCTTCAGCTCCTGCGAGCGCTGCGATGATCGCCGGGCTGGTCGGGCTGTTGTCCGTGCTCGCGACCTTTGGCGCCGCGGCCTATGGCATCCACCAGGGGCGCCTCGATCGGGCGAAGCGGCGACTGCCCAAGCAGATCGAAGGCTTCACCGAGCGGGCCACCAAGAAGACCGACGGCGGCATGGCGCGCATCTTCGACGGGGCCTTCGAGACCCGCGCCGTCCACCTGCGCTGCTGGCAGCCCCTGAAGGGCGACCGCACCTGGCGGATGCAGATGGACATCCGGCGCAGCCTGCCCGACGGCGTCTCCCTCGGCGCCGGCGAGATCCTGGCTCCGTGGGGCCTGACCTCGCTCCAGCTCCGCCTCGACGACGGGCCCTGGGGCCGCTTCGTCTGCACCGGCTCGAACCCGCGTCGCCTGCTCTCGGCCCTGCTCGCCGACCCTCCCGCCGAGGCCATCGCGACCGGTCGCGAGCGCTTCGTCGTGGCGGCCTATGTGCACGAGGGCTCCCTGACCATCGGACTGCGCGGCGCGCATGAGGACCTCGTCATCGCCTGGCTCGCCGACATGCAGCGGCTGCTCGAGGGGCTGGAGCGGGCCGTCGACGCCCCCTTCGTCGAGACCTCCGAGCGCACCGGGCTGGAGCTCGAGCGTCACGACGGTGCCTGGCCGAGGCTGAAGGGGAGGGCCGAGGGCGTCCAGGTCGAGGTCTGGATCAGCGAGGCCCTGGACACCCACGTCGAGGCCGCCTTCCACAACTCGGACCTGGCCGCGGACCTGACGCTCATGCACAAGGACCGCCTCGCCGGAGACGTCGACCTGGACGACCCCGTGCTGGGCATGACCGTCGCGGCTCGGTGCTCCACGCCGGATGTGCTGCGAGGTGTCTTGTCCGCGGAGGGTCTGTCCGAGGCGCTGCTCGAGGTCGTCCACCGCTTCCCGGGGTCCCGAGTTCGCGGCGACCGGGTCGAGCTGGTCGCGCCGCGGGTGCTCTCGGACGAGCTCCCGGACGCCGTCCAGGCCGTGATCACGCTCGCCGCCGGGCTCAAGGACTGATGGAGTTCGCCATCTGGCTCGTGGCGCTCGGGGTGACCCTGGTGATCGTGACCCCGGTGGCCGGCGGAGGTGTCTTCGCCTGGCACAGTGCGTGGAAGATCAGCCGACGAAACCGCCTGATCGAGGACGACTGGGCAGCCTTCGCCGAGGGCCTCGGCCTCCACCACAGCGGCCGCAGCGGCTCCGCGCGCATCTTCCGGGGCCTGGCGGGCAAGCGCCGAATGAAGCTCGAGGCCCTGGAGCACGACAGCGGGACGGACTGGGTGGTGCGCCTGGCGACGTGGCGGCGCCTGCCTCATCGCAACGACTATCCCCACCGCGGACGGGTGACCGACGACGAGATCGAGTTCACCCTGCGCAAGGTCGACCGCCGCGACATGCCGAAGCGCATCGAGGAGCTGCTGGGCGTTCTCGCCAGCCTCGAGGAGAGCGAGGACCAGGCCTGGCGCGCCGCCGGAGAACGCTACGGGCTGGCCGCCGAGGCGCGCCACGGAAAGCTCCTCCCCGCCCTGTCCGGCGAGGGCGTGCGCGTGGTCCAGCGCGAAGACGACCTGGGCCGCTTCCTCGAAGTCCGCGCTCGCTGGAACAACCCCTCGCTGGGGGCGCTGGAGATCGCCCGCAAGGGCATCCTCGACGTCGAGGTCGAGGCCGACAACCCGGTGCTCGCGATGCTGGTCAGCGTGATGTCCGACAAGCCCGACGAGGTCCGGAGACTGCTCGCCCGAGAAGACGTCACCGAGGCCGTGCTCGAGGTCGTGCACGGCTTCCCGGGCAGCCGGGTCCTGCCCGGGTGGGTCGTACTGCAAGCGCGCATGGAGCCCGTCGGGGTCGACGAGCTCCTTCAAAAGGCCCTGCGGCTGCGCGACCTCCTGGGCGCTTAGCCCTCCGGCGTCCTCGCGATGTGCGCCCTCGCCTGCATCGACAGCCAGGCATCGACCGTGTGTCGCTCCTGGGGCTCGAGGCGCTCGATGCGGCGGCGGATGCGCTGCACGCGCTGGGTGACCGCGGCTCGGCTGACCCCGTGGCGGCGGCTGTACTCGACCTTGCTCTCGGCCTCGAGCAGGGCGACCAGGAAGCCCTGGTCGGTCTCGGACAGGGAGACCTCGGGGATGACCTCGACGATCTCCTCGGGGTGCCGCACGGTGCCGAACCAGCCCAGGGCCGCCTCGCCGCCGTCGCCTTCGAGGACCTCGCGCTCGCGGATGGCCTTCTGGGCCAGGCGCCAGACGCAGCGGTCGGAGATGGTCCGGACGAATCCGAACAGCTCGTTGATGGTCTCGCCACGGAAGCTCGCGAGCGCGCCGGTGATGAGGCGCTTGAGGACCTCGGCGACCGCTTCCTCGACCTGTGCTTCGCTCAGCAGGTCGCGGTAGCAGCTTCGCCAGACCATGTGCGCCCGGCGGTCGATGTAGCCGAGCAGCTTTTCATAGAACGCCCGGGTCTCGGGCGTGTCGCGGTCTGCAAGCAGCAGACGGAGGGAGTGCTGGAAGTCGGTCATCCCTAGAAGCCGTTGTTGAAGCCGTTGGAGCCCGGCGCCACGGTGGCGATGGGCGGCGGCGGCGACGGCTGGGTGGTGGTCACCCCATCGGTGACGAGCGCCGTGTTCACAGTGGTCAGCAGCCAGACAAAGAAGGCGAAAACGGTGCTCATGAGTCGGTCTCCGTGCGAAGAAGTGCCAGATCGGGGTCGCTGGCGATGGCCGCGTCGAGCACGGCCACCAGAGTCGAGGGATAGCTGCGCCGGATCTGCACCAGGAGCGAGCTCGCTTCGTCGAGCTCACCCAGGCGGACCAGGCAGCAGAGGATGTTCTGCAGGTTCGTGCTCGAGCGCTCGCGGTCGAGGGCGCGCGAGCTGTAGTCAAGGGCCTGCTCGTAGCGGCCCATCGCAAAGGCCAGCCAGGCGCGGTGGCGCTCGACGCTGGCCAGGTCGATGTTCAGGTCGGGGCCGTTCTCTTCCCAGGCGGCCATCTCCTGGTCGGCGATCATCCGAGCGGCCTCGCCATAGTCCTTGACCTTGGGGTGGGCCGCGATGACGTGGAGCGCCGAGAACATCATGGTCTTACGGATGCGCCCGGCGGCCTGGAGTTCCCGGACCATGCTGCGGAGCTGCTCGGGGTCCCAGTCAGGCCGCTTCAGCTCGTCCCGGATCAAGGCCAGCGCGGCGCCCTCTTCGACCGAGACCGCAGGGACGGCCGTCTGGTAGGCCTCTTCGGCGACCTGCTCGAAGATCCGGTCGAGGATGGCGCGGTAGGACATGAAACTCCCGGCGGCGTGGACCACCGCATAGGCGGTGGGGCGGAAGGACCCGAAGGTTAACGGTGGTTCTGCAAAGTCGCTGTCAGTCCGCGCCGGACACGCACCGGCCCGACCAGGAGCGTCGGGTCAGCCCGTGTACGTCAAGGACGCGGCTCTCAGGACGGCACCTACCGATAATGCCCGTCATGCCTTGATAATCGGCGGTAATGAGCGGTAATCGACATCGGGCGGCCTCATGTGACCCTATTGCTCGGGCCGGTTCATGAGGGCACCGAGCCCCTCGGCGGTTCAGACCGGAGAACGCAGATGGGGTACATCGAACCGACAGACAATCCGGGCGCCGGATTCAACCTCGGAGCAGAGCTTCTCGTCGGCCGGAGCTGTACATGCGGACTGACAATCGACTCACCCCTGGTGAGCTGGGTGCACGCCGTGATTCGGTGGCGCGAGGGCACATGGTGGGTTCGTGACCTCGGCAGCCGAAACGGCACCCTGGTCGACGGGCATTGGATCCAGTCGGGCGACGAGGTCGTCGCATCGGAGGGGATGGAGATCGACTTCGCAGGTACAGGCGGGTGGATCCTTCGCGGGGACGGCCCTGACGAGCTGGTCGGCGATGACGAGACCGCTCTTCCTTCACGGCTCTACTGCAGCCAGATCACGATGGAGCCGGCCCGGGACCGCGTGGAGTTCTGGTCTCGGGGTGGGTCCCAACCCACCAGGTCCTCGCGACAACGGGATGGACGTCGGCTCGCCTGGACACGGAGGTCCATCGAACGAGGCGCGCGCTTCGGCGCATGGGCGTGTGCCGCGCACGCGACATCATCCGCCGACGATCCGGCCAGCTCCGCTTCGGCGGACGCTCAGGGTGGCGCTAGAGCACCAAGCATGTAGTCATGCTGCTGCCCGCTCCCAGCGGTCGGCGGCGAAGCAGTTCTCGACGAAAGCGTAGCGAC
>Ga0114933_10006461_pt1 | contig 10389 bp, 8 predicted proteins | sample 4SBtaG_FD_89691 | JGI IMG/M metagenome (GOLD analysis project Ga0114933, IMG submission 89691) | Deep subsurface microbial communities from Kolumbo volcano to uncover new lineages of life (NeLLi) - 4SBTROV12_W25 metaG | ecosystem: Environmental > Aquatic > Marine > Volcanic | place: Kolumbo... | reverse complement strand
TCAAGCAAATTATTAAACTCCATGCCGAACTTTCTAGTTTCGGATGGTTGTTTTACTAATCTTTGATTTGATAAAATTCCCATTTTTTTACCTTCTTTTCACTTGTTCTATTATAGAGTACACCAATTAATTAGGTAGTGTCCATGTAGATCCGCCTACATCAACAGGTATTACCCAAATAAGCTTATCCCCATTATAAGCCTCCGAAAAACTCCAAGTAGTCCCTCTATCTGGAACTGTCCATATGAATATCTTAGCCTCTTCTCCTCTTACGGTAGCGTTTGCCAAAATATCAACTACTGCATCAAGTCGGGCTGAGGCGCCTCCAATAATCAATGTTCCCTTTGAATTAAGTATAGCGGCACCTTCTATTGACGAAGTAGTGCCCACGCTAAGAGAACCCACAGACTCAATAGTAGCTATAGCTTCAATTAACGAAACTGCTTCAACATTAGATATTCCTAATGAAGAAAAGACATCTGCTGAGAATGGAGATATTGAAAACATTTAAATGCTTATTATACCTTCTGTGACTTTATCAAAAGTTAATATATCAATATGCTCTCTTTCCTCCATTCCTTTTCTGCAGTCACACATATGATTGCGATTCCTTAGATCATCTACAGAGCTATCAAGCTCCGTTGTCAGGTCCCAGTACGGAACAAACCATCTCCTCTTTGCTATGATTGGTGGATCGTATTCTTCAGGTGTATCTTCTGGATCTGGAGGAGTCTCTACAGCGGGACGGGCTCTAACATGTACAGTGTCTCCAGACAACTCAACTCTAGTAAATGAATCTCCAAAATAATTACGCCCGGAAGTATTTATGCATGCAAAATTCCTCTTCTCTATATCTGAGAACGGAAAGTTTCTATGTTCAGACTTTAAATTATCACTGTATGTCTCTATTCCACTCCATACCGAATCTATATCTATATCATTTCTGGTTTTTCCATACCAATATTCTAGACCATTAGATCTAAATATTAAATGGTTTCTATTCTTAATCCTTCTTGACACATATTGATAGACATTAATTCTTTCTCCGTTTTCGTTGCGAGTTTTACTTATAATGTCTTCTTGATTTGTAATAAGATTTGTTCTCTTTACATCGTTTGAATTTAGTCTTTCAAATTTATAAGTTCTTGTTTTTCCAAGAAAATCTAAGAGAAGCGGGTCGGGAGTTCTAAAACCATCTATTTCAAACCCAAAGTTTTTAACGTTGCACTTTTGCTGTGCGTGATGATAATATATTTCATTTAAAGTAAAAGCCTGAACAATATCGCCATCTTTGTAAGAGCTGGCTACTGGACCATCATTTATTTTTACTATAATTTCCATAAGACTCTCCTAATTTATGAATAGAAAAAATGCGGCACCCGTTTCGACATCTACTGTGCTTTTTTGGTCAGCTCCAATATCCCAAGTAACTCCAGTAGCATCTCTGTCAACGCCGTCTATATCTATATTAACTCCACCTGTCGTTCCTAAATCTGTTCCAGCCTCTAAACACACGGAGGAAGTGTCCAGATGCAAGTCTATTGTCCCTCCTGAATCAGACACAAAATCTATTTCGGCAAGAGTTTTGCCAGTCAATGCTGTTGAGTCATTTTTATTAACATCAAAGTCTTCAGCGTTATATTTGGTGTCAGTAGTATTATCTGAGAGGTTAGTAGCAGAGTTTAACACTCTATTTGAGTTAGGATTTTCATCCATCCAATAAGCAGCGGCTATATCGCCCTCATTTAAGTCTGCGACTATATTATTTTTTATGTTCGCTTGAATATGAGTTTCATCTCCAAACCTCATCCCAATAGCGTCTTTACTTCCTCCTTGAGATGTTATGTTATATATTGTATTATTATAAATATAGAGATTTCCTTTAAAACTCCTTATGCCTATTGCAGATGCGCTAGCGTTGGATGATGATTTTTCAAGATTGTAGATAATATTATTAAGAAAATACCAATTTGTTGAGGTGGTTAAAGATAATCCGCTAGTAATACCTGCTACACCGCTTGTATTGGCGGTATGATTAACGTCATGCATTAGCATGTTTCTTATTGTAGCGTTTCCGGCACCTGAGTTAAGTGCTATACAGCCTCGACTGTCTGTCGAATCTAATTGGCTCATATCTATATCTAGCCATTCTACAGTGAAATCATCTATTGCAATTCTAAATACAATTCCACCACTACCAGTGCCAGATGTTGGTTTCAGCACCACTCCACTATCGGCTGTTCCATCATGTCTATCATCAGAATTTACTGTGATTTTGACGGAAGACAAACTTTGGCTATTTGTAAAATCTATGACATTATCTGTAAAGTCAGAGTCGTCATGTAGTTCACCTACAACATCATCAGAACTTCCCCAATAGTCTGGACTAGCATCATCTATCATGGCCTCAAAAAGAATCATTGTGGAAAACGCTCTCTTGAATGTAGCTGTCGATTGACTGCCATTAGTTTGCAATCCGAATGGAGATGCTGAGCTTACACCTGTGCAGTACTTGAATTTATAATTATTACCATCTATCTCTGTTAGGAGATAGGTATTCACAGCATAAAACCTTCCATCTACTTGGTCTCCGTATTCGTCTACTATGTCTGTAGGAGCCGCTGCACTACTTGCTCCACTTATGTAATCAAGAGTGTAGTTTGAGCCAGAGACGTTAGTCACATCATACCTATATGTTTCATCAGTACTAGGGTCTGTTATATAAAATCTAGCCCCAATGCCTACCGCAGAATTAACTGAATCAGAGAATGAAACTGTATAAGGGTCACTTCCCGAGGAGCTGCTTGGTGTGTTGTCAGAACCAACATCGGCAAGTATCTCAATTATATCGCCAACAGCAACCGTACTGTTGGGGTTTGAAGAGAATGTTATAGTGTAGTCTGGATCACTACTAGCCACTGTACTTGCTGGAGTCTCAGTGTCTATATTTTGATTCGATCCAATACTTACTGTAGTCGTTGCCATTAAATATTTTGCCCTATAACAAAACCGTCATACAAGCCTGTTTCTACGGCTATGAAACCAAATACATCTGCCTTTCCTGCTGTTGTGGTTACTGTTGGTGCTGAACCGCCGGCCCATTTAATTGTGCTAAAGAAAGTAATTCCATTTCCTCCAGCTCCGTCTTGCTCTATTCTTATTACAAATTTTTGTCCTTTAGTAACATTAGCTAAGTGGAATACTTGTGGATTTGTTGCTAGAGTATAAGTAAAGAAGTTTCCATTGGCAAGATTAAAGGTATGAGGTGTTGTGCTGGCTCCAGATGCAAGTAGTGGACCTCCTACGATACCTGAAGTTGTTAGGGCTGTTGCTGCACCACTGACGATTGTGATATTACTGTCGAGGCCAAGTCCAGACTGCATAACGGCATTCAGGTTGGTATTAATGATTGGAACACCAGAGCTTTCGATGGTCGAGATCCGTGGGTCCAGATTGACACCCGTCGCAATGAGGTTAGCTGCTGTTGCTACGCCAGACGTTTCGATGGTCGAAATGCGACTGCCAAGTGCAATGCCGGAGGCGGTATTAGCATTTGCTGCACCGCTGACGATGGTGATATTCGATACGTTCGTCAGACCTGAAGCAGTAAGTGCATTTGCTGCACCGCTGACGATGGTGATATTCGATACGTTCGTCAGACCTGAAGCAGTAAGTGCATTCGCTGCACCACTGACGATAGCCATGTCACTGGAACTTGCAAAGCCAGACGTTTCGATGGTCGAAATGCGACTGCCAAGTGCAATGCCAGAGGCGGTATTAGCGTTTGCTGCACCACTGACGATAGCCATGTCACTGGAACTTGCAAAGCCAGACGTTTCGATGGTCGAAATGCGACTGCCAAGTGCAATGCCGGAGGCGGTATTAGCATTTGCTGCACCGCTGACGATGGTGATGTTCGAGACGTTTGTAAGTCCGGAAGCAGTAAGTGCATTCGCTGCACCACTCACAATAGCCATATCGCTGGAACTTGCAAAGCCAGAGGTTTCGATGGTCGAGACCCGAGTATTCAGGTTGCCAGATGTGTTGAACAAACCCGTCTGAACACTGCTCCCCGTTGCAACAAGATTGGCTGCATTTGTTGTGCCTGTTGACCTTAGATTCGTAGTCAGGGTATTTATGCTGCTAACGTTATTGTTTATGCTGCTAAGATTGCTGAGAGTGACAGCATTAAGCTGATCCCCTGTGGTCTGCAAATTTCCAGAAGTGACATAAAGTCCTGTAAATACATTATTCCCGGTTGTAACAAGATTGGCTGCTGTAGCAACGCCAGTAGATTCGATGGTTGAAATACGAGTATTAAGATTTCCTGACGTATTATATAAACCTGTATTCAACGCGCCACCGTCTAGCAAGAAAGCACCATTTGAAAACAGTTCAGATGTAATTCCATTTTGCCCAGTTATACTAAGACTGCCTCCAGAAGTAATGTTCTGAGGGCTATTTGCTGTATCGTATCCATCGGAAGCTATAAAGTATTGGTACATTCCTGAGCCTTCGATAGTCGATATTCGACTGCCAAGCGTAATGCCGGAGGCGGTATTAGCGTTTGCTGCACCGCTGACGATTGTGATATTCGATGCGTTCGTCAGACCTGAAGCAGTAAGTGCATTCGCTGCACCACTCACAATAGCCATGTCGCTGGAACTTGCGAAGCCAGACGTTTCGATGGTCGAAATACGGCTACCAAGTGCAATGCCGGAGGCGGTATTAGCGTTTGCTGCACCACTGACGATGGTGATGTTCGAGACGTTTGTAAGTCCGGAAGCGGTATTCGCGCTTGCTGCTCCGCTAACAATAGCCATATCGCTAGCAATTGCAACGCCAGTAGTCATTATATTTGTAACTCTAGTAGTATTGAGATCTACCTTTGCGCCACTAGTCACAGAGAAAGAGCCCGCTTCAAGAGCATTTCCCGTCGCAATTAAATTAGCTGTATTCAAATCAACCTTAGCTCCACTAGCGGCAGAGAAAGTAGAAGATTCTAATGAGTTACCAGTTGCTATCAATCTAGTATTTAAATTACCAGAAGTATTATAAATTCCAGTATCTAAATAGTTACCACTATTAATAAGACTTGCAGAGGTAGCCACGCCAGTACTTTGTATTGTAGTAATGAGAGCCCCACTAGATGCAGGCATACCCGCCAAACCCGAAACTGTTACGATGTCAGCTGCATTTGTAGATCCAGTCGAGGCTAAGTTACTGGCAGTCGCAAGTCCAGAACCCTCGATAGTCGTAACCCGTCCACCAACGGTTACAATACTAGCGGCGTTCGTTGTACCTGTTGACGCTAGGTTAGCAGTTGTCGCAAGTCCAGAACCTTCAATGGTTGATATTCTATTTTCAGCAGATGTAAGATCAGACTCTAATGCTACGCCAGAGCCTTCAATAGTCGAAACTCTATTGCTTACAGATGTAACACTTGCCGAAGTAGCAACACCTGAACCTTCTATAGTTGTAACTCTATTTCCTACGGATGTTATATTTGTTAAATTTGTTGAAGCAGCTGCAGCATTAGTAGCCCCAGTAGATGCTAAATTGGCTGTTGTGGCAAGTCCCGAACCCTCTATAGTTGATATCCTAGACTGAGCAGATGTTATTGCTGCAGCATTTGTTGTACCTGTTGATGCCAAGCTGGAAGCTGTAGCAACACCCGTTGACTGTATAGTTGTGATTAAAGCACCACTAGTAGCGCTGAAAGAAACTGCTGATGTAGTCTGTACTGTTCCATCACTAAAAGCAATTCCACTGGAGCCTAACTTGACTCCTGTTATAGAAGCTATGTCCCCAGTAGTAAAAACAGAATTATCAGCTGGATATGTTACAAAGATTGTAGCAGCGCCGGATAGATGTATCGGATTGCCAGCACCACTAGAGCTAGCTATGACTGTATCTCTGGAAATTACATTTGAATTATAAGTTCCTATCCCAACTTCCCAATTGGTGGATTCCTCAATAGCGTAAAAGGTCTGAGCTCCATTGCCTAAAACAGAGAAGTTCTGAAAACCCCCATAAGAGGTACTGACTGTTACATTTCCAGTTCCTTGCGTTGTGGTTCCTTGTTTAACTCTATCTTTTACTACAAACATAGGAATAATAGTCCCTTATTTAAAAAATATGTCAAGGTCGCCGCTAGCGAAAGAAAATGTATCTCCATTGGTAACATTTTTTGCTGAGTCTAATTGACCATAAAGTAATATATTCGCTTCAGATCCAGCTGTGTCAGCTATAAAGACTCCAGATACATATCCCCAATCATTCGTTGCCGTGGGAAACTGAAGAGCGCTAAGATTGTGGGTTTGTCCAGAAGCGACTGCTTCGGCCCAATAGGTAGTTCCCGGACCTCCAGAAACGCGAGCATATGATCCTCCACTTAATTCCTGACTAAATAGGCCGCTCTCAAGAGCTCCTGAATTATAGTTCCCTACTAGTCCAATATATATTCCTGTAGGAGGACTAAATGTTATTCCTTTAAAGATATGGCCTATAAGGCCTGACTCCAAATAATGTGACATTGCAGACATCAAAAGTCCCCTTATGTGTTATTGAAAAAGCCGCCCTCAGCACCACGCCGGACACCGAAGGCGGCTCATATTTATAAACTAAAAAGCAATATTAGAATGAACCTAAAATTACTCTTCGGTTGTCGAGAACAGCGAAGCCGTGCTCTGCCCATCCATAAAGACCAGCTCTACGTTGGCGATGAAGCGTGTCATCTTCGTAGATCTGAACTTCTTGACGAACTGGCATTACAAAACTATCTGTATTTCGAAGGTCTAGGCCAACGATAATTTCGGTATCGCCAGTTGGCAAGCTACCTGAAAGATCGCTAGTGTAGTAGTCTTGATATTCTTGACCTTCACCAAGCTCATCCAAATCATGGAGGTTAACTTGGAAGATTCGAAGAAGGAGACCACCTTCTTGTGTGATAAGCTCTCTGCGAGTTACAGGATCAACTTCGTCTACACCCCAGTTACGGATATCTTCGATACCTTCTGGGCTTAGGAACAAGTCGGTCAACTGACCTCGGTTAATTGAAGAGCTGTTACCACCGCCGTTTCGACGCATAACAGTTTTCATAAGCGAAACAAGGCGCTTAGAGAATGTTGATGCAGCAGCATCATTATCAAACACCAAGATATTTCTGTCAACGCCAGCACTAATAATTGTGTGCCATCCGTCATCATTCATCTTTTTGGTGAATTGAGATTCCATAACGCTCATTGCGCGGCCTACAACATCCCAACGTGCATCACGAGCATATTTCAGCAAGTAGTCAATGGAAGCACCTACATCGTAGGTTGGAACCATAACGTAGTCACCTTCAACGTGACGTTCTGGAATACGACCATGATTAGGAATCGTGTAAGCTACAAAGTCTTTTTCAGTTCCGGGAGCGACGAAGTCCAATGGGAATTCAGTGCTTGCTCCGGGTGCGAGTCGGATAGCTTCAAAAATGCCATCCAAAATATTACCGCTCATAACACCTTTACGCAAAGGTAGTTCTAAAGCTTTTGCAAGCTCAGCTGTTGCGGCAAGAGACTCTTCCCTGTTTAAAGAACCAGCCTGACGAAGCAGTTGGTCCATTTCGGGAGTAGGCTCGAAAAAATTGCGATTTGCCATTTATCTAATCTCCTAAAATTAGGTTTTTATAAACTACCAAGTAATGTCGATGTCAACTTTAGCATATCCATCAGCATCCTTAATCGACAGCAATCTGCCGACAGGTGATGCAGCATCATTGACACCAACACCTAAGAAGCCACTCTGATCATAATACAATGTAGCTCCGATGTTGGCAGCAGTAGGCGTGCCTGAAACCATATTGGTTACAACAGTTCCTCGCTTAAGCAGCAGTACTTTACTACCTTTTTGGACTTCGTCCTTATGGAAGTTAATATGCTGTCGAGTGAGGTCTAGATTAACAACGTCATTCAATAAAAGACCCGCAGGCTTTTGGTTGCCCGCTGCAAATTCGGCTGCTGAGGTTCCCGTAGGATAGCCAACAAGCGCGTTTGCATTGTCCATAGCTGCACCAGATGCAGCTGCAGACACTCTGTGGGTCACGATTCCACCTCTATCACCAGTTTCATTCATGAAGAAACTTAGGTCGGTGAGGTGTTCTACTCTATCTGGTTTAAGTGCCATTATTCAGATTCTCCTTGTTCGGTTTTGAGAACATAACTATTTACCCAGTCTCGAAGGTTGGCTCTAACATGCTGAATTTCATCTTCAGTTTCTTCAGATGCAACAGTCATGTCGATAGCTTCTTCAACCGATGCAGTTTCAAGAACTTCTTCATCAACTACTTCAGCTTCAGCTTCTTCAAAACTTTCTTCTTCACTTGCTTCAGATTCTTCTTCGGCCTTGATCTTATCGGGATCACCTTTGATCATTTTCGTAGGCTTGGCCTTTTCTTTATCTTCTTCTTCGTCATGCTTTTTGACTTCAGCATTTTTGAAAGGCTTAGCAACAGTAATTGCTTCAGCCAATGCTTCAAACTGTTCGTCAGAAAGGTCTGCGAAGACTTCAATCTTTGCAAGTGCTTCTTCTTCGGAAAGACCAGCCTCAATTAACTGTGCAGTACGCCCAGCTTGAGTCTTTTCGTCTTCCATTGTTTTTACCAGATCTTCGGCTTTGCTACGAGCTTCAGACTCAGAAGCTAGAGTTTCCTCTAATTCTTCTATTTTAGTCTGTGCTGTAGTAAGATCTTCACTGGCTGTACTAAGATCGTTAGAAATAGTTTCAACTTGCTCTTTCATTTCAGCAACTTGAGCTTCCCATTTCCCCACGTTAGCTTCTGCAACTTGTGCATTTAGCTCTTTATTCTCAGCTTTAACAGCAGCGAGTGCTTCTTTGAGCTCTTGGATCTGATCATTCAAAATATCATTTGACATATCAAGATTCTCCTGTGAGTTCGTTTCAGAAAATTCGTCATTTCCTACTCTAACAGATACACCATTATTATAGGAAAACAAGTTTTTCGCGATGGACGCGTTAGTAAAATCAAAAGCGGTTTCTCTATCAAAAATTATGCTGTCTGGGTTAGCAGGCTTTTCAACAAAACCCTTCCCAGAAAATGTTATATTTTTTAAGAGTCTACCTACTTTATGACCTTGGAACTCGCCAGTTCCACCATAAGCTCGCAAGTGCCTACTCAAGAAAGCTGTGTCATTAGTTCTAGCTACAATGTGGTTATCGTCATTGGGGGCAACGACTGCGTAGTCAAAACCGCTAAAAACACATTCCATAGAGACAAACATTTGCCCATCCTCAATCTTCTTAATCAATTCTTCTGCTCTAGATTTATACTCTGGATCTTGCCACTGGTTGTAAATGACAGAAGAAACTAAAAGGTGGTACACCTCTGGTAGCTCATCCAAACTTACGTTAGGATCAATAAGATTATACTCATCGTCTACCGGCCATGTACCGATAATCCCACCAACTATCTTTTTTTCATCGTGTTCTAAATTGGCGGGTTTGTATGTTGGTGTTTCTTTTGCTGCCCAGACTTCATCTTGGGAAAAAACATCGTCGTTCTTATTCCAAGAAGTACTGACTAAAATAGAAAACGTTCTAAAAACGTCTTTATCTTTCTGTCCGGCTATTGCTTTGATATCCTTTAACAAGTTCTTATTAAGGGGCTTAAAAGCATTTTTAGATTTAGCTGCCGGAGCTGCTGGGCATAATTGCGAAACATATGCTAAAGATGCTTGGGATCTGATTTGCTCTTCAATCCCCGCTTCTCTTTCAGCGTCGAATACAGTTATTTTATTCATATATATATTACCTCTTCTAAAATAGCTACACCAAAAGTGGCTTAATGCAAATTATGACTTATATTCTGCATAGAAAGCCGCTCTAAGGTTTCTAATCTCTTCGATAGTAAGGCGCCTTCCAATTTGGGTGGAGGCTTCAGAAATCCAAGAATCGCACTCTTCGTGTATTTGTTTAGATATGTTTGTTGATATAGCTGCAAAGATTTTATCTTGACTTATGTCTTCTTCAGGTGAAAGATTAAATAGTATTTCAAATTTCATCATTTCGGCCTGCTTTGTTTGATCACTGCTCAAGCTTCTCATGTTCTTCTTTCCGAACCCATCAAGTATTACAGAGTTTACAGCTTTGGATATTTTTTCTTGAGCTTGTTTTGCCCATAACTCAATAGCAGCTTTGCGTCTAGGCTTAAATGTCCTTCTTTCTCTTTGTATGGAATCTCTTGAGTTCTTTGGTCTTCCGGGGCCTTCAGTGGGCGGAGTGTCTTTGTCTTCCGTGAAAGGAAGCATTTGTTGTTTCTCTTCTTTATCATCCGGACTTTTCTTCTCTTTAGGTCTTCGCATCTCAAGAGCTGGTTCTTGACCTTCT
>Ga0114933_10006460_pt1 | contig 10390 bp, 11 predicted proteins | sample 4SBtaG_FD_89691 | JGI IMG/M metagenome (GOLD analysis project Ga0114933, IMG submission 89691) | Deep subsurface microbial communities from Kolumbo volcano to uncover new lineages of life (NeLLi) - 4SBTROV12_W25 metaG | ecosystem: Environmental > Aquatic > Marine > Volcanic | place: Kolumbo... | reverse complement strand
TACCATTGTCATTACTTCATGGGACACTCCACCAGAATGTGTGGAAAGGACATCAAAAACTTCTCTTCTAAAACTTCCCTTACCATGATATCTTTCATAGTCAGATTGAAAACTTGCAGGTAGCCCTCTTACATCATCTTCAAACTCAGCCCAACTAGAGAACGGATATACCAACATTATTTCTTGATGCCCATCAGCAAATGCATTCCGGTAAACTCGCCTAGCTGTCTTTGAATTTGTTTTCTTAAGAACATCTGCAATCTTTTGGACTGTTTTTTCAACTGCCTCTACATGCTTTTGTCCATTTTTTACTGGAATTCTTTTCATTAAAATATTATCACCCACTATCTCGTTTTCTGGATTATATGTCATTTCCTCATCTCGCATCATAAATATCCATGAGTGATCTTTTGCATATCTTGAAACATTAGCTTCCCAATCTTTCATATGAGCTTCAGATAATTGATTATCATTATGCGAATATTTCACTGGCCCAGTTGCCCAACTATACTGTCCTGCATTTGGCCCAGTATGTACATACCAAAGGTATGCCTTTGGAGAATCTTTACCATTATGAAACTTTGCATTATGCTTTTTTACACCTTTCTGTAATGCGATATGCTCACCGTTTCTTAAATCAAGATATCCGGTATTGAACATAACATAGTCTTGACCAATGATAGTTGAAATTGTAATTAATGGAATTAGAATTCCTATTAGTGATTTTATCATTTTTGGCTCCTTCTTTTTAAAAAAAAACTATTTAGATATAATGAAGGGCATTGATGTCCAACATGAATCCAATTCACAGCTGTCATATTCATCAAAAGTTGCCGCAGAAATAACAAGTGTGTCTCTAAGCATTTGTGGAGGAAAATTAATGTTTATTTTAGCCATGCCTTCTTTATCTGACTTTGATAATGGCTCAATTGTTGAGGTCAAAGTATTTACATTTCCATTGAATATATAACTCGTATCTGGACTTACATATGTGTATGACACATTCTCACCATATGTTTTTCTATAATAGCCCACATTATCATTACTTTGATAATATAGATTAGAGAACCATGAAACACTTATATCTTTAGCATCAAGAAATGAAAAGTTATCAAAATCTTTGTATCCAACATATGCATATATAGGTTGTTTGGTTAGATCATTATCTTTATTTATAGGAATTCGATAATATCCGCTAGGATCTGACTCTAAGTCAGATACTACAATATAGAATACTAACTCTAGTTCATCATCATCAAGAGCGACGCATGAAAGTAATATAAGGCTTAAAAGCAAAATTTTAATTTTCATCATCTACATCCTCAATTCGTATAAAGTTTTTAATAGTCCAACCTTTCTCTTTAAACATTTTGATAATACTTGAAATTGAAATCACCAATAAAACAATCCAAAATATTTTTATAAAGGTCATATCCAAAAAAATAAATTAAACCTATTGTTTTGGTACAGGTGGAGGTCCAGGCGGAATCATAGCTTCATATTTACTAGAACCTTTTCGTTCTTTGAACTCAGCTTTTACTTCTTTGACCAACTGTGGATTTTCAAATAAATCTACCATTGTCATCCCCAATACTTTAGTAGCTTGAATCATTCCCTTATGGCCAATCGACATACCTGTAGAAGCTACAACAGCCCATGAATGCCATGGCGCATCTTTTGGAGCTGCTGGTGCGGAAAGCCTTACAACTGGTACAATCTGACTAACATCACCTACGTCAGTAGATCCTCCTTGCGCTGGCATTGTGTCTTTTATTGGATGTATTGCGCCATCCATACCTACTTCAGGTTTACCCGTTTCTTTTTGAATGGCTTTAGCATATCTGTCTTCTGATTTAGTATATTTAATTGGTCCTAGCATTTCAAAGTTGGCTTGGACAAGTTCAGCTCCACGGCGGTTTGGCAAAATTTCATAAATTCCTGAAATAAGTTGAATCTCATGTTCTACCTCAGCCATTAGAGCTCCTGCAGCTGCCATTTTTTTTACTCTCTCATAAACAACATTTAAACTTTCTCGATCATTTTCACGGACTCTTACCCAAATTTGTGCTTTATCTGGCACAACATTAACCACATCACCTGCCTTTTCAATCTGGTAATGGATTCTCGCGGTGGGCTTTATATGCTCACGATAATAATTAATACCTGTAGTAAATAATTCCATCCCGTCAACAGCGCTGAATCCATTAAAAGGATCAGCAGATGCATGTGCCGTTTTCCCTGAAAATTTTACACGGAAATCTATAAGAGCTTTACTACTCTGAGTAGAAGCTTCATTATCAGTTCCAGGATGCCAGTCCATACAAACATCTAAATCGTTAAAAAGACCTGCACGTGCAAACCAAACCTTACCAAAAATAGTTTCTTCAGCTGGAGTACCATAAAAGACTATTGTCCCTTTTATCTTACGTTTTTCTATTAATTCTTTAATAGCAATTGCAGAACCAAGACTGGCAGTCCCAAATAGATTGTGGCCACATCCATGACCTGGAGCACCTTCTATAAGTGCTTCTTTAGTAGTTTGCTGCTTTTGAGATATTCCTGCATTCGCATCAAATTCTCCTAGAATACCAATCCGAGGGCGTCCAGATCCATAAGTCGCAATAAATGCAGTTGGCATACCTGCAACACCACGTTCTACATTGAAGCCATTTTTTTCTGCATAATCTGAAAGAATTTTTGATGATTTATATTCTTCAAGGGCTAACTCAGCATTATGCCAAATAGCATCACTAATCTTTATTAATTCCTTTTGATGTTTTTTAACTGATTTATCAATCGCTTTTTTATTATCAGTCCAATCATCACCAGCAATGACAAAAGTTAGAATAAATAGAATAGGTTTAATTATTTGTTTCACAAATTTCCTCCTTTAATTGTGATTTAAATCAAATTGTTACCAATGTATGGATACCCCAACCTAATAAAAGTCCAGGAACAATATCCAATACTGTATGCTGTTTTACTAAAACAGAAGAAACAGCAATAACAGCTATAAAAATAAAACTCCATATACCAATAGACGGTAATAAAACTAATCCGACGTATGCAGCAACAGAATTATGCATGCTAGGGAAACAGTTACGTCCATTATCTAAATGTTGAACAAATTTTAAGAATCTTGTAGACAAACCTTTAGCTTTATAATTCCGGTAGCTCTCTGGAACTCTACATGGAAAAATCATAAAACATATAGCTTGCGATAATAAAACTAGAAGACCACCAAAAACATGATATAGTCCATCTGCTAAAGAATTGATCTCAATTACTACCATTCCAATCATTATATAATATATAAAACTATATGGCCAAACCCACGATGGCCAGAACGGAATAATATTATCAAGTTTTGTAACCAAACATTTAGTTTTAAAAAAATAATTGTTATTCTGTACCCAAAAAAATATCTGATAACCTCCCGTAACAACAACAGCAAGTACACAAGTAAATACTACGTAGTCAAACATTATCATTGGATTATCATTAAAGATTAGTGCAATACCATAGTAAATAAATGAAAAAGCAAAAGTAGATAATATTATTAACAACATATAGCCAGGCGTAATCTTCTTATATGGCGCTGGTATAGAATTACTACTCATTTTAAATAATTATTTATTCTTTTTCCGAGGCAAGGGTTTATCTAACATCGCTGTATGATACACAAATGATGCAACTATAACTGCATTTTTTTTGATATCTTCTATTGGGATAGTATCATAATAGTCAAGATTTGTATGTCCACCTGTACCGCCTACTCTATCTTGTAAAAATTGAAATGCAGGTAATCCTGATCTGTCAAACGGTATATGATCAGTACAGCATGCGCTTTGAGATGAAATCGTAGTCATCCCTAGATCTTTAAATGGTTTCATCCATGAAGAAAAAGCTTGTCTTACATGTTCATTGCCTTGCAAATATATACCACGATATTGTCCAGGACCATAATCCTGATTAAAATATGCTGAAAATTTATTATAGCTACTTTTCTGACCAACTTTTGGATCATTTGGATTACCAAAATGTTTATTAACATATTCTCTAGATCCATGCAATCCTTGTTCTTCTCCAGACCAAAGGGCTATCCTAATTGTTCTTCTAGGTTTTATATCTAAAACACTTAATATGCGAATGGCTTCTAACATCACAGCTACACCTGAAGTATTATCACTCGCATTTGGACTAGCGTGCCATGTGTCAAAATGTGCCCCCAACATTACAACTTCATCTTTCTTGTCTGTTCCAGGAATTTCTCCTAAAACATTACGTGCCTGTCTTCGATTTTTCCCAATCTTAGTTCTTATTTCTAATTCGATTTTAATTGGAATATTCCTTTTTGCGATTCGCACCATCCGATTATAATGCTCTGGTGTAACTGCTACGATAGGTAAATGATCAAGTGTTTCTTGACGACCCCATTTATCCTGTTTAGCTCCAGGCCTTGCAAAGCCTCTGACAGCAGCAATCCATCCACTTGATGATTCTAAAATAGCAACCACACCTTGGTCTTTAAAAAATAAATTTCTTTCAATTGATGAAACTAGATCAGGGTTTTTGGGTGGCCTAGGAGGCCTGGGCGCATTTGGGAATGGTTTTTGTGACAACTCTAATAATTCATTTTCTGTATATCTAGGAGTACCCGTTCTATACTTATCTAAGTCAATTTTAGGAGGAGGAGTAGCTAGAACTGCTTTACCTTTTAGTTTTCCCTTATATTTATTTAGGTCCCCTTTTGTTTTTATTTCAACCAACTCAACTGAGAGTTGTTTACGACCATCAATCCCAGGTGTGTGAGCAATAGGATAGCCAACCATTACTTGTTTATCAGGTTCCAGTAGATGTAACGAAAAAAATTCATTATCCCAACTAACTCCGTAATCCATGAAGGGTTCAATTTTAGTATTTTTCAATCCAATTCTTTTCATTTCTTTAATCGCCCAATCTTGTGCTATTCGCATATCATCTGAATTTGTTAATCTGGCACCAAGGACATCTGTCATGTAAGATAATGTATTAGCAATTTCAGAGCGTTGGAAGCCTTCTTCTCTTATTTTTGCAACCGTTTCATAATCTACTAAAAAATTATTTTGTGAAAATAAATAACTAACAAAAAAAATAATATATGATTTTTTCATATAATCCATTACCTCCCTATCATTTCCTGGCGAATTAATTCTACTGGAATACTGCCAGCATTATTGAATCGATTTAAAAAATCTTTAAGAACAAATAATTCCCCCTCTTCTTCTAGTTTTTCAGCATATTGAGTCATAAGATTTTCAATGAGATATTTTCCTGTAATATAGCAAGTACCATAACCAGGCTGTCTCAAATAAAGATGTTGCTCAAACTGCAAAAGATGTGGTTCTCTTTCCATCCATCCTCTAGGTGTCCATTTTACATGCACTTGTCCTGCTTCAGCCATTGTCATCATATTCGCGTGCGCATATAATGACCCTAAGCCTCTAGCTGCTCTTTGTGCTAACATGATCCATACGATTTCTCTTGAGCGAGGGCTATTTTCATATAAACCAGCATGCATAAACATTTCTTCAACAGCAGTAGCAATACCTTCATTTTTTGAATCATATATATTATAAAGAGGAGCTTCCCTCCTAATAGGATTCAAATGTGGTTCATCTCTAATCTGCGCTAAATCAAACCAGTGATAAAAATGAGAATATAATGGTAAAGGATCAAAATGTAATCCTATTGTGAAAAAATTACGTTCATCTTTAGGAACAAATGTCCCCATTTTTTCAAGTAATGCCTTTTTCATATTTGGTTTTATATACATCACATCATTTTCTTTTAGAAAGCTCATCATTTTATCTACTGCTTTAATCGTCATTTCAGCAAATTCCTCCGGAGTATCTGCAGATTTCATGGGAGGAAGATCTTTATTTCTATGCTCCTCTAATTTTAATGATGACCATGCACGATCCAATTCTCTTTGTAGTAATTGAACTTCTTCTTCCCAACTCAATGGAACTAAATGGACATTTTTTTGATACCATGTATAATTTTCTTTACCTATCCCTGATGGACCATTTTTTTTGGAAGACTTTTCCTCTAACCATTTAATAAAATTATCATTAGCGTTCTGTGCCTCCACTAGAGCCACAAATAATAAAGCATCCTTACGCGGGTCCTGATATTTAGCTATAGTTTTTTCTATAATCTCCATACTTTTTTTCTGATTATAAAAATTTCTAATTCCAGCAATCCATAAATCTCTCGCATTGCCTGTTAAGTTTATCTTTGCTTGATCAAGTAAAGATGGAATAACCCGCAGTTCATTTAAAAACTTAATCTTATCATTTCCTTTCAAAGGAAATGAATATTGCCAATACTCCAAAAGAGCATGGTTCGTAGGTCCTTCATGTGCCGGCACATCGCTCTGATACATCCAAATAGTTTGATAAAACGCTGGGTCTCTTTCCCAAGATTTCAGGACTCGACGATTAAAATCATATCCATTCATTTCTGCGCGCATGAATTTCCAATCAACTTTTTGGGACTGTGTCCATCCAATCGTGTCTATTCCCTGAAGTTTCTTTTGAATCTGTTTAAAATTACTTTGCCTTTTCCTGAACTGTGATTTCGTATAATCAGGAGCACCATTTAATAAGGGTGGCTTTTCAAACTTCCTCCATTCAAAAAAGAGTTCATGTAAAGTTTCATAGTTAAGGTTTTTTTGAGCAACTAAATCACTTCCAAAAAATGGAAAACGAATTACTAATCCTATTAGGATAAAAAGAAATACGGTAATTATTCTAGATATTTTCATTATCCTAAAACCTTTTCAAATGCCTCATTAAATTTTTGCATTTCTTCAGGTTTCGCCAAACTTAATCGACACCAATTTGTAAATGGTGGGAATGGCCTACCAACTAATACTCCATTTTTTTCCATAGCAGGTTGTAATTCAGTAATCTCAATATCCGTTTTAATAAAAATAAAGTTAGTTTGAGAGTCTAGGTATTGAACACCTTTAGTATCTAAATAATCAGTAACTATGGTCTTCGCTTTATTATTCATAGCTATACTATGTTTTTGGAATCGTTGATCCTGATACGAAGCTATGGCAGCTCTTAATCCAACTATATTAAGTGAATCAGTTAGATATGCTTCTAACCTTTTTATAATTTCAGGTGTACTAACAGCAAACCCTACACGTAGCCCTGCCAAACCATGTACTTTAGAAGCAGTCCTAGAAATAATTACATTTTCACCAGACTTTACTAGATTAATCATTGATTTATATTTTGGGTCAATAACATACTCGTGATAGGCTTCATCTACAAAAACAATCGCTTTTTTGGAAATTTGTCTACAAAATGACTCAAGTTCATTTGTATTCATTATTAATCCCGTAGGATTATTCGGGTTGCAAAGATAAACCATTTTTGTTTTTCGAGTAGTTTTATTGCTCATTTGATCTAAATCAATAGCAATATTTCTATCCATTGGAATTCGCTTCACATTTGATTTCATGGTTTTAGCATAACGATTAATCGTCTCAAATGTTAAAGATGGTGATAGTAATTCACCTTTATCAATACCATTCATTAATGCTGCTTTTTTTAAAATTTCACCTGAGCCAAAACCCACAGCAATATGCTCTGGCGTGACACCATTTAACTTTGCCATTAGTTCCTTAAACTCAGCTTTCGCGCCTCTCATAGAATACAAATTTGACTCGTCAAAAGCTTTCCTCATTGCTCTTCTTGCTACCTGTGAGGGGCCATATGGATTTTCATTAAACATCATCCTGACTGGCTGGTTAGATTTAGAATTGCTTGTGGCTGCTTTAAGTGTATTTATTCCAAATGAAGTACCTAATATTGAACTTCCGATTATTACACCACTACGATTAATCCAATCTCTTCTTGTCATTTCTTTATTCATGATTACCTCCTAATAAAGAAATTTACAAAGGAAATTGGCTAAAAAAAAAAGACCCTAATAATTAAGGGTCTTTTTACTATGCGTACAAAAAGGAATTATAATTTCTGGCATTTTGGACAATAATGTGTTCCACGTTGACATACATATATCTTTTTTATAATTGTATCACATCGTTTACATTTATCACCTTGTTTCCCAAATACATTTAAATATTTTTTATATCCGCCTTCAATGGTATTCCCGTAAGAAAAATTAATTATGGTTGTTCCATTATAATCCAATGCACTTTGAAGAGTGATAGGAATTACTTCATGCAATTTCTTTATTTTAATCTTACTTATTTTCATGGATATTTTGCGCGGGTGAATTTTTGCTTTCCATAATGATTCATCAACATAAATATTTCCTAATCCAGCTATAAATAATTGATTAAGTAATCGTGGTTTTATCATTCCTCGTGATTTATTTAGACCATTAAATAAGTAACTAAAATCAAAAGATTCTGATAAAGGTTCGCACCCCAATTTTCCTTCTATAATTTTCAATGATTTATAATAATAAAAACGTCCAAATTTTCGATAGTCTTTAAATAATAGTTTTTTCCCGTTTTTGAATTGGATTTGAACAGTAAAATGTTTCTTATTATCACCATTTGATAATTCAGTTTTTAGTTGTCCCGTCATTCTTAAATGAATACACAAATATGCTTGATCAAGTTCTAAAATTATATATTTACCTCTTCTCCAAACATCAATAATGGTTTTATTTTTTAATAATTGATTGATTTTTGTTGATGAATGGGTATCGAAAACCTTTTCAAAATTATTTAATGATTCAATTGATTCAATAGTTTGATGTAATAGTTTTGGTCTTATATAATTTACAACTGACTGTACTTCAGGAAGTTCAGGCATTAGAGTGACTTTTTTAGAAAACTAATTTGATTTACGAAGTTGAATCCAGAATAAAGCTGAACCAATACAAAAAGAGATAACACTAACAAAAAAAAATAAATAATTAGGGTAATTTGATTTTAGAGAGAAATAAAATTCTCCTAATGAAACAGCTGAAATAAAGCATAATAAAATAATAAATAAAATTGCGATAATTTTTCTAGTCATTATTATTACCTATTCAAGCTCATCAATACAAAGTGATTTAAGTTCCAAAAAAGAATTAAATAAATCATTTAATTCTTTAATATACTGCTGAATAGATGATTTTGATTCAATAATATCTGCAAAAATTTTGCTGCTCTTATAATAACTTTCATTAAATCGATACCCTGAAATAATGATCGGATTTTCATCAACAGGAGAAGTGGACCACGTATCTTGCAAATAAAAATTTTCTGATAATCGATAATTATAATCTAAAAAGAATTTATCAAATTCTTTTGTGTGCACTTCATGTCTTTTTAAATCTTCATTATATAATTTAAATAAGTTCGTTTTTAGCTTATCAGAATTAATCATTTTAATTAAATCTGAATTAACTAACTGATTAAAAATACCTTCTTGCGGAAAAAAGGATCGAAGAGCTCTTCCAACTGATGAAAGGTGAAAAATAATACTGTCCTCGCTCATCTTATTTTTATTATTTAAATTATCAAATATTAGATTGCAGCTTTTTAATGAATAATTTTGTAAATATATAAATCCTTCGATTTGATCTATATCTTCATCAATGACATTAATTAATTGCTTAATGGTATTATTTTTGCGATTAATCTCAATTTCATTTTGACGCCTTTGTTCCAATAATAATGAAACTAAAATTCCTAAAATAATTACAACAAACTCAAAAGAATATTTAATCGTAAATCTTTTGAGCATACTCATATTATCTGGGTTATTCATATGAATAATTACTATGAAGCCCCTTTTAAAAGGGGCTTCATTACATTTTATATATTAAAAACTATTTCTTATTTGATTTTGGTTTTGACTTAGCAAAACCTTTATCAAAAGCGCTATCAGAAAAAAGCATAGACACTTTATTATTAGACTTGTTTATTTTTTTGACACACCCAGCGCAACAAACTCCCACGGATAGACCTTCAACAATAACTTCTTTTTTACTTTTTATCTTTCTTCCAGTAACTGGACATACATTCGTTTCAGAATATTGTTTAGTTGCCAACAGTTGAAAATTGGCTGCTGTTGAAAATTTTGAGGCATCTTCTTCAAAATCCATTTTACACCCACCACAGCAAAAATAAACTTCCCCTTCCTTATATTTTGCAGATTCTTCTTTGTAATCTCCTTCAATCACCTCTCCACTCACTAAACAAATAACTTTAGATTCATCACCCTTAGGATCTTCAGAAAAAGCTATTGATGAAAACATCATTATTAATACGAGATATAAATTTCTTTTCATTTTTTGTTCCTTTTATCTTACGAATTGTAAACATTTTTTATTTATACTACAATTCATGTTTTAAAAAATTTTATTTATT
>Ga0114933_10006458_pt1 | contig 10393 bp, 7 predicted proteins | sample 4SBtaG_FD_89691 | JGI IMG/M metagenome (GOLD analysis project Ga0114933, IMG submission 89691) | Deep subsurface microbial communities from Kolumbo volcano to uncover new lineages of life (NeLLi) - 4SBTROV12_W25 metaG | ecosystem: Environmental > Aquatic > Marine > Volcanic | place: Kolumbo... | reverse complement strand
TGGGACAATTCGATTTACCAGATGCACTTTACGATATTATTGATATGCACAAAGGTTTAGTGCTAGTTACAGGCCCAACAGGTTCAGGAAAATCCACAACACTTGCTGCGATTGTTAATGAAATAAATAAAACAAGAACATCAAATATTATAACAGTTGAAGATCCAGTAGAATTTATTCATAAAGATTCAAAAAGTATTGTTTCGCATAGAGAAGTAGGTAAACAAACACAAAGTTTTGCAAGTGCTTTAAAAGCTGCATTGAGGGAAGATCCAGATGTAATTTTAGTTGGAGAGATGAGAGATTTAGAAACAGTAAGCTTAGCATTAACAGCTGCTGAAACAGGCCACTTGGTGTTTGGAACGTTACACACAAGTGGTGCACCAAATACTATAAATAGAATTATTGATGTATTTCCTCCAGAACAACAAGCGCAAATTCGTGCGCAGTTATCAACCTCTTTAAAAATGGTTGTTACGCAAAGATTATTAAAAACTAAAGATGGTCTAGGTCGTGTTGGTGCTTTTGAAATAATGAAGTGTACTGCTCCAATTCAAAACTTAATTAGAGAAGCAAAAATTCATCAAATTCCAAGTATCATGCAGACTGCAGTTAAAGACGGAATGGTTACCATGTCTAAATCTTTAGAAAATCTAGTAGCCGCAGGAAAGATTGATGCAAATGCAGGAAAAGAAAGTTAAAGGTTTTTCTCTCCTTGAGTTGTTGGTTGTTGTTGCAATCATTGGGGTTCTGTCAGCAGTATCATTTAAACCATTTATGAATTGGAGAACTGATAGAATTGTTAGAACAGAAGCATTGAATGTTACCGCTGTAATTCAAAATATATTTTCTCAAGTACAAAGAGGTAAATATAGTTTTGTACAATTTAAAATACAAAAAGACGGAAACCAGTATTCCGTTTCATCTAATGGAATGGAAATTGAAAAATTTACAGATTATGTAAGAGATAAGTACGATGGAAGTACATTAAAAAACTTCCATAAATTTGAAACAAGGTGTGGTATGACTTTTACTTGGGATGATGAAGGAGCAGTAGATGAGGATCTTTTGACTGTAAATGAAATATTTATCGATGCAACTAGTGTAGGACTTGGAGTGGAAGGAAGCGATATATCAACAGACGGGGGAACGGTATGTTTTTCAAAAGATGGAACTTATTATAGCCCAGCTGGAGTTTTTTTGGATGGTACAACACCTATAGAAAGGCTCTTTATTTGCAAAATTACAGGAAGTGGATCCGGTTGTAGCATAGAAGGAGAAAATACTTTTGCTTTAGAATGGTCTAGATTTGGTAATATAACTTTAAAAAAATATAGTGAAAAAAACGGATGGGTAATACAGTAAAAAATATATTAAAAAAAAATTATGAAAAAGGTGTTAGCCTTTTAGAGGCGTTGATATCAACAGCCATTGTAGGAATTGGTTTTATAGCAGTTTTCCAAATTGTGAATTATTCAACTTCATCAGTAAATGTTTCTGCCGAGAGAACAAAAATGAATTACATAGTTAGTATGGTAGCGGAAGATTTAATCGGTTACAATAGCTCCTTAGTTGATGTAAATCCTCATACAACAACTGTACAATTAGACGAACATAGAAGACCAGTGGAAAACGGAGTGATTTCGTCTGTAAAAAAATTCCCTCAAAAATTTATTGGTGACCCAATTAAAGTTGAAAAATGTGATGGCACTAAAGATAGATTTAGCGATTTGGCTTCAAATACACCTCTTTATGAGAACAATCCAGAAGCAAGTGCAGCTTATAATAAAAGAAAGAGATTAGAAAACATTCTTAAAGAAGATAGATATCTGAAGTGTATTGGCTCAGTAGATACCTCGGAAGATATTAAAAGCGTAGAAGTATTTAAAATTTGTAATGACACTAGTGATGACTGCAAACATACCGTAGGTTATAGCGATCATGTTTATGATGAAACTTATATAGGTAGAGTTCAGATAAATACAAATAATGGAAAGAAAAAAAAGATTTTATATTTTCAAGCAGATTATATTTATAAAAATTATGAATAGAAATTTTAAAAATGAAAAGGGAGTAAGTTTAATAGAATTATTAGTTGGAGTTGCTGTTACTGCGCTTATGATGGGTGCAATGTTTGCAACATACACTGTAGTAAATAATAGTTACAGACAAGTTCTTGATAAAGCAGCAATTAGTTCATCAAGCAGGGATATGGTTGGCATGATGGTAAGGGATATTAGGTTAGCAGGATTTCAATATTATTACGGGCAAAATGAAGAAGGAATCGCTCCATTTGATGACTTAATATATGCAACAGGACTAACAAGTGAAGAATCAATACACGATAGTCATGACCCTATAATTGTAATAAGAAATGAGTTGGGTTATGTGCCTTATGATAATTCTACTGGCTCTCAAACTTCATCAAAACATGAATCAAACCATGTTTGCTGTGATAAAATTCATATTGTCTATGGGGATTTTAATAAAAATGACGAACAAAAATACAAAAAATATAGGATAACTTATTTTGCATTACCAATGGAATACGAAGTGGATAAAGAAGAGAAAAACAAATATTATGGAATTTATAAAACTAAAGAGAGTTGGTTAGAAAATTCTGAATTCCCATCTGGTGGTTGGACTAGCGATACCGCAAAATGTAATGAGTGTTTTAGAAAACAATTAGTAAGATCACATGTTGTAGATATGGAATTTTTATTATTTGATAAGGATGGTGTTGATCTTTATGATACTAGTGGTACCGGAACATATCCACAACCAGATAATGACAGCAGATATGATCTTAATAAAATAAGACAAGTAGATATTGCACTATCATTTAGGTCAGGCAGAGATTTTTATAGGTCACCACCAGCCAATAAAAGATTTATAAAAACTTTAAGAATGGAGAGAAATAAAACAAAGGACCGGGGGTATGAAGACAAATTTTTAAGAGAGTCAGTTGTTGTAAGTGTATATACGAGGAATATAGGTGAACAATAAAAATAATAAAAGAGGATTTGCATTAATACTATCAATAGTTCTATTGTTAGTAATGTCACTCATGGGTGGTTCATTAGTGGTAATCGCATCGAGCGACCATAGAAGTAATAATTATACCGATCATTACCAACAAACTTTTTATGTCGCTGAAACAGCTTTACTTGAGGCTGAGAAATATCTTGTTAATACGTATTTAGGTCTTAAAAAAAGAGAGATTGCACCAAATGGCGATGAATCTCTTGGCCCAGCAGATCCAGCTAACAAAGGAAAGCATCCAGCTAATTCCAATACAGCTGATAATGATAGTGTTTGCTATAAAAGTTTTAAAAATATTATTAATTTAACTGATGTTTTTGTTCATCATAAAAACGGAAGTTTCTTAAATATTATATATCCTGCACTTATAGCATCTAATCTTTCTGATCCAACTGACGCTGACGATAAAGAAGTAGATTATTTGGATAAATTTAAATACGAATATTTCATAGAAAATGTTGGAAATGCAGATTTTACTGAGAGTGGATCTAGTATTGCTTTAGGGTCACTGGATGTAATAAATAGAGGTACTGCATACAGAATTTATGCTTGTGGTATTTATGATTCCAATGAAACGGTTATACCATTAGAAAGTTTAGTTGTTTTACCAGGGTAATATTAATGTTGAGCTATTTTAATATTTTAATAAAATTAAGAAAAATATGAAAAAAATTAAATTTATTTTATTGATTTTATTTTTAAGCCTCTTTCATAATAATTCTTTTGCATGTGATCTTTTAAGTATTGGAATAGGTGAAAATAAATCATCTATCAAAAATATATTTGGTGAACTACCTGAAAGCCAATATGTCAAAGATGAAAATAATCCGAAAAAAATTGCTCTTGTCGCTAAATATACAGACCAAACTTTTAGCTTTTGTGATGATATAAATGTTTTTGGCAATGCATTAATGAACGTATATATCGTTGATAATATAATAGGTGCATTTGAGCTCGAAGTAACTGGCCCTTTGATGACAAAAGATAACAATTTAATAAAAGCAGACGCGCTAAATCAATATGTTCAATCAAATTTTGGAAAAATTGATACTGAAGATAGAAATTGGCCAGGATATAAATTTTGGAACATAGGAAATAAACAAATTTATTATTATAAAATTAAAAAATTAGATGGTGATATCGACGAGGGAGTTGTAGTAACAAGTTCTAAGTATTTTGATGTTCTTTTAGATATGGAAGATTTAGATATGGAAGAAAATGATGATTTTACAAATTAATATGAAATATTTTTTTAAAATAATTTTAACAGTAATTTTTTTCTTAATAAACTTTTCGTCAAATATTAATTCAAAACCAATTCCTCCTGGATCTGGTAAAGGGGATGTGCCGGCTAATATTTTAATTTTACTAGATAGTTCTGTAAGTATGAGAAATCCAGTTGAAGGAACAAGCGGTGTTAATGGAATTGATTGGGCGGTTGAGCTAGATGATGGAAATTTCGTAGTGTCAGAAAATAATAAAGGACTATTTAAACTTATTGTTGAAACAGACAAAAGAGATGAAACTTGGAATAACGGGGCGGGGAATTTTAAAGGTACTAATATGTGTCCTGGTATTTTTAGAACATTTGGTACCAACAGAAGTTGGGCAGGGGATATTACTGAGGATGGTGAGATTTGGTTTGCAACTTACGGTGAAGGAGGTCAGGTAATCAGACTTAATAGTGACGGTGTTTGTGATGCGATAATAAATAGATACGGCCTTGGCGACTCTTTTAATAATTTTTATTCACAAATAAGAGAAGATGGTGCTGGTCCTGTAAAAGTTATTGGTAGTGGAATTGCTATGACAAGATTCCTTGAAATCAGAAAAATAGACGATGAGGAAATTTTATTCACTGCAGGAAGTACCCATCAAAGCGGAAGACACCGAGGTAAAATGTATGTAAGAAGTTTAGAAACTGGTACTTCTCGAAAATGCAACCTTTCTGGAACAGTTGAAAGTATTTTATCTGATACTTCAACTAACTCGATGACTATTGACAGAGATGGCGGCTATATTTATTTTGCAAGGCTAACTAGGCTTTGGGTTTTTCCTTTGGTAGATGTTGGTGACGGTCTTTACTGTCCCTCTAATAATGTTCATATGAAGGTAGAACCTCATATTGGTAGAGTTCTAGATAGTACTAATGCACAAAGAAGTACTTTTAGTGGAGTATCAAGAATTAGTGGAATAGAATTTTCAAGAGATGAAAGTCATGTAATTTATACTACAAGTGTTTGGAACCACACTGTTCAAAGACTTCAGGTTAATCCAAATACATTTACTGTAAGTTTAGATGCATCAATTGGTAAATATGGCGTAACAAATAACGAGGGAGATCCTGGGACAGTATCTGCAGGGGATGTTTTACTTAATAATCCTGGTAGAGCGCATAGCCAGAGCGCCGTACATAACAATATTTCTGTAAGTGGAGATGTAAATTCAATCCTCGTAGGAGATAGAAATTATTCTCTTCAAAGATTTTCTAAATCGTTATTTACAACAGCTAATAGAGATACAGCATGGCATTCACAATATTTTAGCCAAGTAATTTCAAAATTTGATGGAGCTATTGAGGCAATTGAAGCAATAGTAACAGATAGTTCCTTATTAGCTGGTGCAAATTTTGGTTTAGGTCATTGGAATTCTGGAATGTTCGATAACCATAATAGATTTGGCTTTCCAAACCGTGATAGCTATGGTGGACAACGTTACTGCCATTTCCATAATAATTGTATTTATTATGAGGGTTGGACTGGAACACGAGTAGATGGAAAGTCAAATCCCTGCCTTTTAGATTATTGTATAGAAGTAGGAGTTAGTCCATCTGGTGCTGAAAAAATCATGGACAAGCTTGATGGATTAACCATGGCATGGGGGACAGATGGAAATGCGTTTTCACAAATGGCTAAAGATTACTTTGAGGACACAACTGTCAAAATGATAGATCCAGATTTACCTTGTCAATTAAATTACGTAATTGTTATAAGCGATGGCCATATAAGAAATGCGAGCACTGCATTTAATACACTGCATACTCTTAGACATGGTGCCGACACGTCAAAACCAGATGATGACGTAAAGACACTTATGGTTGGGTATGGTGGATCATACGATAATGCAAATGCAAAACCGATATTTGATAGATTGGCAAGAGCAGGATCTTGTGATGAGCCTGGCACTTATGGTCAAGAGGTAAATCCGAATACATATGAAGGTCTTGATAATTCAACCAATTGTGAAAAAGCAATTGGAGCAAATACACCAAGCGATTTAAAAACTGAAGTTGAAGCAAAAATTAGACAAATAATTGCGGAAAGATTATCTTTTTCCGCTCCATCAATTACAGCAACACTTGAGGAAGGTGGATCAATATATCAAGCACAATTTGATTATGTCCAAAGAGGAGAATGGAAAGGTAAACTTTTAAGAAAAACTATAGAAGACGATGTGATTTATCATAATCCTGATTATGGACAGAATTGGGATGCAGGAGAGGTGATGAAAGAACTAGGATCATCAGTAAGAAATATATGGACACCACTAGAAAGTACAGGCGGAAATAGTAATTATGTTGGTTTTTGGAATAATTGGCAGGAAGAAAATTATGTTGCGATAAATACTTTAATTGAAGCAAATGGAAATTTAGTTAGAGATTTTCATAATAGCAATACGACTTGTGCAGGTGTAGGCGATGTAGCAGATGGTAATCTTGATGATATTAAAGGTTTAATAAATTTTGTAAGAGGCAAAGATTATTTTGATTATAAGGGAGGATGCAACATTTACGATGACAGAAATTGGGATATGGGTCCCGAGGCAAAATCATCAATGTTAGCAGACATTTATCATTCCCAGCTTGTTGAAGTGGGAGAACCTAACGCTAATACAACTTTTACCAAAAACAATCAGGAAGCCTATTGGAGATCAACACAAGGCTATGCTGAGTTTAAAAGAGCTAAACTAAATAGACCTAAAATTGTTTACGCAGGATCAAATGGTGGAATGTTGCATGCTTTTAGAGCTGAAGGCCCTGATGGAGTACGTGGTAGTGAAGAGTGGGCTTTTATTCCACCAATGATAGCAGCTCAATTGCCATTAGTTGTAAACACTAACTATGAGGGAGCCTTTGAAGATGGATCTGAAACAGTTAGTGGTACAAATGCAATTTTTGGAGTAGATGGTTCGCCAGTGGTACATGATGTATTTATTCAAGGACTAAACACATCTGGTGAAGAGTATGAGGACCGCAAAACATGGAGAACTTTATTATTTGCTCCTTACGGTCGAGGTGGAGCTGGGTTCTCTGTTCTTGATGTAACTAATCCAATTCTTCAGAAGGGTACAGTAGGCGACGATGGTAATAGAAGCTCTGGATCAGGACCACTGCATATGTTTTCAATCTTTAACGACTCTTATAATAATGAGGTGATAAGAGTTGACCATAATGGACTTATTTCAAGACTACCTTACACAAGATTTAAATTAATTATTGAAGATTCTCTCGAAGCAAAACAGGCTATCTCCATATATAAAACTGCAGAAGATGCAGATTTAGCTGCAGATGATACAGGCGCAACAACTGACGCAAGAGATGCGGTTGCAGATTGTATCGGAAATGAGGACACTGATGACGGAGATTTTCGAGATAATGGGACTAATTCATGTTTCACTGATACTACATTTGTATTTGATACAATAATCCCAGAGGAACACCTTAATGCAGATAAAACCGTTAAAGCTGGTCATCTTACCATCTCTCAAAAAAGTGGTGGTGAATGGGAAGAATTAACTGGAGTATTGGCAGAACAGTTTGGTAACGAGTTACATATATCCTTTTCAGAAGAAAGAACTTATAACGCTGGTGCAACAGATACAGCAACAACTGTATTTAAAATAGAAACTGATTGTAAGAGTACAGGAACTGATAATATAAAATTTGATTATAGTGCATTGGGAGAAACTTGGTCAACTCCAAGAATATTCAGAACTCCTCTTCCTAATAGTGAAAGTATAATGGATGATAGATATGTTGCAGTAATGGGTGGAGGAATGGGTGCTGGTAATTTTTGTCTAGGATCTGGAGTTTATGCTATCGATCTCGAGGGAGGTGCTGATGATAATGATGATCCTCTTTTACATGGTCATGATGCAGGAAAATTAATAACAGACGGTCCAATAACAATTTTAGACAGCGATTCAGATTATTCAAAAATGGGAAGTGCAGCTGAAGGAACATTTCCTCAGGGTAGCCCAATTACAAATTCTATACCAGCCAGCCCAATAGTTATTACTGCCGACAATACAGACGCTAATTGGCGTGGCGCAATGGTTTATGTAAATGATTTAGAGGGAAAGATTACAAAATTAAATTTTACTTCAGAGGGAAAACTTTTTGATCAAAAGACAATTATGAACTTAAATTCAGATTTTAATAACGTAAGGTATAACTTTTTTGAGATGGACGCTACAATTGGAACTACAACAAACAATCTTTGGTTATTTGGTGGAACAGGTAATTTCAACAGAATTGCAGATACAGTAAACCCCAGTACAGGTGCTGCAGATATGGATAATATTGTTTACGGAGTTAAAGATCTAGATTTTCCTGACTTTGGACCTACTTCTGAAATTATATATAATGAAGATAATTTTATTGAAAAAGCTATTGCTGGATTAGCTGCAGCACCTGTTATAGATGGTGATTCAAGTACACTGTGTGTTAATACAACAGGTACCTTTACACCAGTTTGTGAAGTTGAATTAAATGATATTGCATGGAGATATCATTTAGGTAATGCTGATGGTCTATCACTAGATAATACCCAAAATACATTTAGAAAAACTTCAGCAGGTCCAACTGTTTATAGAGGAAAAGTTTATTTTCCAATTTACGAGCCAAATAATGAGAATGCATGCGGTCTTGGTAATGCATATGTTTGCGCATATAATGATGAGTGTGGATATCTTGACACTCAAGGTATAGATCCAGAGGGAGAAGTACCAGAAGGGGACTGTTATAATGTCGGGGCAGGTATATTGTCAAAACTTGTTGTATTTGGTGATAGCATGTTTGCAAATTTAGCAGGACCATCTGATACTGAAGAAACTTTAATTAGAATTTTAGCATCTGATACAGAATTTAGATCTTTTAAAAGATCATGGAGAGAAAATTTCTAATTTTGCTTAAAAAATTATTTAAATTATTCGAGAGGTCTACCTGTTATGTCTGTGGTGAGAGATTGATAGACAAGTACACTGACAGTTTCTAAGTTTTTGATAACTCTTTCTATGTCCCAATCTAACTCGACGCCACTACAATTTAGTTCTTTATAATAGTATACTTTTGCTTTTGGGATTGTTGGATCGATTTCTTCAGTAATAATGTTTAAAATATTTGTTTTTTTATCTATTGCAAAATTATATTTGCAAACATTTGAAGTTGTCCAATATAAAACTGTGGAAATTATCACTGCAACAAATACCATTAATGATTTCATTTTAAAGAATCTATTACAACGATTGTGAGATCATCTTTCTGAATTTTGCCAGATTTAATAATATCTTCTACTATTATCTTCAATCGCACATTATTGTGTTTGTCTTTATACTTTACTATATAGTCCTGGAAACCTTCTGCTCCTAACATTTCACCAGATGGATCCTTTATCTCAGTAATTCCATCAGTGAATATATACATGGAACTATCTGCAAATTTTATACTAGCCTCTTTATAATTAATCTTCGGCATAATCCCCAAAGGTGGACCCGCTTCTGTGAAGTTAGTAAACTTTCCATCTTTTGAATAAATTAATGGCGGTTCATGTCCTGCGTTTGCCAAAAGCAGTTCCTTTTTTACACTGTCGTAAATTCCAATTAACATTGTTACAAACATACCTCTTGCAGCGGTTTCACATATCTCTTTATTTAATAAATTTAAAAGATCTGCGGCTGAAAAAATTGTTTTACTAAGGCACCTATATAGACTTGATGCTTTGGACATAAGTAAAGAGGATTTAATTCCTTTACCAGACACATCTGCAACACCAAAACCATATCTTCCATCTCCTAATTCAGAAAAATTATAAAAGTCACCTGATACAACTTTTGCAGGAATGTTTATTCCAGCAATTGGAAAATTTTCATTTTTATTTTTTGATAATAAAGATTTTTGAATTTCACCGACAATTTCTATTTCTTTTTGCATTCTATTCTTTTCTATAAGTTCTTTCGCCATCTTTGCATTTCTAATTGCTAAAGCAGCGGGTGCAGATAAAGTTTCTAATAATTGTCTATCTCCTTCTTCAAAAAGTTTTGTATTTGTTTTCTTATTCAAACAATGAATTAC
>Ga0114933_10006452_pt1 | contig 10397 bp, 12 predicted proteins | sample 4SBtaG_FD_89691 | JGI IMG/M metagenome (GOLD analysis project Ga0114933, IMG submission 89691) | Deep subsurface microbial communities from Kolumbo volcano to uncover new lineages of life (NeLLi) - 4SBTROV12_W25 metaG | ecosystem: Environmental > Aquatic > Marine > Volcanic | place: Kolumbo... | reverse complement strand
TGCAGATGGCTGTTATAGAATATGCAAAAAACGTAAAGAAAATAATTGATGCCAATTCTACTGAAATCTCAAAAAAATGTAAGAATCCAGTTATTGACCTTATGACTAATCAAAAAGAAATAATTAACAAAGGGGGTACAATGAGATTAGGTGCTTGGGATTGTAAAATAATAAAAGACACTAAATCGCATTCTATATATAATAAAAAATTAATTTCAGAAAGGCACAGACACAGGTATGAATTTAATAATAATTATAATGATAAAATTTTTGATGAAAACTTTGTTAAAGCAGGAATTAATCCAAATACAGATTTGGTTGAGATTATTGAAAATAATAGTCATCCCTGGTTTATAGGAGTGCAGTTTCATCCAGAATATAAAAGTAGTGTTTCAAATCCACACCCACTTTTTGTTAATTTTGTCGAAGCAAGCTTAAAAAATTATTTAAATAATAATTAACAATGGAAGAAAATAGAAATGATCCCCTAACTTTTATAGGTTTTCTTTTAATATCTATAATAATAATGTTTTGGTATTATAGTAACCAAAATATTCCTGCAATAGTTGAAAATGATACAGAGAAAATTGAGAATACCATAGCTGAGGATGAGCTATTGATTGATAATAAGCCAAAAGAAATTAAAGAAGAGGATAAATATAATTTTCAGCAGAAAAAACTTGTTCTTGAGAATGACAAAATGTATTTAGAAATAGACACCAAGGGGGCAAACATTACCCTTCTAAATCTAAAAGGATATACTAATTATAATGATGAGTCTTTAATGTTGGTTGATCAAGATAACTCAAGCTTAAATATCTCAATCCCAGATAATCAAAATAGTAGGGTTATAGATACAAAAGACATAATCTTTGATTCTGATATATTACAAGAAAATAAAAAGATTAAATTCACAGGATATATTTCTGATGATGATATTATAGAAATTATATATAATCTGGATAATGACTCATTCATGCTAGATTACCAAGTTAAATTTAATGGATTCGAAACTTATCAAAATCAAAATGATTTTTATATCTCTTGGATAAAAGACTCATTTAGAAATTCTAAAAGTCTTGATTATGAAAATAGATATACAGCTTTAAGTTATGGCTTTGAAGATGAAAAGGACTCGTATCTATCTATTGCAGGTTCATCCGATAAAATTATTGATGATGTTAATTGGATTTCATATAGAGAACATTTCTTTAGTTCAATACTCATGTTTGACGATAAGCTAGACAAAATCCAGATTTTTTCAGAGAACTTAGCTAGCATTGATGAACTTGAAAAAAAGTATACTAAAAGATTTTCCACAATAATTCCTATTGAAATAAATAATTCTAATTCAGACTTTATATTTTATTTTGGGCCAACTGACTATGACGCTCTAAAAGAATATAATCTTGGTATTGAAAATTCAGTCCCTGTTGGATGGGGAATCTTTGGATGGATTAATACATTTATCTTCTTTCCATTATTTTCCTTTTTAACTAAATATTTCTCCTATGGAATTTCAATAATAGTATTAACTATTATAGTAAAGATTTTAATTGCTCCTATTACTTATAAGCAATACCTGTCTCAGGCAAAAATGAAGGTTTTAAAACCAGAGATTGAGGAGATAAATGAGAAATATAAAGATGATCCAATGAAAAGACAGCAGGAAACTATGAGTCTTTATACTAGATCCGGAGCAAATCCTATGGCTGGTTGTCTCCCCGCTTTAGCTCAAATGCCAATATTTTTTGCACTTTTCGTTTTCTTTCCTGCAGCATTTAGCTTAAGACAAAAAAGTTTCTTATGGGCAGATGATTTATCTTCATATGATTCAATACTTGATTTTGGCTTCTACATTCCTTTATATGGAGACCATATAAGTCTTTTCCCAATACTAGCATCAGTAGCAATCTTCTTTTATACCAAAATGACTACAGGAGGACAAATGATGCCTGCTTCTCAAACAGGAGGTGTTAATATGAAATTAATTATGTACTTGATGCCTCTTATGATGCTATTTTTCTTTAATAATTATGCAAGCGGATTAAGTCTATACTATTTTGTCTCAAATCTTTTAACGATTATATTAATGCTCTTAATAAAGAGATTTTATATTGATGATAAGAAAATATTAAGAGAAATTGAGCAAAACAAGCAGAAACCAATTAAAGTTGGTGGGTTTAGAGCAAGACTTCAAAAAGCTATGGAGGAGGCTGAAAAGCAAAAAAGAAATAAAGAAAGGAAAAGCTAATTACCTATGAAAAGTAAAAGAGTTGTAATTGCACTATCTGGTGGTGTAGATTCAAGTGTAGCAGCATATTTATTAAAAGAACAGGGATATGATCTAATTGGACTTTTTATGAAAAACTGGCATGATGAGAATTCAACAATTTCAGATGAATGTCCGTGGCTTGAGGATAGTAATGATGCTATGTTAATTGCAGATAAATTAAAAATACCTTTTAAGACTGTTGATCTTAGTAAAGAATATAAAGAAAGAATTATTGACTATATGTTTAAGGAATATTCAAATGGGAGGACACCAAACCCTGATATACTTTGTAATAAGGAGATTAAATTTGATGTATTCATGAAATTGGCACTCTCATTAGATGCCGATTATGTTGCAACTGGGCATTACAGTCAAATAGAATCAACTAATAATTCAGAATATAAGCTTTTACAAGGAGTTGATAATACTAAAGACCAATCTTACTTTTTATGTCAATTAAATCAAAAACAGCTAAGCAAGATATTATTTCCAATAGGGCATCTAAAAAAGTCTGAGGTAAGGGATATTGCTAAAAAAAACAGCTTAATAACAGCTGATAAAAAAGATTCCCAGGGACTTTGTTTCGTTGGTAAGATTAGGCTTCCAGAATTTCTTCAACAAAAATTAACAAAAAAGAAAGGCAATATAATTGAAATCCCCAGTAACTTGGAGGTTTTCTCTTTAAAAAGTAAAGAGAATCAATCCAGGTTAAATGAATTATCAAAAAAATATAAATTCTCAAAAAGTGATGGTAATGTTATTGGTGAGCATAATGGAGCATATTATTATACAATTGGGCAGAGAAAGGGCCTTGCAGTAGGAGGTTATAATGAACCCCTATTTGTGATAGGACTTGATACTAAGTCTAATGAAATATTTGTTGGAAAGGGTAAGAATCACCCAGGATTAATAAAAAAAGCTATCAAAATTGATATATCAAAAATAAATTGGGTAAATAACTTATATTCTATTGATATTATAAAAACTATAAAAATTAAAGCAAGAATAAGGTATAGACAGCCTTTACAGGACATAATAATTCATATTTATGGAAAAAAACTTTATGTTGAATTTGAAAATTATCAAACTGCTATTACTTCCGGTCAATTCCTAGCTTTATACCATAAAAATCAGCTAATTGCTTCTTCTGTAATTCCTTAGTTAATAAAAGCTGCTATTTTTTGAAAAAAACCTAGGAAAATCAGTGTTATAACCAAAAAAAAATTTTAAATTTGCACGCTTTAAAAGTGGAATTTAATTTAATGTTATGCCAACAATATCGCAATTAGTTAGAAAAGGAAGATCTTCTCAATCAAAAAAGAGTAAATCTGCCGCTCTTGAATCATCTCCTCAAAAAAGAGGCGTATGTACAAGAGTCTATACAACTACTCCTAAGAAGCCAAACTCTGCAATGAGAAAAGTGGCTAGGGTTAGATTGACTAATGGTAAGGAGGTTAATGCATATATTCCTGGTGAAGGTCATAATCTTCAAGAACACTCAATAGTTCTTGTTAGAGGAGGAAGAGTAAAGGATTTACCAGGTGTTAGATATCACATTGTAAGAGGAGCACTTGATACTGCAGGTGTAGAGGGGAGATTGCAAAGGAGGTCCAAATATGGTGGAAAAAAACCTAAAAAATAATCTTCATAATGAGAAAAAAGCAATCAAAAAAGAGAGATTTAATTCCAGACCCAAAGTTCAATGACCAACTAGTAACAAGGTTTGTTAATAATCTTATGTTACAGGGTAAAAAATCAAAAGCATATAAAATTTTCTATGATGCGATGGAAATTGTAGATCAGAAAAATGAAGACAAAGAAAAAACTTCACTTGATATTTGGAAAGATGCTTTGTCAAATGTAATGCCTCATGTTGAGGTTAGAAGTAGAAGAGTTGGAGGTGCTACTTTTCAAATTCCACAGCCAATTAGACCTGATAGAAAAATTTCAACCGCAATAAAATGGTTAATTGACTCTTCAAGAAAGAGAAATGAAAAGTCAATGGCACTTAAGTTAGCACAAGAAGTAATTGCTGCTGCAAAAGAAGAAGGTGCAGCAGTTAAGAAAAGAGTTGACACTCATAAAATGGCAGAAGCAAACAAGGCCTTTTCTCACTTTAGATTTTAATTTATTCAAATGGCAAGAGATTTAAAATATACAAGAAATATTGGTATTGCAGCTCACATTGATGCTGGTAAGACAACTACAACTGAAAGAGTTCTCTTTTATACTGGTGTTAGTCACAAAATAGGAGAGGTACATGACGGTGCTGCAACTATGGATTGGATGGAACAAGAGCAAGAAAGAGGTATAACAATTACTTCAGCTGCAACAACTTGTAATTGGAATTTCCCTACAGATCAAGGTAAAAGCATTGATAATACAAAGTCTTATCATTTTAATATTATAGATACCCCTGGACATGTAGACTTCACAGTTGAAGTAAATAGATCTTTAAGAGTTTTAGATGGACTTGTTTTTCTTTTTTCAGCTGTTGATGGTGTAGAGCCTCAATCTGAGACTAATTGGAGATTAGCTGATAATTATAAGGTTCCTAGAATTGGATTTGTAAACAAAATGGATCGTCAAGGATCTAATTTTCTAGGAGTTTGTAAACAAGTTAAGGAAAAACTAAAATCTTTAGCAGTACCAATTGTATTAAATATTGGAGATGAAGAAGATTTTAAAGGTATAGTTGACTTAGTAAAGAATGTTGCAATTGTTTGGCATGAAGATAATTATGGATCTACATTTGATGTCGTTGATATTCCAGAAAACCTTAAGGTCGAATCTGAAAAGCTTAGAGGTGAGCTTATTGAAGCCGTTGCTGAGTATGATGAAAAATTATTAGAAAAATATTTTGAGGATCCAGATTCAATTACTGAAGATGAAATTCATGCAGCTCTTAGAGCCGCAACTCAAGACATAAGTATCATTCCTATGGTATGTGGCTCTGCTTTTAAAAATAAAGGTGTCCAATTTTTATTAGATGCTGTTTGCAGATATCTGCCATCTCCTGAGGATAAGGATGCTATTATTGGAACTAAACCCGATTCGGATGAAGAGATTTCCAGACAACCCAAAGTTGAGGAACCTTTTTCTGCACTAGCATTTAAAATAGCTACAGATCCTTATGTAGGGAGGCTAGCCTTTTTTAGAGTTTATTCTGGAAGACTTGATGCAGGTTCTTATGTTTTAAATAATAGAACTGATTCAAAGGAGAGGATCTCTAGAATATATCAAATGCATTCTAATAAGCAAAATGCAATTGAATACATTGAGGCTGGAGATATAGGTGCAGCTGTTGGTTTTAAAGATATTAAAACTGGAGATACTTTATCTTCTGAGAAAAACCCAATAATTCTTGAAAGTATGATATTTCCAGATCCAGTTATTGGAGTTGCTGTAGAACCTAAAACAAAAGCAGATATTGATAAACTAGGAATGTCATTAGCAAAATTAGCAGAAGAAGACCCAACATTTCAAGTAAAAACTGATGAGGCGTCAGGTCAAACCGTAATTTCAGGTATGGGGGAACTTCACCTTGATATTATTGTTGATAGACTTAAAAGAGAATTTAAAGTTGAAGTGAATCAAGGTAAACCTCAAGTAGAATATAAAGAATCTCTAACTCAAGTTGCTAAGCACAGAGAGGTCTATAAAAAACAAACAGGGGGTAGAGGTAAATTTGCAGATATAGTATTTACTCTAGAGCCTGGAGAAGAAGGGAAACCAGGATTAGAGTTTATTAACCTTATTAAAGGGGGTAACATTCCTAAAGAATATATTCCATCAGTTGAGAAAGGTTTTAAAGATTCAATGCAAAATGGGCCATTAGCTGGATTTGAAGTTGATTCTATGAAGGTAACACTTCTAGATGGTTCATTCCATCCAGTAGATTCTGACTCTCTATCTTTTGAGTTAGCAGCAAAGCTAGCATTTAAAGAAGCTGCAAAAGCTGCAAAAGCTGTTATTATGGAACCTATTATGAAGCTTGAAGCATTAACTCCAGAAGAAAATATGGGTGATATAGTAGGAGATTTGAATAGAAGAAGAGGTCAAGTTAATTCTATGGATGATAGAGCAGGAGCAAAAGTTGTTGCAGCTGAAGTTCCTTTGTCAGAAATGTTTGGTTATGTAACTTCACTAAGGACATTATCCTCAGGAAGAGCTACTTCAACTATGGAGTTTTCGCATTATGCTCAAACGCCATCAAACATCTCAGAAGAAGTTATTTCAGAAATTAAAGGAAACACACAAGAAGAATAATTATGAGTCAGAAAATTAGAATAAAATTAAAATCTTACGATTACAATCTTGTAGACAAGTCTGCTGATAAAATAGTCAAAACTGTAAAAAGTACAGGAGCTATTGTGACAGGACCGATTCCTTTGCCAACTCATAAAAAGATATTTACAGTTCTTAGGTCTCCTCATGTTAACAAGAAATCTAGAGAACAATTTAAGTTATGTAACTATAAGAGGTTACTTGATATATATAGCTCATCTTCAAAAACAGTTGATGCGTTAATGAAATTAGAATTGCCAAGTGGTGTTGAAGTTGAAATTAAAGTTTAAAACATTTATATGTCTGGATTAATAGGAAAAAAAATAGGAATGACGAGCATCTACGATAATAGTGGAAAAAATATTCCGTGTACTATTCTTCAGGTTGGTCCTTGTATTATAACTCAGATAAAAACAGAAGAAAAAGATGGTTATTCATCTTTTCAACTAGGTTTTGATGATAAAACAAAAGAATCAAATAAAGCAGCTCAAGGTCATTTCAAAAAGAGTAAATCTTCTCCAAAAAGAAAGTTAGTTGAGTTTAACGGTTATGAAGGAGAATTTAAGGTTGGTGACAAGATTAATGTTGATCATTTTTTTGAGGGAGAATATGTTGATGTAACAGGTATATCAAAAGGAAAAGGATTCCAAGGAGTAGTTAAAAGACATGGATTCTCTGGGGTTGGAGATTCAACACATGGTCAACATAATAGAAATAGGGCGCCTGGTTCAATTGGAGCTGGTTCAGACCCATCAAGAGTTTTTAAGGGGATGAGAATGGCTGGTCAAACTGGTTCAGCAAAAGTTAAAGCTCTCAACCTTAAGGTAATAAAGGTAATGACTGAAGATAATTTGCTTTTAGTTAAAGGTAGCGTTCCAGGTCATAATAATTCTTATATAATTGTTCAAAAGTAATGGAATTAGCTATACACGATATTAAAGGAAAGGACACGGGAAGGAAAGCAAAGCTTAGCAAAAATATTTTTGCTATTGAACCTAATGATCACGCAATTTACCTGGATGTAAAGCAATACCTTGCAAATAATAGAAAAGGTTTACACAAAGCTAAGGAAAGAGCTGAAATAAAAGGAAGTACGAGGAAAATAAAGAAGCAAAAGGGAACAGGGACTGCAAGAGCAGGAAGTATAAAAAATCCATTATTTAGAGGAGGAGGAAGAGTGTTTGGCCCAAGACCTAGAAGTTATGATCAAAAAGTTAATAAAAAAGTTAAGAGACTTGCAAGAAAGTCAGCTTTAAGTTATAAAGCAAAGAGTAAAGCAATAATGATTATAGAAGACTTTGATTTTTCAAAGCCTAATACAAAGGGTTATCTCTCTATTCTATCGGCTCTTGATCTTCAAGCAAAGAAAACATTAATGGTATTAAATGGAGGTAATAAGAATATATACCTATCCTCCAGAAATTTAAAAAATTCTAACGTAGTAGTTAGCTCAGAATTAAACACTTATGAAATCACAGATGCAACAAATGTCTTAATTTTAGAAAGTGCAGTTGACGGATTAGAGTCAAACTTGAAATAAATAATATGGATATACTTATAAAGCCAATATTGACAGAAAAAGCAACAGATGAAAGTGAATTAAGAAATTCATACACTTTTATTGTTTCTAAAGATGCAAATAAGATTCAGATCAAAAAAGCAATTGAAGAATCATATGGAGTGTCTGTGCTTAAAGTTAGAACTATGATATATGGTGCTAAATCATCTACAAAGTATACCAAAAGAGGTGTTCAATCAAGCAAGAAAGGTCCTTATAAAAAAGCTTTAGTTAAAATATCAGAAGGAGATAGAATTGACTTCTTCGCAAACCTATAATTATGCCAGTTAGAAAATTAAAACCAGTCACACCCTCTCAGAGATTTAGAATCATAAATGGTTTTGATTCAATAACTACGGATAAGCCAGAAAAATCACTCTTAGTCCCTAAGAAAAGAACTGGTGGAAGAAATAATAAAGGAAAAATGACTGTAAAATATAGAGGTGGAGGTCATAAGAAAAGATATAGAATTATTGACTTTAAGAGAGATAAGTTTGATATTTCAGGAGAGGTGAAATCTATAGAATATGATCCTAACAGAACAGCATTTATTTCACTTGTAGAATATAAAGATGGAGAGAAGAGGTATATAATTGCACAAAATGGTTTAAAATTAGGACAGAGTATACTATCTGGAGAATCAGCTTCACCAGATTTAGGGAATTCTCTCCCAATTTCAAAAATACCATTAGGAACTATCATTTCTTGTATAGAGTTCTCGCCAGGGAAAGGTGCTGTAATTGCAAGATCTGCTGGATCTTTTGCACAATTAATGGCAAAAGAAGGAAAATATGCAACACTTAAGTTACCATCTGGTGAAACTAGAATGATTCTTTCTAAGTGTTATGCTACAATAGGTGCTGTCTCAAATTCAGACAATCAATTAATTTCATCTGGAAAAGCTGGAAGAAAAAGATGGCTTGGTATTAGACCAAGAACTAGACCAGTAGCAATGAATCCAGTTGACCATCCAATGGGAGGGGGAGAAGGAAAAGCTTCTGGGGGTCATCCAAGATCAAAGAAGGGTATTCCTGCTAAAGGTTACAGAACAAGATCTAAAAAGAAGGCATCGTCGAAATTTATAATTGAAAGAAGAAAAAAATAATTAAAAAATGGCTAGATCATTAAAAAAAGGACCATATGTACATTTAAGCCTTCTTAAAAAGGTAAATAAGAATGTTGAGGATAATAAAAAGGAAGTTATTAAAACTTGGTCAAGATCCTCAATGATTATTCCTGATTTTGTTGGACAAACTATTGCTGTTCATAATGGAAAACAATTTATACCTGTTTATATAACAGAAAATATGGTTGGTCATAAATTAGGAGAGTTTTCACCAACAAGAACTTTTAAAGGTCATACTGGAAATAAAAATAGATAAATAAAAAAGATATAAAATTGGGATCAAGAAAAAGAAATAGTGCAAATAAAATAAAGGATAGTAAAAAGAATCTAGCTTTTGCTAAACTTAACAATAGTCCTATTTCTCCAAGAAAAATGAGACTTGTAGCAGATCAAATTAGAGGAGAGGATATTAATAGTGCTCTAACTATTCTTAAATTTAGTCCAAAAGAAGCTTCAAGAAGACTTGAGAAGCTATTGATCTCTGCAATATCAAATTGGCAATCAAAAAATGAGAGCTTGGATATAGAGACTTCCCAGCTTTTTGTTAAAGAGATTAGGGTTGATTCTGCCGGTATGCTAAAAAGAATAAGAACAGCTCCTCAGGGAAGAGCTCATAGAATTAGAAAAAGATCTAATCATGTTACATTAATTTTATCATCTAAAACAATTAATTAAATGGGACAAAAGACAAATCCAATAGGAAATAGATTAGGAATTATTAGGGGCTGGGACTCAAGCTGGTATGGTGGTAGAGATTATGGCGATAAGCTAGCTGAAGATGATAAAATTAGAAAGTATATTAATGCAAGACTCTCAAGAGCCAGTGTATCAAGTATAATTATTGAAAGAAGTGTGAAATTAATTGTTATAACTATTAAAACAGCTAGACCTGGAATAATAATTGGTAAGGGTGGTTCAGAAGTTGACAAACTCAAAGAAGAGTTAAAGAAAATAACTTCAAAAGAAGTTCAATTAAATATTTTTGAGATTAAGAGGCCAGAGCTTGATGCATTTTTAGTTGGGTCAAGTATTGCAAGACAAATTGAAAATAGAATTTCCTATAGAAGAGCAATTAAGATGTCTATTGCAGCTGCAATGAGAATGAATGCAGAAGGTATAAAAATTCAGATTTCAGGAAGATTAAATGGAGC
>Ga0114933_10006449_pt1 | contig 10401 bp, 32 predicted proteins | sample 4SBtaG_FD_89691 | JGI IMG/M metagenome (GOLD analysis project Ga0114933, IMG submission 89691) | Deep subsurface microbial communities from Kolumbo volcano to uncover new lineages of life (NeLLi) - 4SBTROV12_W25 metaG | ecosystem: Environmental > Aquatic > Marine > Volcanic | place: Kolumbo... | reverse complement strand
TTGTTATAGAAGCACAAAGAATTGCAGTATCTATGTTCTTTCCATCTTTTATCATTTTACTTAACTTAATCCATAAAGCCTGTGCCTTCTTTTGACTAAATACTTTTGGCTCTGGAATGTATTGTTCTATCAAACTGTATTCTTTAGGATAGAATACAAGTCCCCCTAATACCACATTTTCTGTGGTAATGTCCGTCATGTCTCCCATTTTTTCTCCTTTTTAGTTTTGTTCTTTTTCTAAAGTCAGATTATATTCATCTACTAATTTATCAATTTGCACTTCACATATTTTGTAAATCATACCTACATTTGTAGGTACTTCTTCAAGGGGCCTACCTTTTAAATATATTCCCCAACTATTTTCCGTTAGTATTTTTTCTAACATTTTCTTGTTTAGCATCATTCTCCTTTCTTTTCTTTAAAAAGTTTTCAAATTTTTTGCCATCTTTTTTATAATCAATGTAATCAATAAAAGTATAAGCTATTCCATCTAATCTATTTTCAAGATTACTTACTGTCATTATTAGATTTTCTAGTACTTTTTTTATTTCCATTGCTGTTGGTTTTTTCCTGCTCATTTTCTTTTACCTCATTTAATATTTCTCGTAGTATAGCCTTTAGTTCTGATACCTCTTGTTTTAATTTTAAAATATCTTTTTCCATGTTTATTGCTCTTCCCATCATTTACCTCTTTTCTTTTGTTTGTATGAGTGCCAATTTTGTTGTTTTGCTGTTTTTTTTCTGTGACAGTTTGCACATAATATAATGCACTTTTCGATTTCTTTTTCAAGACTTTCAATTGAATATCCGTGTGTTGCCATAGTCGATATATCATTTCTTTTCGTTTTCGGGTTAATATGGTCAAATTCCAAGACGATAGGATTGCTTTCACCGCAAGAAGTACAAGGATTACTAAGCTTAAATTCATAAATTAAATTCCTACCTTCTTTTTTATACTTTGCAGTATTCTTTTTAGTTCTCGCCACATAAACATCTACATTATCCCTGTAATGTTGTTTTGAATATTCATTTGTGCATTGTTTGCATTTAGAAGCTTTTGTTCCACGTTTTTTATCCTTCCAACTATAATCTTTTATTAATATTTGTTTTTTGCATGTAGAACATGGTTTACTTTTTCTTTGACTCATTTTCCTCCACCATTCCCCACATTAAGAAACAATAAACTATAATATCCGTCAATCTACCTCTTACGTCTTCTCTTTGAGAATGATGTCCATCTACATAAGCACAAAGACCATCAACATGTTTTATCATGTATGTCAATAAAGCTTTTTCTCTATTTACTCCAACAAAAGATGCTACTCTTTCAAAATTAGCAAAAACATTATCTACATCTCTAGCATATTCTTTTTGCCCTGCATCTCTTGTTGCAATAATTTTATCCATAATTTCAGTCATTAGGTCTTGCATTTCTTTTTTAAGCATTACCCATCTCTTTTCTTTTTCTATAAGTGCTATGCACTAAATATTCTGAACCTACCATTACACTTAATGGCCATCCGTTTGGACTTTTTTCAAGTTCTTCTCTATACATTTTAATTCTAGTCCATGTTTTGTTTTTCTTATTCATTTTGACCTCCTAAAGGCAAATAACATTCATATGTAGCCTCACATTTACTGCAAGAAAAATTACTAACAATACCTTCTCCTTCCATCCCATAATCTTCATAATCATGGTCTCCGCCCCATATAATTTTATTATCACAATGCCAACATTCCATATTTTCTCCTTTTTAAATATGGGAGATTCTGAAAGGTGGGGAAAGAACTGTGGTAGAGAGTACCACAAGAAACCACCCATGTATTCTCACGATATACATAATCTCCCATAACTTTATCTTTTTATGTGTCTATAGACTGTGGCTCTTGAAACACCAACAATCTTACTTATTCTATCGCCTTTAAAACCAACATTATATAAAACATTGATAAAAAACTCTCTAGGCTTCCCAACTCTCGTATACCTTCTTTTAGAATGGGATTTCTGCATCTTTTTTAACCCCTCCTTCCCACTCTTTTACGAACTTAACAACGTAAGGCGTTCTTTCTTGACCTTCTTTGTTTTTATACGGTTTTCCAGCATCTATAACAGCAATAACTGGCTTTCCATCTATATCGTCAGCTTTAAGCGGTGGTAAAACTTGAACTTCTACATCTTTACCATCCATTTTAACAACTTTTCTTGGTATTTCGATACCAATAGTCTCACAAAAGTTAAAGTATCTTTTATTACCAGAAGAGTTAGATTCAAACTTTTCACCTTTTTTTGGCTCTATAAATCTAAAAATACCATCTGATTTATATGTTCTACCAACATACTGCTCTCCTTCAAACTCATCACCTTTGCTTGATTTGTATTTGTTTTCAGATGTTTTGGCATCTACAACAAATTCATAATTGTAAACTAGAGCTTTAAAAGTTTTTCCATCTCTAGTCCAAGATACCTCTCTTGTAGAAGCTTCTTGCATGTGTCCATAAAACTCACCTCTAACATTAGGTGCATTTTTAGGTTTTTCATTTTTAGTTTCCTCGCTTTCAACAAAGAAACTCTCTGTATCATTTAACATATCGTCAAACATTTTAGATGTCTCACTCATTATTTATCTCCTTTTTGATTTTTAATAACAGTTTTACAATGTCCTAAACTTTTTTCATAGTTTGCTTCATTTACTTTACCTTCTTCAATAGCTTTAAGAATTGTTTTCTTTGTTGCCTTGTCTTTAATTTTGTTGGCAAGCTTAGTTAATTCCTGTTCCTGTTCTTCTGTTATATTGTCGGGTAAATCTTCGCCCGCAAATAACACAAGACCAAGCCCATGCAGTGCTATTGCTTTTGCTAAACACCTCTGTATAGAAGTATTTATTTGAAATGCATTAGGTTTTTCTATCGTTTTATTTTTATTGTCAAGAACAGGATGTATCTGTGTTCTTGTAATATCATCAATAGTAACACTAACTTTTACATAATAACCTGTGATGGTTTCCATGTAAGGCATTCCATCATATTCATGTACTTCCCAAGTTGCCTTTGGAAATACTTTCAACATCTCTCTCACTGCATGCGCCCAAGACAAGTAATCAAACTTACCTTTTTGCTCTGCTAATTTAGAGATGTCAACGTCTTTTAGAGTTTGAAATACACTCATGTTTATCTCCTTTACTTTTTCTTAAAGAAAGGTGGGTTACAATGGTCAAGAAACCTACAATAATTGCAGTTCCAATCCTCAACAGGACTGAATCTTTCTCTAAACATTGGAAGACCTTTCTTATGTTCTTCGTTTACGTTAGTCCAAAATGCTTTTGCTCTATCAAGCATTTGCATTGGTACTTGGTGCGCTCTCATTCTAGAATTGTCTTTATTGTAATAATAAAGCCACATACTATCAAGCCTACCAAATTTTTCTTTTAATGCTAATCCATATGTTCCCATTTGAAGTTCTTGATGAAGAGAAGCATTGGCATCATAATATTTTCTACCAAACTTCCTAGACCAAGAATAACTAGCCATAGTTTTAAAGTCTATAAGATGAACTTCACCACTAATTTCACCAACCGCCACTAAATCAAAAAAACCTCTGACGTTCAAGGAATCAATAGAAACCTCACCTTCAATATGAAAAACAAACTTTTCTTTTTGTATATTCTTTATATCTTTTTCTTTACTATATATAGATTCTTCATATGTAGTATTACTACTTGTAGTATTACTATATATAGTAGTATCGGAAAGAGCTAGCTGTAAATCATCATGTACAATTGTACCTAAACGCATGATTCTAGATGACCTTTCATTAGCAGGGTTTGTAGTCGGGGCAAGTTCAATAGATTCGTAATATAATTTCCTAGAACACGTACCAGCTCCAGAAGCATGATAATGGTGTTCTTTGTCTTTATATCTTTCTTTGTAATTTTCTTCGTTCTTTTTTACTATGTGTTCGTTATAGATTTTCTCTATATCAACAGGACATTGGTTTTTCAAAATATTCTCCTATTTTTCAGTAACAAATGATTCGATAAGTTCTGTTATTGCTTTATTCATAGAAGTTCCTCTAGAATAGCAAGTTCCTTTGAATTTATTCCAAAGATTCTTATCCATATTTGTTATAATTACGTTCTTTTTTGTATTATTCTGTTCTTGATTCTCATGATTTCTCATCATTTAAGTTTTTCTCCTTTTCTTTTAGTATAGACGGGAAATAAATTTGTTAATATTCCCCGCATATACTTGTATATTTTATTAATGCTTGAACTAGTAAGCAAGTATTATCTTTTATTAAAAGAATTTAATATTACTTCAACAAATGCTAGTATAACTATTAGCATTAAAACAGACTTAACAATTAACTCTATCATTTAGCCTCCTTCTTTGGTATTTGGTGTTCTCCAAACACGCTTATAAATTGGTCTAAAATATCATCATTATCCCAAGAATCCCACCCTGTTGTGCCAAACAATAGGATTTCATGTAATTCTCTTTGAGATATTGATTCAGACTCTCTTTGTGCTAACATCTCTTTCATTTCTGCATAATTAGGTTTTTTCATTTTGTCTCCTTTTTTTTAATTAAATCCATATAATAACAAATATCTTCCCATCTCTCTGTGGATTCTTCTTCATCTATTGTGTGATATGGTTTTACATATTTATCTGATTCGGGGTTTAATATTTGTAATATTTGAAATAACTTTTCCCAATCATTCATTCTTCCTCCTCCTCTTCTTTTATAAATTCAACATTTACTTTATCAAATGTCCATATAAATGGCTCTCTACCATGATGTACTAACTCTTGGAACATTCGTATATCTTCTTCTGTTATTGGTATTTGTATTGATTTGGGTGGTTTTGTTGGTTCTATCGCTAACCTCATATTTATCCAATGATTAATAGTGTCCCAATCTTGTGTAAGTATGTATTGTTTTCCCATATCCTCAAAAACACCAATTTCTTCTAAAGTATTTTGAGAAGTTTCTCCATCTTTAAAGTATTTTTCTATTATTTTATCTTCCATCTATTCTCCAATCATCTTTTGTTAGTATTATATATGCAATTGCCATTACAGATACTGCTATTGTTATCATTATTATTGTTGTTATGTTCACTCTTCACTCCATTCTCTTGTTTTATAATTATAAATATATTTAATAGGTTTTTGCTTTCTTTCACTCCAATGAATTTTAATTGTTGGATTTATATCATGGGACATAACATGTTTTGCTTCTGTAATCCAAAAGCATCGTTCGCACTCATCAGTGTCTAATTTGCACTCTTTGTAGTGCTTTTCTTCTGATTCAATCATTTTTCCTCCTCTAGCTCTATATATTCCTCTGCTTTTTGTAAGATTTGCCTAACTTCTTCTATGGTGTAATACATTTCATGAAAACTTATCCTATTATCACCATATTCATTAAAACTCGCTATTTTTTCTTTACGTTCTAATAAAGTAAAGTTTTTTATTTTTCTCATTAATCTAACCTCGCCTCTCCACTTAAAACCATAATATCGCCTACAAGAAGCATACCAAATTCTTCTGTGGCATCTTCATTTACGGGTTTACCTTTTAACATTCCTTCTTCATCTACTATTATTTGTTTTTTCCCGTCTTTTGACGGGATTATTTCTATGTATCCACCTACAAATTCCTGACATTCTTCTAATGTAGGTTGCTCATCTTTTTTATTAAGATAAAGCGTTCTATGTTCTGTGTTTTCGCTTACTAGTAACTTTGCCATTTTATTCTCCTTTAGTTTATTCAAAACAGGGCGAGTTATCGCCCTTTCTATTAGTTATTGACATTATATAAACTTACCTTTTAAATACTCTATATTATAATCAGGATAATGTTTTTTGATTTGTTTAACAAGTTCTTGATATTGAAAAACTTTTAATTCTGTTAAATCTTCTACATCACAACCTACTTCTACCTCAACATCTGAATCCCATTCTTTATGAATATGTAGCAAAGTATTATCTTCAACACAATAATAACCTTCTACACCATATATTTTTATTTTCTTCATTTTAAATATCCTTTATTTGTATATGAAAATATCTTAATACTTCACATTCTTCTTGATATGTTAAATTAAATTTTCCCATATAATCTAATACCTTGTTTTTTTGGTCATATCCTAAATTTTCTTTATAGCCATATTTATCTCTATAATTACAACATTTTTTATATATTTTATCAATATAAGTTTTTACTTTTTTTATTTTATTCATTTTATTCTCCTTTTTCTTTTTCTTTTTCTTTTATTATATCGTAAAATCTTTCACCGTTATATATTCTATTATATATTTCATCAAAGTCATTCTCATTTGTGGGATAATCACTCCAACTAAAGAATTGAAATAAATCATATTGTATAATATCATTTTCACAATCTTCTGCTTCTTCCCATAAATCTATTTCATTCATTTTATTCTCCTTTTTATTAAAATACTGCTATTATAAAACTTTCTTCATTTATTGGTATTACTATTGTTTCATTTTCTATATCTTCAATTGTTTCGTATTCTTCACCATATTCATCATTAAATTCTTTTAGGCTATCATACTCGCAATAATCGCAACAAAGCCCGATAACATCAATTTCTATCTCTTCCCCTGTTGCATCTTCAAATTCCTCTAAATGCTCAAATAAGGCTGTTAATCCCTCATATGTGAATTGGTTTGGTCTTCTTGCATTAAACATATCTATAAATCTACTTTCTGTTATTGTTTCTTTCATTTATTTTTCCTCACTTTCTTTTGGGAACATTAATCCATTTTCCCACCTTGTTAGTTTATTATTGTATATTCTTCCATGAATTATTTTTGCTAACCTGTTTCTATGCGTATCATCTAAACTAGCATACCAATCACCAAAATTATTTTGCATCATTTTAAATTTACCAATTGCATAATCTCCATAATCTTCTTCTTTTTTTCTTTTATGCATTTGCTTCATATATTCATCTCCCATAACATTAAATGCCCATTTTCTAGTTTGGTGTATTATTTCTGCTATTTCTTTTATTTCTTTTTTCATTTATAAGTCTCCTGTTTCTCTTAAATGGACATTTATTGCCCATTGTATTTCTGTTATTTTCATTTCTACATCATGTATATCAATATCTTGTTTTATATTTTCTAATTCTTCTAAAATATCTTTTTTAGTAGGTTGATTTATAAAGTGCAATTTTGTTCTCATTTTATTTTCCCTCACTTTCACAAATACATTCTTCTTCTTCGCAATCATCACAACATTCATATTCTTCTTCAATTACATCTATTGTATTTCCTGTCCATGCCCATTCAAACATATATTCATTCCAACATTCAATATCCCCACAAACATATGTCCCACTTGCATATGCTTCTTGTATTTCTGTTTCTTCGCAATTTCTATGACAATATTCACATGAAAATTCATCTAAATCACAATCTTCATGTCCTTCAACTACTTTTCTTTTCTTTAACATATTATTTGCCTACCTCTCTGTATTTATCTAACTCTTTATCATTATTGTATAGAGTAAGATATTGACTACTTTTTGGTAACATCATTTCGTCGCCTCGCAATGTACCATAAATATCGTGATTCCAAACACCAACTACTTCTATCTCTTCAAAGTCAAAAACATTGCCTTTTTCGTATGATTGTGTAAGTCCTAGTAATGCTTTTACACCTTCAAGTTTATGGTTAACTACATATTCAGTAAATATCCAATCTAGTAAATCTTTTTCAGACATTGCTTCCATATGTTTATTTTTAGTAAAATATTTTTCTAACCCCTCACTAAACTCTTTTCTCATTTTCTCTATGTTCTTTTCCATTTTATTTTCCTTCCTCTTCAAATATACTCTCACCTCTCATGCCATTAAAAATCCATCTAGGCGGTACATTTTTCATTTGTTCTTTTTCATCTGTTTTAAATACGTGTTTTTCTATTGCAACAATAACTGACATTGCACCCGTTAAATAATCTATTTCAGATTCATTTGAGCCACGTCTGATTCTTCTTTTTAATGTAGCTTCTACATCTTTTATTATTTTTTCTGCTAATTGCTTATCCATATTATTCTCCTTTTTTAAGATTGTTTTTTTTCATATAGTGTATTTGTTTTCTTTTAAATACTAATTTTTCTAAATCAGACATCATATTAGGATTAAATAAATCCATACATTTTTCTTTTAATGTTTTTATTTCTTTTTCTAAATCTTCATATGATTGTGGCGGGAACATTTCTGTAACCTCTGAATCCACAACCCATTTTATTTCTTTATCTTTTTTCATATTATTTTCCTTTTCTTTTATCTTCTTTTATACTCTCTTGTAATGCTTTTAAAAATAACTCTTCAATTCTTATTGGTGTTACAATTTCGGGGCTAATATATATTTCGCCTTTTTCTTTAGCCTCTTTTAAATTTTTAATTTCTTGTTCTTTTATTTTCTTATTCATATTGATACAAAAAAAACCCGTACAAATTAATGTACGGGCTTTAGTCCTCTCTATTTAGTTATTTATTGTTTGGTATTGGTTGCTATTGCTTATTTTTTTAGCAGGAGCCTTTTTTAAGTTGTTTTCTTCTGTATCTGCCTCATCTTTTACTTCTTCTAGCTCGTTTATTTTTGTTTCCCATTGGAATGCAATGTGAGTCGCATCATTTATATTAGTATCTGCACTATCACATTCATTTACTGCGTTATAAGCTTGGTCTTTAGCTTCTTCTGCACTATAACGGGCATCACCAATATAAGTACTTGCTTGTTTAACTGCGTAAATTACTTCTTTTATTTGTTCAATGGTAGCAATGCCAGTATTAGCAGAATTATCTAATTTATTTAATATCTCTGCTCTATGGCAATCAAGTTTATCAGCAATTTTATCAACTAATTTACTATCATCTATTAGTCTTTGAACCGCCCCCCTAAAAACTTTTAAGCTGTTTGAATTTTCCATTTTTTTCTCCTTGTTTATTATAGGATTATTGCGTTGTTGCAATATGATAATATAGATATAATATAGTTAATAAACAAAATAAATAAATATATGTATATATATAAAAAAGTATTATATTAGATGAGTGTTAACAAAAAATAAAAGGGAGTAATTATGAAATTAAATTTTACAGATGAAGAACTTCTAACAGATGAAACAGGGCTATATTTGTGTCACTATTGCGAGGAAGAAGCAATTATAAGTATTACGGGCATTCAAGATATGTATTTATGCGATGGTGCAGAATGTGCTAAAGAATGCTTATATAATGAATTAGGCGAAGAAGCTATTATATATTAATAGATAACTTATAAAACAAGTCAAACAAAAAGGAGCATATATAATGAATAGTAATAGAATAGGAAGTCATAAAACAAGTGTAGTAAATGATGATAATAAATTGTTAGTTACTTATCACTCAACCATAGTAGTAAAAATAGTAAATAATAGGTATGTTATACTTAAATCTGATGATTGGCTGACTAACACCACCAAAAGACGCATGAATCAAGCAAGCAATGAATACAGATTGAATTACAGAGTATTTCAGAAAGGTTGGGCATGGTTTGTAGAAACTCCTGTAGGTGTAGTTGATTATTATGACGGCATGATAATAGACAAACACAGCGGAAGAGTATTAAATAAAATACCCTGTTAGCACACTCTAACAATAACCCCCCTAACACCCCACAAAAAAAGCCCCGACTGTAATGGTTGGGGCTTGTCTTTTTCTCTAAATTATACTAAATATCAACTCATATTATAATAATTATCCGAATTTTCAACCTAATAGTCGTAGGTGGGCAGGCACATCAAGGGGGGGTGTGCATATAACAAAACAGTCACACGCATTCTAATATTATTTTTAAAAGTTTCCCTATTCTTTTTCTTTACAACTTATTATTAATACTTAAATATAGTTTCTGTGGTGAGTTTTGGATAGAGACCATCTATTCCCCTATACAACAGTAAAGGAGGATAGCCTCTAAAATCTAGTTTCTGCGGAGCCGCTTCACTTGATAGGATAATCGTTTCTGTTACTGGCTCAATTATCTTCGACTTGCCTTTGGCTGTGTAACTCATTCCCCTTCTAGTAGCCAACTTAACATTGCTATACCCTAGAAGTTTTTAACCAACCAGTATAGCATACCAATATTACTAATAATAAATCTTGCGTGCAATAAATATTTATTAGATGTATATTATTTTATGGAAATAAAAACTATAAAAGGCGTTGAACACAGGCTATATGACAGTTATGCTGAGTTTAAGGCTTTTCAAGGTTCTTTAACGCCCAAGGACAATTGGCGTGAAGGCGATGCGGGAGATTGGGTTTACACAGATGACCATCATATTGTACAGATATTAAAGGTTTTTTACATTTCTGTGCCAG
>Ga0114933_10006445_pt1 | contig 10407 bp, 11 predicted proteins | sample 4SBtaG_FD_89691 | JGI IMG/M metagenome (GOLD analysis project Ga0114933, IMG submission 89691) | Deep subsurface microbial communities from Kolumbo volcano to uncover new lineages of life (NeLLi) - 4SBTROV12_W25 metaG | ecosystem: Environmental > Aquatic > Marine > Volcanic | place: Kolumbo... | reverse complement strand
TAAGCCTGCAACATGTGCTGCATCATAATTGATGTGCATACCATGACCTTTCAAAAAGTCAGCCAGTTCTTTTACAGGATGAGGAAACAAGAAAACTGAACCACCAAACATTGCAATTTTTGGAAGTCTGTTTTGTTTTTTCAAATCTTCAACTTTGGCTTTTGTCTTATCAACATCAAGTGTCATTTCCTCTGGATCAAATGCAAAAAATTCAATATCAAGACCGTGAACTAAACCAGCGGTTCCAGAGTGTTCTTTTTTGCCATGTGAGATGTGACCACCAGCTGGAATTGATGATGCCATCATAACATCGCCGGGATTTGAATATGATGAATAAATTGCCAAGTTTGCAACAACTCCAGAAACGGCTCTTACATCTGCAAATTCAGCGTCAAATAGTTTTTTTGCCAATTCCATACATTGAATTTCAACTTCGTCAATGTGGGTACATCCTGCATAGACCCGTTCACCAGGCCAACCTTCTGCATATCTATTACCAAAATCAGACATTACAGCTTCTCTAACTGCTGGACTTGGAATGTTTTCACTGGCAATCAAAGGAATTGAATTTTCAAACCAAGTGTGATGCTTTTCAAGACTAGAAAATACCTTATCATAAGAGTCTCTAGGCGTATCTGTCATGTAATTTAGTCTATTTTTCCTAATTTAAGACCAGCGATCTTTTTGAAAATTTAAGCCAATTGTAACAATTACCTATAAATTTAGAAAAACTCGGTTTTGATTGTATGTCAGCACAAACACCTAGAGGCAACATGCCAGTTGTTTTACTCAAAGATGGCGCATCAGAACAAAAAGGTAGAGATGCACAAAAAAACAATATTGCTGCAGCTAAAATTATTGCAGAAATAGTTCACACTAGTTTAGGACCTAGGGGCATGGATAAAATGCTAGTTGACACTTTAGGTGATGTTACAATTACTAATGACGGTGCAACAATTCTCAAAGAGATTGATGTACAGCATCCAGCTGCTAAAATGCTTGTAGAGATTTCAAAAACAACTGATAACGAAGTTGGTGATGGAACAACATCTGCAGTAGTTCTTGCAGGAGCATTACTTGAACATGCAGAATCACTAATACTACAAGACGTTCATCCAACAATCATAGTTGATGGATATAGAAAAGCAGGAAAGAAAGCAAAACAATTTTTGAAAGATATTTCTGAACAAATTTCTCCAAATGATAAATCATACTTGTTAAAAATTGCAAAAACATCAATGCAAACAAAACTAGTCAGAAAAGACTCTGAACAACTAGCTGAAATGGTTGTAAAATCTGTTTTAGCAATTGCACAAAAAGATGGTGAAAAATACACGGCTGATATTGACGACATTAAAGTTGAAAAGAAAACAGGAGGTTCAATTAAAGACTCTTCTATTATTCAAGGTATTGTTTTAGATAAAGAAATTGTTCATTCTGGAATGCCAAAAAAAATTACAGACGGAAAAATTGCACTTTTGAATGCAGCACTTGAAATTAACAAAACTGAAACTGATGCTAAAATTAACATTTCAAACCCACAACAAATGAAATCTTTCTTAGATGAAGAAAATAAAATGTTGAAGACAATGGTTGACAAAGTAATTGGTTCTGGCGCAACTGTTGTTGCATGTCAAAAAGGAATTGATGATATGGCACAACATTATCTTGCCAAAGCTGGAATTTTAGCTGTTAGACGTGTCAAAGAGAGTGATATGTCAAAACTTGCAAAAGCTACTGGTGCAAGAATAGTAACTAATCTAGATGATCTTTTTGAAAAAGACTTGGGTTCTGCCCAAACTATTCAAGAAAAGAAAATTGAAGAGGATAGATGGGTCTTTGTTGAAGGCTGTAAACATCCAAAATCTGTAACTATATTGTTACGAGCCGGTTCACAAAGAGTAGTAGACGAGGTTGAAAGATCAATTCATGATTCTCTTATGGTAGTCAAAGATGTTATGGAAATGCCTTCAATAGTTGCAGGTGGTGGTTCTCCGGAAACATTTGCAGCAACAAAAATCCGCTCTTGGGCAAAATCACTAGAGGGACGTGAACAGTTAGCAGCAGAGAAATTTGCTGATGCATTAGAATCTATACCATTAGCATTGGCTGAAAACGCAGGCATGGATCCTATTGACACACTAACAAATTTGCGCTCAAAACAAATTAGAGGCGACAAATGGATTGGAATTGATGTAATGAAAGCCAAAGTAGGAAATATGAAATCAAGTGATATTATTGAACCATTAGCAGTTAAAGAGCAAATTGTCTCTGCAGCAACTGAAGCAGCTTGTATGATACTAAGAATTGATGATGTTATAGCAACTGCAAAATCAGCTGGCCCACCACCAGGAGCTGAAGGAGGAATGCCACCAGGAATGGGAGGCATGGGCGGAATGGGCGGAATGCCACCAGGAATGGGTATGCCTGATATGGGCGGAATGATGTAAAATTCCTAAAATAAATTTTTAAAATAACTTACACATCAAAGTAGAGATAAAATTCATGAGGATGAGGTCTAATAGCAATCTCACGTTGATCTCTTCTTTCTAAATCAATAATTTTGTCTAAAACAGGTGTAGTAAATATGGGTGATAGGAATTTTCGATCACTTTCTAATTCATCTAAAGCTCTTCCGAGATTTGCAGGTAACGTATCAATACCACGTTTCTTTCTTTCGGATCTTGACATTTTGTAAATGTCTTCTTGAACTGGATCACCAGGATCAGTTTTTTTCTTAATTCCATCAAGACCTGCAGCTAGCACTGCAGAAAATACAAGATATGGATTTGATGCAGGATCAGGAACACGATATTCTAATCTTTTCATAAATGCGTACTTTTCACCTTTAAAGTGAGCTGGAATTCTTATTGTTGCAGATCTATTGCTTGAGCTCCATGCAATGTAAACTGGTGCTTCATAACCTGGAACTAATCTATGATATGAATTTGTTGTTGGATTAGTAATTGCAGTTAGTGCTTTTGCATGATTAATTATTCCACCACAAAAATATCGTCCAAGTTGACTTAATTCCAAATCTTCATCTTTATCATAAAATGTATTTTTATCATTTTTCCAAAGACTAACATTTGTATGCATGCCAGAACCAGAATCCATCGATATTGGTTTTGGCATCATTGTTGCAACCTTTCCAAATTTTTGTGCAATATTTCTTACAACATATTTGTATGACTGTGCACCATCTGCAGAATTTGTCATATAATCATATTTGATATCAATTTCACACTGACCAGCTGTTGCTACTTCATGATGATGATTGTCACACAAAATTCCAAAACTATTATTTAAAATATCTACACATTCATTTCTAAATGGAGTTAACGTATCTGATGGTGTACTAGGGTAGTATCCCTCTTGTAATCCCATAGGATAACCAGTTCCTTCTTGACTCCATGGTGCTTCTACTGATTCAATTGAATATGACTGACCTTTGTATGGTGTTAATACATCCCAATGAACTTTATCAAATACAAAAAATTCTACTTCTGGTCCCCAAGTACTAAAATCAAATCCTTGTGTTGCTACATATTTTTCTGCCTTTTGGCAAATTCCTCTAGGATCATTTTCAAGTCTACCTCTACCGCCACCCCAATAAACATCACAAAGAAGTCTTGCAGTTTTTTTATCTTCAATCCAAGGAATAACTGCAAATGTACTAGGATCTGGTTTTAAAATTAAATCTGAATCGTGTATACTTGTAAATCCTACAATAGACGAACCATCAAGTTTTGGAAGACCATCTTCCATCTGATCAGGCGTAAATGTGTCTGCTGAAATGGTTGTATGATGAAATCTACCAGGCAAACTGGTAAACTGCAGATCTATGAATTTGATCTCCTCGTGTTTAATTCTAGCAAATACTTCATCAGATGAATATTTGACATGTGTTGGTTTTCCACCAATTACTTTGTACGGCATTTAGTTTCGACAAAATAAAAGAATTAAACGTGCCATTTAAGATTAACTAGCTAGAAATGACTGATGATCAAGTTTCTGATATTACCATGTTGTATAGAACTGCCATAAATGAATTTCAAAATAATGAAATTCAGGAATTAAATCTAGAATTTTATAGAATACTATCAAAATTTATTGGAAAAATAAAAACTGAAGAATATAGTGGAATTGAAGCAAAGATCAAAAATGAGATTTTTGAAAAGACAAGCATATTAGTAGAATTAATCATGAAGATTCGTTTAGAGAAGGCTATTACTAATAAAAAATCAGATAAAAAAAATCTTTTAGATGAAGAGAAATTCATCATTGATTCTAGTAATGAAATGATAGAAAGAAATGAAATGATACTATCTGGAATTTTGGGTGGAAAAACTAAGGTTCTTGAGTCCATTTCACAAAATTATAAAACAAAACCTATTTCTGTTAGATTTTTGAAAGATGTCGAACAAATCACTGGTGCTGATTCAGAAACATATGGACCATTTAAGCTAGAAGACATTGCAACAATACCTAATGAAAATGCTCAGGAATTAATCATAAAAAATCTAGCAGTAAAAATTCATATTGATAAATAAGAAATAAAATGTCTCATCCTGGCTCAGTCGATATAATTGATTTTATTTTACTAACAGTTTATCCTGTAATTGGATTATTTGTAATAGAAATAATTAGCAGACTTGTAAAAATTATACCTTCATGGATAAAACTTTCTGTACAAGGTATAACCATGATTGGATTTGCAATTGTGTATATTGGTTTTATGCCACTAATTGCAACAAGTTCTGATGAACATATTTACGCTGAGCCACATTGGTTGTCATCTTTTGTTTTAATTGCATTATCTGTTACATTATTTTATCAGGCACGACGTTCTAGAATTGATCCAAAAAAATCAGATTACTAATTTTTATCTAAATTTTCTAAAGAATTTTTTTAAACCAGAATTATTTGGACCTCCATCACGAATTACACCGCGTTGACCAAATTTTTTTGCTCTAATTTGTGTTAGTTTAACACAGCGATGATCTTCTGGAAGTCTATGTTCAGCACAAAATGGATCCTTACAGTAATTGCATTCGAATGGAAGATCTACCAAATCTCCACAATATGCACATTTTTCTGCCTTCATAATCAATATAGGATTAATTATTTAATAAACCTGAACAAGTTTTTACGATGATTATGAAAACACATTTAGACATAAAAATTTGGTAGAGATTAGTTTTGATAAAAGCCAAAGTTGTAATTATCACAGGAGCAAGTAGTGGAATTGGATATGCCACTGCAAAACTTTTGGCACAAAAAGGCGCAAAAGTAGCAGTAGGAGCTAGGAGATTAGATAGATTAGAAAAACTACAAAGTGAAATAGAAACACAAAATGGAGAAATTCTAATTTCAAAACTAGATGTCACTAAAAAATCTGAATGTGATTCTTTTGTTAACAAAGTTATAGAAAAATGGGGCCAAGTTGATGTTATAGTAAATAATGCAGGCCTAATGCCACTAAGTTTTATTAAAAATCTCAAAATTGATGAATGGGATAGAATGGTTGATGTAAACATCAAAGGAGTTCTGTATTGTACAGCAGCAGTATTACCTACAATGCTTGAAAAAAAATCTGGTCATATAATCAATATCTCATCAGTAGCTGGGAGAATTGTTTTTCCTGCAGGTAGCGTATATTGTGCTACAAAACATGCTGTAACTGCATTTACTGAGGGTTTACGGCAAGAACTTAGCCCAAGAAAGAACATACGTGTTACAAGCATAGAACCAGGAGTGGTTCAAACAGAACTAACAAACACAATTACTGATGAATCACTTGAAAAATTTGTCGAGACATCAAAACAAATGGAAGCACTAAAGGCTGATGATATTGCAAGCGCAATTGTATTTGCAATAGATGCACCAAATCATATGAGTGTAAATGAAATTCTTGTAAGACCTACAACACAGGACAGGTAATTTTTTATTCAGAAGTTTTTTCTTTCTCTTTTGTTAAATGTTCCAAAACAGCTTTGATCTCCACACCAATATTATTTGGATCCTTTTGCATATCTAATTTTTCTGCCAAACTTTCTTTTAGTCCACCATCTTCTAACTCAACTCGTCTTTTTTCTAAACAGTCTAAGTGATCATTATCAGTTCCTGAAATTTTTTTACAAATTGAACAAATTTTCATATAACTATTTTGTAATGCTACGATTTAATTATTTCATAACGTGTTTCATGGTCAGGGGTCGTCGTCTAGTATGGCTATGATGCCAGCCTGGGGTGCTGGAGGTCGGAGGTTCAAATCCTCCCGATCCCATTATCCAATAGAATTAATTTTTTGATTTTTCCAAAGATACCAACATGCAATAGTACGATTTGGTTTCCATCTAGCAGAAAATTTTTCTACATCTTTTGGATTTGGCAATTCTTTTAATGAAAATAAATCTCTAATCCCTTTTTTTATTCCCAAATCATCTACTGGCATAACATCTTTTCTTTGTAGACAAAACATGAGATAAATCTGTGCAGTCCAATTTCCAATACCCTTGATTTTTGTTAACTCGGTAATTACTTGTTCATCTTTTAATTTTGAAATTTTTTTAAAATCAATTTTTTTTTCCAGAATTTGTTTTGATAAACCCTTTATGTAATTGATTTTTACACCAGAAATCCCTGTATCTTTTATTTTTTTATTAGAAGTATTGATTACTTGTTTTGGAGTAGGAAATTTTCCATAAATTTTTAGAAATCTCTTTGTTATTGCTGTGGCAGATGCCTCAGATAATTGCTGATAAATTATTGCCTCTACTAATGTCTGATATGGATTTTTTGTAATTCTTATTGTGCATGGACCAATCTTTCTAATCAACGCTTCAAGTTTTTTATCTGAATATAGCACATCAACTTCCTTTTCAAATTTACCTGGATTTTGTAATTTTAAAACAAATAAGATCTTTTCAAAATTTTTTAACGTTGGATTTTTTTTATATTGTCTAATACAGTTAATAATTTCCATTTTTGCAGGAATTTTCATCTTTTTTTGAATAATTTTTGCCAAACCTGTACCAATGAAAATTGCTTGTGTTGCACCTGAAACATTAGATGGTTTTCTATTAGTACTAGAGCTCTCAAAATCAATAATTGTATTTCTATTTATTCCGATTATCACATGTTTGTTAATCGTACTTAATTCTCCATGATCTAATTTTGCATTGTCTAACATATGGCATTCTCTCAAAATATTATTTAGAACAGAACGCATATCTTTAGATTTTATTTTGGATCTTTTCACCCAATCAATAATTTTTTCACCATCAATGAATTCCATTATCAAAAAATTTTTTGAATTCTGGATGAACTTTGGTCCGACATCAGTTTTATTGGCAATTTTTAGTAATTTGGCCTCATTTGTCATATTTTTTCTAGGCGAATCTGTTCGTCTAATTTTTAATGCTACTACATTGCCTTCTTTTTTTGCAAGAAGCACCATTCCAACATAACCTTTTCCAAGTATACGACATTTGCCAATTTGTAATGGACCTGTAAACGAAACATGTGTAACTCCTATTTTTTTCAGTTCTACTATTCGTTTCTCAATTTCAGAATCTTTTACTTTTGGAAAAGCAAGAATTTTCTTAAAAGGATCTTTTCTGAAAACACTAATTGGTTGAAAATGCTGTATCATCAGTAGTTATCAGTTTTGAAATGCTCTTTTTAACAGATATGTTTTGTTTTGAATTAAATCCAAGAGTGATTTTAAATCCACTCTTAAAGTCTAGTCTTAGACCTTTTGGAATACCAGATTGACCAATATGGTTTTTAATCAAATTATTAAGAAAAACTTTAGCATTTTCATATCTTCTAGTTTGCAGTGATTGTAACTTTCCATCTTTATCGGTCCACATTAATTTTGATTTTTTTGCATTAATGTTGATAAATTTACTTGAAAAATCATTAGAAAACACATCTGGTCCAGTTCTAATCTCATTTTTAGAAATTTTTAACGATTCTAATAAAAATAATAAACTGGCTTTATTTTCATCATATGCAACTGCATCATTTCTAAGAACATTAAATCCTTCTTTAATCATTTGAGATTCAAATGAATTTGAGGCTCGTTTTATTTGTCCATAAATTATATCGTCACTTCTTTTTTTGTATTTGAAATTTATAACTAGTATGTTTTTTGCTAACTCTGATGAAATTTTCATTTTTGATTTTTGTTTAAAATATGAAATTGAATTTTTCTTTAAGAAATTTCTTGCGATTAAAATGAAATTTGTCACATTTTGAATTGATATTGCTGCACCAAGATTTCTATTCCTATCTATTGGATCAATAATAATTAGTGGCGACTCGAATTTTCTTGGTGATTCACCAATAATTTCATTATTCTGTAATTTAGCAATTTTCTTTAGGACACCATCAAAACTTCCTAAATAATAAACTAAAACTTCACAAACATAACCACTGAATCCTTGTTTTGCAATTTCTGCACCATACATTCCATTTATTTTTAAAAAACACTTGAGAATTCTAATATCATCTTTCATTAGACCAGTTAATTTTTCACTCATAAATTCAGTATGAAATGTTGATCTATCTGCTGCACTTTTCCACTCCCCTTTTTTGATGTCATAGCATGGAACTACATTTACTCCCACTCCATCAATATTTGCTTCAACAAATGGATGTTCAGAATATCTTACATATGGTTTGAATTTTTTAAGTGAATCAAAACCTATTTTCTTGCCAATCTTTTCAAAATTTTTTTCAGATGTTGTTTTTTTAAATTTTACAAAAATGTCAATATCAATTTTTTCTGGCGTCCAAGTTTCTTTAGCATAAGAACCTCCAAAATGTACTGATACAACTGATTTCTGTTTTTCAGCTTCTCTGTTTACTAAACTAAAAACTTTATTTGCAATCTTGTCTACTTTTTTTCGTTGTATATTATTTGGAATTGCAATTTCCTTTGATTTTTTTTTAATATCATTTTTCATTTCCATTAATCTCCAGTAAATCTGAATATTCTGGTCCTTTTGGACTTAAAATACTTCTTTTTAATTTAATTTTTGTTATAATTTGAGTCCCAAACTCAATTGTCTCATATTCTTTCATCTGTAATGAAATATCATCAATCTTGTGTTTTACTCTGAAAATCGTTAAGTGAGGCTTGAATTTTTTATTTTTTTCAAAACCTAATGATGTTAGTTTCATTTCTATTTCATTAGTTATTTTGATTAGTTTTTCAGCTCCTTTTTTATCAGTTCCAATCCAAATTATTCGAGGATTTTTCAAATTTGGAAATCCACCAACTTCTTTTAGTGATAAATTAAACTGTGAAAATGTAATTGTTCTTAACAGATCTTTCACTTTTTCACATTTTTCGTCATCAATTTCTCCTAAGAATTGTAAAGTAAAATGAATTTGATTAATTTTTGTAGGTTTTACATCAATCTGTAAATTCTCTTGAAATCTTTGAATTTTCTTTAGAATATCTGCATTAGAAATTTCAACTGCGATGAATACTCTCATAAAAAATAAAACATTTGTAATTATTTATCGCTACCTTCATAGACTAGTCATTCAAAAATAATCTGATGTCAAAACTTGTTGTATGTTTAACTGGAATGCCAGGAGCAGGAAAATCTACTATAGTTTCTAAATTAAAAGAAGAAAATTATGAAACCTTTAGTCTTGGTGATGGTGTTAGAGCTGAAGCTAAAAGGCAAAATTTAGAACCAACTGGAGAAAATTTAGGTAAACTAATGTTAGAACTACGCCAAAAAAATGGACCAGGCGCCATAGCAGAATTAATCAAAGAATCAATAGAAAAATCAAATCATGAAATTATAATTATTGATGGTATACGTTCTATACACGAAATTAACGTCTTAAAAGAAACAGGAAATTTAAAACTTTTAGCAGTAGAAGCATCTTCTGAAACTAGATTTAACTTTTTAACTCAGCGTAAAAGATCAGACGACCCACTAACAAGAGAAAAATTTGAGGAGCGAGATAATCGTGAAATTAGTGTGGGATTGCAGGAAATCATTGAACTTGCGGATGAAACTATAGAAAATAATAATGTAACAATTGATGAATTAGTACACTCTGCAATTGAAATTTTCCAAAACTGGATAAAGTAATGACTTCAAAAATTAGTATTAATTTTTTTTGTGAAGTTAATCCTTCTGAAGATGTTGAAAAAATTAAAACTACAATTTTTAATTTATTTCCTGATGTAAAAACTAAAATCGAAAATGATCAACTATCTGGAAATTTTAAGGGTATAGAACCATTAACTACCATTTTACAGTCAGTGCAGCATAGAAATATCAAAAAAACATTTTTGCGTATTCTAAAATCAAATATATCAGATAATACAACTTGGTTTTATCTTAACAAGCAGGCTGCTTTTGTTAATGTTGT
>Ga0114933_10006444_pt1 | contig 10407 bp, 10 predicted proteins | sample 4SBtaG_FD_89691 | JGI IMG/M metagenome (GOLD analysis project Ga0114933, IMG submission 89691) | Deep subsurface microbial communities from Kolumbo volcano to uncover new lineages of life (NeLLi) - 4SBTROV12_W25 metaG | ecosystem: Environmental > Aquatic > Marine > Volcanic | place: Kolumbo... | reverse complement strand
TTCAGGTGTCCTTTGGTGAATGGGCTGTTTCCACACCAATCATGGAATTACGGCTGACCAGAGGCATCAGTGCATCCTGTGTCCAGCCGGCCGTTCCGGTAGGCCGTTCCGGCAAGACCATATAACGCATCTCGGATGTCGAATCCCAAACCTTAATCTCAACGTCTGCTCCGAGCTCCGTGCCGAATTCCGCCAATACGCCTCGGGGATCAATCACCGCACGGGCCCGGTAAGGAGCCGACTTGTACCAGACCGGCGGGAGCCCCAGCACCGTCCAGGGATAACAGGAGCACAACGTACACACTACCAGGTTGTGAACCGTGGGTGTGTTCTCAATCACTTTCATGTGCTCCCCCTGCCGTCCGGTAAATCCAATAGACCCAATCGCCGCTGTGGCATCCTTAAGCAACCAGTCTTTGAATTCCGGTTCAGTCCAGGCCCGGGCCACGACCTGGGCACCGTTTTTGGGTCCGACCCGATTTTCGTAGGTGTCAATCAGAGCATCCAGGGCGGCAGAGTCAACCAAACCTTTCTCTACCAACAGGGATTCAAGGGCTTTGACTTTCAGTTCGAATTCAGATGGCGGTTCGGTATGGTGGTTATGGTCGCTCATGGCTTTCCCTTATTGGAACACAGCAACTGCGAGCGCGAATTACCGTAAGATACACATTTTGTCGCAAGCTTCGGCACGCAGGTGGCTTGTGGAATCAGAGCGATCATCTTAACTCAGTCTGGCCAAGTTGTGTCGACCAGACGACGTGAAATAGCACCTTCAGGTTGATCTTGCTCCTGACCGCTGCGGGGGAATCTGGGCCAGAACTGCACCCGTGGCGACGAGCACCGCGCCTATCACCTGGCTCATTAGCAAAGTGCCACCAAACATCAACCCTAACAACAATACATAAAACGGCAGTGCGTTGATGTGCAACGCGGCGATAGTGACCCCGATTTTCTCTGCACTGATCATCCAGCAGACCATCGACAGGCCCACACCGAATACGCACAGACCCCCTATCAGGACAAAATCAAACCCCGACCACGGCGCACTCAGATCGACCCAGCCACTTCCTTCGAGAACGAGCGCCACTGGAATCAGGCATAACGCACCACCGAGCATGGTCAACACAGTGCGGGGATAAGCTGGAATGACCAGTAAGCGTGTTACCGCCACCCTCGAATACCACGTCCACAGAATTACGGCACCCAACATCAATAGTTCACCGCCCTGGAAGCCTGCCTGAGTCTGGGTGCTGGACCAGGAAACAAGTACCCCACCACAGATTGCCAGACCAATGGACACCATAATCTTGAGGGACAGTGTCTCTTCATGTTTAATCACCCCCAGCATCACAGAAAACAGCGGTATCGTTGTTGCAATGACACTCACGTTGATAGGGTTCGAATATTTGATCCCGAGATTCAGCGCTAGAGTTCCAATTCCAATTCCGACCGCCCCAACCACCAAAGCGCTGCGAACTGGCCAGTTGGTCCAGGCATACCTTTTCCTGATCCCCCATCCCATGAGCGTCAGCATCAGCGCACCACCGCCCAGTCGAACCGCAGCAAGCGACAACGCATCCCAGCGCATAAGCAGCTCTTCAGAGATCGGAAAACTGGTTGACCATAACAGCATGGCAAGTACAGCCATCACGTTGCCCTGCGTACGCTCAGTATAAGAAGTCAACAACATCATCGACCTGCCGTTGTCTGTCGGGAAACGCGACTATAGAGACTTTCTAATTTCAGGCGAGATGTTTTTCCCGGTTCAATGCTTCCCGGGCAAGATTACGACCCTCCTGCTGGGGCAGTGCTTCGACTGGGCAACCGTGTTCAGGGCAAGTACCCAACCAACAAACCTTAAAGCACAAAGTCATCGAGCGTCTCAAATTCAAAGTCGAGGATAGAATATTATTTCAATATTTGCGCCATTTTAGAGTTTTATTTTCTAGTCATAGGGCCAACAATTAGGCAAAATATGCCGCATCGGCTGTCTATTGGAAAATTAAGCTATTTCGTTGCACACACTTAAGACAGTGCGGATTAGATCCCCCAGGGTTTTAGCGGCTTCAGCCGTGGATTTCTCCCGGGGTGTAAGCCAACCCAACAAACACTACTGGTTCACTGATGAAAGACAACTACTACTTTGACAATGCAGCAACAACGCTGCCCAAGCCAGAATCTGTTTACCAGTTTATGGACAAGTTCTTCAGAAGTCATGGGGTCAACCCTGGCCGGTCTGGTCACGAACTTGCGATCGAAGCCGAAACCATGATCATTCAGACTCGGCGTATGCTGGGCGAATTCTTCGGGTTTGGTGGCGATTCGAACCGAGTGACTTTTTCTCTCAACGCCACAGACTCAATGAACCTTGCGTTGCTCGGACTCCTTAACTCTGGCGACCATATGATCATCACACGAGTCGAGCATAACGCTGTACTGCGACCTGCCAATCACCTCGAACGCGACGGTGGTGTGAACGTTAGCCGCATCGCTGCCGACGGCCAAGGCTATATCGACCCAGAAGATGTCCGCAAGGCAATTACACCTAAGACCCGCGTTGTGGTCGCTAACCATGCATCCAACGTCATCGGATCTTTACAGAACATCGAAGCAATCGGCAAAGCAATTAAAGACACTCAGGCAATTTTCATCGTCGACACCTGCCAGACAGCCGGCGTTGTCGCCATAGATATGGATGCTTGGGAAATCGACATTCTGGTGTTCACAGGTCACAAGGGACTCTTTGGCCCCATGGGCATTGGTGGAATGATCGTACGCGAGGATGTTGATATTCGACCTGTCAAAACCGGCGGCACGGGAGTCAATTCGGTCTCGGATTTCCATCCAGACGAATACCCTCATCGAGTCGAGGTGGGCACACCGTCGATTCCTGGCATTGCGGGGCTTAATGCTGCCCAGAAATGGTTTGCTGAGCTCGGTCGAAGCACTACGGGAGACAGCACCGACATATCGTCACACAAAGCAGCCTGCGATGCTGCGCAGCAGCATATCCATTCGCTGGAAAATCAGACAACTCATCGACTGATTGAAGCGTTCCAGGACATACCCGGTGTTGTAATTTACGGACCCGCAGAGAAGCAGCCCAGGGTCGCGACGCTTTCGATCAATATTGGAGATCTGCCCGCGGAGCAGGTCGGGACCATGCTAGACGCTGATTATGGGCTTTGCGTACGTGCAGGACTTCATTGTGCCCCTGTGATTCACCGTGATCAGGGCACACTGGAGCGTAACGGCACTGTGCGAATCGCACCTGGTTATTTCACCGATGATGAAGACATTGAACAAGCAATCAAAGGTGTATCGGAATTAGCGACACTATAAAATTGGATTAAAGAACGGCAAAGCCAAGTGCTTACGGTGAAAACTTCTGAAAATGTAGGTGGAGGTCAGCGACATGAATTTTTGTGAGAGCGTTCTCGATCTAGTCGGTGACACACCGCTGGTCAGACTCAACAATATCGTTGAACCCGGCATGGCAACCGTCCTCGCCAAGATGGAAACCTTGAACCCGACGGGTTCGGTCAAAGATCGAATGGCCATTAATATGGTCAAACGAGCCGAAGAGGAAGGTTTGCTGAAACCCGGCGGTACGCTCGTAGAAAGCACCTCGGGCAATACGGGCTTGGGTCTTGCGATGGCAGCTGCCGCAAAAGGCTATCGCTGCATTTTTACGATACCGGATAAAATGAGTCAGGAAAAGATCGACATGCTCAAGGCCTATGGCGCAGAAGTCATTGTCACACCGACAGAGCTAGATCATCATCATCCCGACAGTTACGTGGAAGTTGCCAAACGGATTGCGGAGCAAACACCGAACGCCCTTTACACAGACCAGTACAACAACATGTCGAATCCAGAAGCTCATTATTTGACTACGGGGCCAGAAATCTGGGCGGCGACAGACGGACTGATCGACTCTTTTGTCACAGGCCTGGGTACCGGCGGTACGATCTCAGGTGCCGGCAAGTACCTCAAGGAGAAAGCCAAGGCGGCCGGACGGGAAGTCCGGGTAGTTGGACCAGATCCCTACGGCAGTATCTACCATGATGCTTTCTACAAAGGGGAATGGGAAGATCCGGGGATGTACCGTGTTGAAGGGATCGGTCATGATTTCATGGTCGGCACACTGGATTTTTCTGTCATTGACGAGGTGGTGAATGTCAGTGACCGGGACTCTTTCTTTATGGCACGCAGTCTCGCCAGGCAAGAAGGTATATTTGCTGGCGGCTCTACAGGGACCGTATTTCATGGGGCACTTCAGGAAGCACGCAATCTTGGCCCTGGAAAAATTGTCGTTGCTATTGTCTGCGATTCAGGCGACCGCTACATCAGCAAAACATTTAACGATGAGTGGATGCGGGATATGGGGTATTTTGCGCCACCGCGAAAACTCGGTACGGTGCAAGACATCCTGGAATTCAAAAAACAGCAGGTGGTTCTGGCTAATCCAAACGAAACCCTTCAGTCAATCATAAATCAGATGGCTACACTTGGGATTTCGCAGATGCCCATGACAGTCGGCCAGGGGGACCTCAGAATGATCGAAGAACTGGACATTCTGCGGGCAGTAGCGGGTGGTGAGCACTCGTTAGAGGATGTTGCACGCGATATCGCCCGACCTCTTGAAGGTCAGGTTGAACCTTCACAGACCCTGGACCAGATCCAACAGATATTTGAAGAAAACAACGTCGCAATCGTCGTTGACGATGGCCGGGTCGTCGGCGTGGTCAATAAAATCGACCTGCTTGAATTCTATACCCAGAAAACCAAAGAAGCTGTTTGAGTCACCCGCACCTCACCACCAACCGGAGACGCACTGTTGAAATTTGATACTAAAGTTGTTCGCGCTGGCATTACACCCGACCCTACAACTGGTTCCATCCTGCCGCCAATATATGAAACCGCCACCTACGTGCTCGAAGAAGTTGGTAAAGACAAAGGTTTCGACTACACCCGCTCTTCTAATCCTACCCGACAGGTACTGGAAGCAAACCTTGCGGCGATAGAAAACGCAGAGTACGCGATCAGTTTCGCCAGTGGAATGTCTGCCGTGGATGCTACTTTCAAACTGCTCAGCTCAGGTGATCATGTTATCTGTGGTGATGACGTGTACGGTGGTGTAACGCGGCATCTGGACAACGTCCTAAACCGGTACGGCCTGTCAACAACCTATGTCAATTCAGTTGATGCGGATGCCGTCAGCAGTGCTATCAAACCGGCAACCAAAATGATATGGATTGAAACACCAACAAATCCCCTGTTGCGCATTACTGACCTGGAAGCCATGGTGAGCATTGCAAAGGAACACGATATTCTCCTGGCGGTTGATTCAACTTTTGCGACGCCGGTATTTCTGCGCCCGCTTGAGTTTGGCGTCGATATCGTGATGCACAGCACAACCAAGTATCTCTCTGGTCACAACCAGATTATCGGTGGCGTGCTGGCTACAAATCGAAAAGATATCTTTGATGAGATGAAATATATTCAGAAGACCATCGGCGCTGTATCGAGTCCTTTCGACTGCTGGCTGAATCTAAGCGGACTCAAGACACTGCACCTGCGCATGAAGCGCCATGAGGAATCGGCTATGCGTATTGCCGGCTTTCTCGAATCTCACCAGAAAGTCGCCTGGGTATTATTTCCCGGATTGCCGTCCCACCCCCAGCATGATATTGCCAAGGCCCAGATGTCCGGATTCAGTGGGATGATTGCTTTCGAACTCAAAGATGGTGCTGAAGCAGGGCGGCGATTGATGAATGCGGTGAATCTGTGTGGACTGGCTGAAAGTTTGGGCAGTGTGGAAACCATGATCACACACCCGGCGACGATGACCCACGCCGACGTTCCTGATGAGGATCGACGAAAACGGGGCTTGACGGACGGCCTGGTCCGACTGTCGGTCGGAATCGAAGATGCCGACGACATCATTGAGGACCTCGAGCAGGGACTGGCGCAGGCCTGACCCCGGGCTCTGATCGAGAGTCAGCTGTCTCATGTTCCCAGTGCCTGATCTTTAATTAGGTCGCATCGCCTAGAGTAAAGAAGTGCCCACAACTCCAGACGCCGAACTCGGTGGAACTGGCGTCGCTCTCCATCAGCGCTAGGTCGGCCATCTGGTAAAATACAGCCCGTGAGATCAACGCCTCGAGTCGATCCCTAACCAGGATGTAAGGCGACGGTTCCCCGGTCAATGGATCAATCACGACCCGTATGGGGTACTGAGAACTTGCTTCGACCACATCGTCGACATTGGTACGAAACAGCAGACGCTGTGATTCACCCCCCCCTTCTCGCTCGATCTCAACCGCCACAAATGGTGCGTCATCCACTTGAATTTTGAGTTTTTCGACAGGTGTCACCAGATAATAATCATCTGCATCGCGGCGCATCACGGACGCGAACAGCTTGACCAAACGCACTCGATGGATCGGCGAACCCTGGTAGTACCACGTACCGTCTCGCGAAATGCGCAGGTCGATATTGGCAACGTGTGAAGGATGCCAATCATGAACCGGGCGTGTCCCTTGATCTAATTTGTCCGCTAAACTCTGCAGCGATCTGTCTGCCGATTCATTTACCATTGCATGAACTCCCGGTTTTGGTCACTGCATGATAAACAATAATATGGCGGTCCGGTAACACACAATGCATCACAGAACTGGTATGTTACGGTGCCGGCACCATGGGAAAATACCCCATCCATCCGAAGATTCTGCACCGCACGACAACCCGACTGTGCTGGAAATGTTGATGGAAACCCCCTGTCAGGCTGTCTTGCACAGATGCGGATAACCGACTACTGCTCTGACCACTGATCATACATTCGACCTAAACCCAATAATTCAGGTATCAACCGTGTCCCTAAATCTAGATCTACCATTTTCTTCACTTATCCACCGAATTGGTGGCAAGAGTACAGATGTCTGGGACATTCATTATGAAGCCAAGACCAGACAACAGCATGATGATGACGTCATCATACTCAGCGTGGGTGAAGAATCAGACGAATACACACCCAGCGAGATCCAGCGGGCCGGTATCGAGTCAATTGAGTCCGGCCGCCACCATTACACCTCGGTGCTGGGTGACGATCGCCTCAGACAGAACATTGCAGTAAGACACCAGTCACGCACCGGCCAGCAGGTCAGTGCCGATAATGTCAGCGTATTCTCTGGTGCCCAGAATGCCCTTTTTGCCACGTCTTTATGCTTACTGGAGCACGGCACTGAAGTCATTGTTCCAGAATTGTATTACGCGACCTATCCCGCTTCAGTAAAACTCAGTGGTGCAACAATGATCCCACTGCCGACAGATGTCTCCAATGGGTTTCAGATCGATATTGATACCCTGGAGAAAGCTATCACCCCGAGGACCCGAGCCATACTCCTCAATTCCCCCAACAATCCAACAGGTGCTGTCTATAGCCGCAAACTGCTTATGCAGATTGTCGAGTTATGCCGGAAAAATAGAATCTGGATCATCAGCGATGAAGTGTACGCTGAGATCGCCCCACAAGATTTTGTTAGTGTCAGCAGCCTAGAAGGCGCTGACGACATCACGGTAACTATTTCAAGTGTTTCCAAATCACACCGCATGACAGGCTGGCGATGCGGTTGGACCGTGTCTCCGGAAACTTTAAACGATCAGTTTTACAATCTGAACATGTGTATGGCGTACGGCCTACCCGCTTTTGTTCAGGACGCCACAGCGTACGCACTGGAACACGATGAACATACCGCCATCGTCGTTCGCGACAAGCTGATGCGGAATCGGGACGTTGTTAAAGAAGTCTTGTCCCACATGCACGGTGCCCACCTGTATGCAGAAGGTGGCGGAATGTTTGCTGTCCTGGATGTCCGCCCGCTGGGCCGATCGTCCTCTGAATTTGCCTGGGGTCTATTGAACGAGCAGAAAGTCAGTCTGCTGCCCTGTGATGGATTCGGCAGCAGCGGTCAGGGCTTGCTCCGTATCGGTCTGTGTCTGGATGAAGGCACCCTGCGCACTGCTGCGCAGAGAATTCTTGCTTATGTTGAAACGGTCGCCGGGTGATTCACTGAACACCCTGAATCGAATCACGCACAGGGGATTGCACTAACTGTTCTACGCCCGTCACGATTGCTTCTGTCAGTACATCCAGCGCATCGATCAACGGCACGTCACTAATCAGTCCATCCTGACCCATTACCGAAAGGTCAGTACAGGCCACTGCGATCGCTTGTGCACCACTTTCAACCAGACAGTTTGCGATATCGCTGAATCGTTGGTGATCCGCCATTGACACTTGTCTGCTTTTTACTTTTTTGATCAAGACCATCACGGCGTCCTGGTCTGCCACCGTTGGTAATACAACATGGAGCCCATGCGCCTCAAGCGCCTTCCCGTACAACTCCGCTTTTAGTACGGCACTCGATGCAATAATGCCTACTGTTTTTGGTTGTGATGACAGTTCAGCCAGCCGGTCAGCAGTCATCTGAATCATATCTAAAACTGGTATCGCAACTGCACTTCGAATAGGGTCAAGGTAGGCGTGGGCCGTGTTACAGGGAATGGCCAGCAGGTCTGCGCCAGCACGCTCTAAATTTTGTGCCATGTGCACCAGCACCGGCGCCGGACTCTCACCATGCCCCTCGACCAGCGCGGCAATCCGAGAAGGCACCTTGGGATTATTATCCACTAGAAGGTGGATATGGTCAGCATCATCTTTTGCCGGTGTCGCACAAATAACGCGTTGCATCAGGTCGACGGTTGCATCAGGGCCCATACCGCCGATGATCCCCACCACCGGATGATCGTTAGCTGACATCGGACTAAGCGTCAGGCAGCGGCATCACCTACTGCCGTTTGGAAACGTGTGGTGTAGCCGAAAAGACCAGCTGAACCGCCCGTATGCACAAACACCACATTCTGACCGCGCCGATACACTCCTTTTCGAATCAGGTCGATCAACCCCGCCATGCCCTTCCCAGAATACACAGGATCTAGGAGGATACCCTCGAGCCGGGCCAGCATTCGAATGGCTTCGATCGTGCCTTGCGTCGGTATACCGTAGCCCTCTCCCACATAGTCAGCGTTCGCAACAACATGTTCGCGGGTAATCGCCATCGAACAACCTGCCAGCTCTGCTGTCGCTACCATAAGTCGAAAAACATTCTCTTCCTGGTTCTTTCGGTCAGCACGAACACTGATACCCAATACTGGGACCCCGCTACTTATTCCAGCCAGTCCTGCCACCAACCCCGCCTGGGTGCCCGTACTGCCCGTTGCATGTATCACCTCGTCAATTCTGAGATTCTGGTCATTCGCCTGCGTCACCAGTTCAAGAGCAGCGTTGACATAGCCCAGAGCACCTGTTGGATTCGAACCACCTCCAGGTATCGTATAGGGGTGCTTCCCCTGGGCTCGAAAGCTCTCAGCTGAAGCTGCCATGACCGCCTCCATATCGGTACCGCCTGGATGATGTTCCAGGCTCGCACCGTGGAGCAAATCCAGAAAGACGTTGCCGTTGTGCTGATAGTTCGGATCCTGAATTCCGGTTCTATCCTCCAGCAGAATGTGACAGTCGATTCCCATGCGAGCAGCAAATGCCGCGGTCTGCCGGGCATGATTTGATTGAGTTGCACCCTGAGTCAGAACAATGTCTGCACCTTCTGCTTGAGCCTGTGCCATCAGGAACTCAAGCTTTCGGGTTTTATTGCCACCCGTAGACATCCCGGTACAGTCATCACGTTTGATCCAGATTTCCGGTCCACCGAGCTCACGGGTTAAGTTTTCCAGTAGTTCAAGCGGTGCCGGGAAATGTCCGAACCGAAGTCGGGGGAAACGGGCAAGGTTCATAACGAAGATCCAGAATATTGGAACCGCGGTAGTGCCTACCGTGGAAAACAAGTTTAGTGTGGTAGAAGTTTAAAGCGAACTGCTTCTAAGATATACCTTTGGACAAGGCGTTCGGCAATTTCTGTCATCAATTGGAGGAGTGAAAGAAAAGGGGGCTCGAAAGCCCCCTTTTCCACCAAAGATTATTGGATGTCAGGTCATGCTCGTCTGGAGAAGGCCCACCAGATAATACCCAGTGCGACTAAACCAACAAGACCCTGGCTTCCAAGAGCGTTAACAAATGCAATCACATTGCCTGTTACATCGACAGGAAGGAATGGTATATCGTCAAACAAGATGCCGAGTACCACGCCGAGGGCGATTATGGAAATACCAAGTTCCGCTAATGACCCGACCCAACCGCGAACAGAATTAATCCAGTGCATTTACTAAGTACCCCTCTAGGTAGGAAAGGATGTCCAGAATATACTAATGTACTTAACCAGTCAAATATGGTTATTTAAACCATAAGTTATTCTTATTAATAACATAATCATCGAAACAACCCTATGG
>Ga0114933_10006443_pt1 | contig 10410 bp, 14 predicted proteins | sample 4SBtaG_FD_89691 | JGI IMG/M metagenome (GOLD analysis project Ga0114933, IMG submission 89691) | Deep subsurface microbial communities from Kolumbo volcano to uncover new lineages of life (NeLLi) - 4SBTROV12_W25 metaG | ecosystem: Environmental > Aquatic > Marine > Volcanic | place: Kolumbo... | reverse complement strand
TGGTAGTACACGAAGAGATTTAACTGAACTTAGACCACCAAAAAAATTTCAAAGATTTGGAGTGTTTGCATCTCCAAACAAACAAGGGACAATTAAATTTACTGGTAATAAAGGTGCAATTTATGAAATTGATGCTAGTGATATTTCATCTATAAAAAATATTTTACGTTTTAATAAAAACAAAGTTTTTGATGCAGATAATCCATCGTCAAATGTATTAAGATTAATTGATAAAAATATAATTAAACTTAACAATTCTAAAAAAACTGGACTAACAAGACAAGATGATGTAGCAGCAGCACGTCACTTAAAAGAATTTAAAAGTGATATGTTAAGTTCCAATAATTACATATCAGGTTATGGTAAAGGTGTAGATGATTTTTTAAATAAAAATAATTATAGTGTTATTAAAACAACACCTACTTTTCCAAAAGGAAACACAACTCCAAACTATATTTTTACAAAAGATAAAACTTCAATTAATGATAAGTTTTTGACAAAATCAGAAACAAGAATTAGTCCTAAAACTGGTCAGCCAGAAAAAATATATTTAATTGAAACAAAATAATATGAACATAGACCAATGCAAAGCTGATATAAAAAGACACGAAGGCGAAGTCCTAGAAATTTATATGGATAGTTTAGGCTATAAAACTCTAGGAGTTGGTCATTTATGTCAACCAAAAGACCCTGAATATAATTGGGTAGTAGGTACACCCGTATCACAAGAGGTTGTTGATATGTATTTTGAGTATGACTTTGATAAACATTTGTATGAAACTATTCATGTGTTTGGAAGTGAAGAAGCATTTTACAATTTACCAGAACCTATACAGCACGTCTTAGTTAATATGTGTTTTAATCTAGGTGGTACAAGACTTTCTAAGTTTCGCAATATGTTAACAGCTTGTTGGGAACATAACTGGGATGAAATGGCTAGACAAATGCAAGATAGCAGATGGTTCTATCAAGTAGGTAGAAGAAGTGTAGAATTACAAGATGTAGTATTGGAGCAAAGATAATGTTACTTTATACCGAGACCCAACTAGAACAAGCATACAGAATAGACTGTAAAGCTCGTACAAAATCAAATGAACAATGGATTACTCTTGAAGAGTTTAGACCTTTATATGAAGAATTAATGGAACACTTTATGACTTCTTACAAAGAAGGAGATGTGTTACCTGATAATGTGCCAGAATATTTAGTTGATTCAATCAATGAATTACTTGAACTAACTTTAATTTTAGATAACTAATATGTTCCCATTTGAAATAATAACCATGCTAGGCTCTACTTTAATTAGTAGTATGTTAAGTCTGTGGTCTCAGCGTATGAAGGCTAAACAAGACGAGCAAAAGATGTTGATTACAAGAGGTGAGTTTCAACTCAAAGCTGTAGATGCTGCACGAAACGTAGAAAATGTAGGGTTTCAGTGGACAAGACGTATCATTGCACTCTCGTCAATCTTTGCAATTGTTATACTACCTAAACTAGTAGCAGTATATTATCCTGATGTAGATGTAACAGTAGGGTATACTGTATTTAATCCGGGATTTTTATTCTTTACAGATGGTAGAGAAGTATTTGAATGGATAACTTTTCAAGGCTTGGTAATAACACAATTAGATACAAACTTAGTATCGGCTATTATTGGAATGTATTTTGGTGGTAGCTTAGTTAAAAAATAGGAGAAAACAAAAGCTGAAAGCAGTCGAAGGAATCTGCGTTATATGTATTGTTTGTCAGATATATGTAATAGTTTCGGGATACTATTACTTTTTCTAACAAATACAAAAGATAAACAAGAACAAAAAAGAATGCTATTGTTAGCTTCACAGGGAAATTACAACTTAAAAATGGTGATATAAATGGGAAATGATTATAGACCTCCGGGAAGATTTGGAGGAGACATGGACAGAAATGAGGTTGAGATTGACCTTAATAAGTTTATGGCTTTACTACAAGAAAAGTCTGAATTAAAAGAAAGAATCAGAGAGTTAGAAGATATTAAAAATGATAACCCATATCAAAAACTTATCTTTGTAGCTCAAGCAATAGACAGTTGGAGAATAATTCCTAGAGCTTTTTTAAGTGTGTATATGTATTTATTATATTATACTACGTTTTGGTTTATGGGTTTAGACGACCCGACCATGCAACAATCAGGGTTAATATCAGTAGTCGTAGGGGCAGGAGCAGCTTGGTTTGGTCTCTATACAAATTCATCTAAGTCTAAAGGAGACTTTACTAAAGGAGGGCAATAATAGTGACAAGGCGAACACTAAATCAAGATTTTTTTCTACCACTAATTATAATTAGTTTGTTTGGTATTTCATTTGCTTTGAGTGCAGACCAGACAGGAGATTGTACAGCAGGTACACAGTATTGTGAGCAGAATAGTTTAAATACAGCAAACACGACAACGACTACAAACACTAATACTAATACAAATACTAATACGAATACTAATACAAATACAAATAATAATACAAATACTAATACGAATACTAATGTTTCAACTAATACCAATACAAACGTCAGTACTGCAACAAATACTAATGTTAATACAAATACATCTAACAGCAATTCTACCAATACTAACAACAATAACAACGTCAATACGTCTACATCTACATCAAATTCTACAGTAAACTCTACTGTAAATCAAAATGTAAATAACACAACGACATCTAATAATACAAATGTTAATACGTCTACCAATACTAACATTAATAAATCAGAATCAGATTCAAATGTTAATACTAACAACGTAAACGAAAATAATAACAATACAGTTAGTAACAACACAAACAAAAATATTAATGAGTCAAACTCTACACAAACTATTAGGCAAGAAATAAAATCAAAAGCTCCACCAGCATCTGCTATAGCTCCATCTATAATGTCTTATTCACAAGACTTATGTACTACAGGAGTATCAGGTGCATTTCAAGGACAGGTGTTTGGTTTATCTGGTGGTAAAGCTGTTAGAGATGAAAACTGTGAACGTCTAAAGCTTTCGAAATATCTCTATGATACCGGGATGAAGGTTGCTTCTGTTGCAATACTTTGCCAAGATGTTAGAGTTTTTAAAGCTATGAAAATGGCTGGAACTCCTTGTCCATATGAAGGTAAAATAGGTCAAGAAGCTAAAACTTTATGGGCAGATAACCCTCATAAAAGACCTGACATAAAAGATGCAGAGAAAGAATATGTTAGAGAATGCACACTAGAAGACAATCCTAATAGACAAGCAATAAAACGAGATGTAGTAGGATTGGTAAAGAAAACTTACACAAGAAAAACTAAAACTAACAGGCAATGCAAAAAAGAATTTTATGGCAAGTAGCAATTCTTTGTTTAAGTTTTAATCTATCTAGTCAATACATCTATGAAGGCAATCAGTCTTTAATAGATTTAACTAATCAAACAGGTACAACAAATTTAAACTCTGGAGACGACCAACTATCGTCTGCATTTAATTTAGATTTTACTTTTAATTTTTACGACCAACAATTTACATCTGCTCGTATGGCTACGAATGGATGTCTTCACTTTGGACTAGGTACAGGTAATATAAACTATAATAATTACTGTGGTGATTATACACCTGACCCACTTCCACAATACAACTACACACTTTTTCCTTTCTGGACTGACTTAATTAGAGATGGTAACTCTAAGATGTTGGCAAAAAACTTTACTGATAAAACAGTCTTTGGCTGGTATGATATGCGTGAGTATAATCGTAGTGGTTCTGATAACAGTTTTGAAGTAATACTCTGGACCAACTCTAGTTTTGATTTCAGATATGATGGGTTAGATATAATACAACATGATGTTTTAATAGGTGAACAAAAAGACTCTACAACTTATTATGAATATTTATTTTATGATGAGTGTAATACTGGTACAACTAACAGCTCAAGTTGTGTAAGTGCTGATTGGAATAATTCTAGTTTTAATACACTTTTAGAGAATGGAGGGTCACTATATGGTTCGGGTTCTGGTAACAATCTTAACTGTAGTAATCCTTTAAATGATATAAACTGTCCCGGTTACTGGGAAGCATATGATGATTTACAATGTGATTTAGATTCTCAGTATGCACCTTTTTGTCGTGGTTACAGGCAAGAAGAGTCCGTTGCATTCTTTGATGATGAGATGGTTGATTATGGATTTGTAGATGAACAGGAGCAGTTTGCTACCGGTATATTTATAGACGAGCAGTTTGGGTATGAAGACTTTGAAGAGTATGACACTTTTTTTGAGTATGACACTTTTGAAGATGAATTATTTATAGAACCTTTATTTCGAAATGAACAGTATGACACATTCCCGGAAGAGTTTGAAATGTTTGAGCCTGATAACTTTCGAGAAGAACAAGGTCCAGAAGAGTTTACAGTTGTTCTAGCTTTTGAAGAGTTTGATAATCATCATCTTGACCCCTTACCACGAATAGAAGATACACTCTTAGAAGAGTTTGTATTACAAGAAACATTTTTAATAGAAGACTTTGAAGAACCTGTAAGGATTGTAGAGTTTGAAACTATGGAAGAGTTAGATGAATGGATAGAAGAAGAAAGGCAGCATGGGAACAGAGAAGACATAAGAGAAGAAGAAATATTAGAAGACGAGCAATTAGAAGAAGAAGAAGAAATTGAAGAAATTATACATGAAAGCGAAGAAGAATTATTAGCAGATGAGCAAGAAGGTAAAAGTTCAATAACAAGAGAGATGGCATTGAGTGTTGTAACAAGTACTTATCAAGTTGCAAGAGATAGTATATACACAACAGTTCATGGTAATCCTTCGACAAGTGGGGCATCTAGTTCAAGTATGTCTGGTTCATCATCCTCTAGTTCAACTGGTAGTGTATCAAACTCTCCAAGTATATCGGACCAGTTTAGTTCATCAACTGCACAAACTAATCAGATATTAGACATGACAACTACAGTTACAACTACGAATAGTGTAAGCACAATGAGTTCTAATATTAGTAGTATATCGACTACCTCAGTATCTGATACTACTACAACTTCGCAAAGCATACAAAATACAATAGATGTTTCAATTAACAATCAATCTGGAGAAGATACACAAGAGTTAGTAGAAACTATCATAGCTGCAAATTTACAACAAGCACAAGAAGAAGTAGAAACTCAACAGCAAGAAACTGGTGAGTATGGTTCAGAAGATACTATTATTGCTTATATGTCATTCGTTCCAAACTTTAACACATATGCTACAGCTTATATACCTAAACAAGAACAATGGTATGAGTCAACAGACATTTATACAAGTAATATAATGACTGATAATATAGAAGCATTCTATGGATTAGCTGGGCAAAGTTTAGAAACTTTAACACAAATAAAAAACTTACAACCAAACTTATAGGAGGAGATTATGGATTGGTTACAAAATAAAACAACACAGTTTATTGCATTGATAGGTATTATTGGAACTCTTGCAGGGTTTGGATATACCGGAGCTACCTATGTTAATAGAATTGAAAACCTAGAAACAAAAGCTCAACAAGCTAAAGAAACAGATGATGGTTTAGGCGAGATTGAAAAACGTATAGAAGCTTTAGAAACTTCTGTATCTTATATAAACAAAACCATTGATGAAACTGTTTTGTTAAAACTTAATAATATTGATAACATCAAGTCTGATTTATCAGGCATGAAAGCTGATATCGAAAGTGTTAAGACTGATATAAAAATATTTAAAGAAGAAAATAAAAATCCGTTAGCTGGATAGTTATAACGATTTCATTTCTCTTTGTAAATAAGTATGTAAGGGTTCGAGTTTATCCTTACCCTTACGTAATATTGTTTTAATAATATCTCTTTCATCTATAGGAAACAATTCATCAACCATATTTTCTGGCAGCATACTAAACTCTGTAACGATTTTATTATCACGAGTAAGTAATACTTTGAAACTAACTAGGTTAGCTTCCGACTTGTTTATCATCTTGATTCTCCAAAGTTGCAAAATTAATTTTATCTTGCCTTCCTCTTAGTCCTGCTTTCATATAGGAAGTAGCTCTACCCTCAAAGAAATTTTGATGTTCAACACCCATTACTTCATCTAACCAAGTTAACGGGTTTTCTCGTTGGTCATAATTAGTTTTTAATCCTAGCTGTAGTAATCTTCTATCAGCTATGTATCTGTTGTAAGCATACATATCTTCTTTACTTAGACCTTGTATGTCTCCCATTTCAAACACTAAATCTAAGAACTTATCCTCTAATGTAACCATTTGTCTACATATATCGTACAATTCTTTCTTAAAATCATCTGTCCATATTTCTAAGTTTTCTTGAATAAACTGTCTAAATAATTTAGTCATAGCTTCTACGTGCATAGATTCATCACGGATAGAGTAGGTTACTATCTGTCCCATACCTTTCATTTTACCGAAACGTGGGAAGTTTAACAAAATAGCAAAGCTGCTAAACAACTGTAGTCCTTCTGTAAAAGCTGAGTAAACTGCTAAAGTTTTAGCAATACTTTTCTTATCTCTTCTGGTTGTTTTGATATCACTAATATACTCATGTTTATCTGCCATCTCTTCATACTCTGAGAATGCTTTATATTCTATGTCTGGCATTCCTACAGTATCAAGTAATAAACTATATGCGTGTTGATGTATTGACTCCATGTTTGCAAATGAACACATCATCATTCTTGCTTCTGGCTTTTTAAATATACGCATATATCTATCTATGTATCCAGAACCAACATCAACATCTGACTGAGTAAACAGTCTAAATATTTGAGTTAATAAATTACGTTCTGTATCAGATAAATCTTGCCAGTCTTTTACATCTGTGTGTAATGGTACATCTCTGGGTAGCCAATGCATTTGATTTTGTAAATCATAATAATCAAACATCCATGCATCATCAAATGGTTTGTAATATTCTCTATTTCCTAATAAACTCATTGTTTCTCCTATCTAAATGGTTTTATATCTTGTATCCATGTAACTAAAGACCAGCGTTCTCCTTTTGTTACTGGGGTTATTTTATGTAATACGTAGCTAGGAAACATTACCATGTCACCTGCTTCCATATATATTGGTCTATCTGCTCCTTGTTTCAATACCAACTCACCACCATCACATTTATCATCTAATAATATAGACACAGATATTTTTCTATTAGAATAAATACCTTCTCCTATATCTGTATGCCAATCATAATGATGTCCGGTTTTATAATGTAGTAATTGTAGGTTATCAAAGATACCTGCAATATCAAATCTAAACGATGTAGCATTGTGTGATTTAACAGTATCATAAATTAATTCTGCTAAACCTAAATCTTGTATGGGGTATACATCAACTTGTCTAACTGAGTTAGCTTTTTTAGAATTGTCTTTATCGTGAACTTTACCTTCCCACTTTTCTACAGTCTTATGCATATTTTTTATTCTTACTCTTTCAGAGTGTGTTAAAAAATGAGTAGCATTCGTAAAGGTTGCAGGTTTTAAATTGTTTGGTTGTTCTACATACATACTATCCCTCACAAGCTATACATTCAACATCTTCAAGATTAATTCTAGGAACTTTAATGTTTACATCCTCTGCATTTCTGGCTGCGTTGGACCTAAAGTAGTATAAAGATTTTAATTTGTTTGCACCATACCAATGAACATCATTAACATACTGCATATATTCATCATGTACTTCTTGAGATTCGGTAGCTTTAGGTAAAGTAAAGAATAAATTAACAGACTGAGATTGACATATAAACTCTTGACGTTTGTATGCGTGTTCTACAATCCATATCTGATTTATTTCATTAGCAGTTTTAAATATTTCTTTTTCTTTATCTGTTAGTATATCTAAGTGTTGTACTGAACCATCTTTACCAGCAATATCTTTCCATAGTTTTTCTAGTTCTTTTACTTTTAATCCTTTAGACTTTAAAAGTTTTTCTAAGAATTTATTTTTTACTTGGTAACTTCCGGATAAAGTTTTGTGCGTATATACGTTAGCCCTATATGGCTCAATCGAAGGAGATGTGCCGCTACAAATAATACCAGAAGAAGCATTAGGAGCGACAGCCAAAAGGTTAGCATTCCTAAAACCAGACCCACTAATATCAGGAGCTTCACCACGTTGTTCAGCGAGTTCTTGAGAAGCCGAAGTGGCTCGTGATTTAATATGTGAGAAAGCCTTATAGTTAAATCCTGTGGCGAAAATACCTTCAAACGGGATGTTATGTGATTGTAAGTAGGCATGAAATCCCATTGCTCCCAAACCGAGTGACCTTTCTCGATAAGCTGAGTACGCAGCTCTAGTAAATCCTTCTTTACCCTCTCGTATGTATTTTTGAAATCTTTTAAAATTTGCATTATATTCTCCTAGTTGTGTTGTGTCGATAGCATTATCAATAAAGTGTTGAATAATATTATCAAGCATCGTAATTAAATCTTTAATAAAGTTTTCGTCTTGAGACCATTCATCAAAGTATTCTAAATTAACAGAGGATAAACAACAAACTGCTGTTCTCTCTTCGTTAGTAGGTAGTGTTATTTCAGAACACAAATTACTTTGTTTTATTTCTAGTCCTAAGTCTTTTTGTTTTTGTGGTAATGCAGCATTACAGTTATCAATATTAACAATATATGGTTCACCTGTTTCGGCACGAGCATTAATTAACTGCCACCATAAATCTCTAGCACTTACAACTTTAACAGCTTCATTAGATTTAGGGTCAACCAATCTCCAATCTGTATCGTCTTCCACAGCTTTTAAAAATTCATTAGTAATGTTTACTCCATTGTGCAGGTTTAAACATTTTCTATTTATATCTCCACCAGATGATTTTCTCATTTCAATAAACTCTTCTATCTCTGGATGTGAGATATCCATATATGCAGCATAGCTACCACGTCTTGTTACCCCTTGATTAAAGGCTAACATCTGTGAGTCAACTACGTGCATGAATGGGATAGAACCAGTAGACTTACTACCATGAGTAGTAGATACACCATTACTTCTAACATCTCCCCAAAATCCACCAATACCTCCGCCTGAACTCGCCAACCAAATATTTTCATCATAGTGAGAAGATAAACCACTCCTGCTGTCAGGAACATAATTGAGGAAACAGCTAATAGGTAAGCCACGACTTGTTCCCCCGTTACTAAGTATAGGAGTGCTAAACATAAACCAACACGAGGAACTGTACTGATAAAGTCTTTGAGCCAATTCAAAATCTGTGACACCTTTGAAGGTTGCTCCGAAGGTCGCTGCTCTGGCAAATGCTTCTTGGGCATGGGTTTCTTCTCCTGTAAAATATCTATCTTTTAATGTATCAAGACTAAACTTATCTAGTTTTTTCTCGTTATCATAATTAATTTTTATACCTAAATATTCTTTAGGTCCTACTTTATCCTCTGTCATTAACTGTTCTCCATGTCATGTACATCAAGCATTATTATAGCATAATGTAATATCTTTAGCAAATCATTTTTATTCTTACCATCTTTATTACCATAGCGTTTGGCATACTTCATAATATTACCCATACAAAAACCTTCTCCATGTCCGGAGTCTATAATAACATCAGTAGCTTGATACTTATCAGAAGCATAATGTTCATTATAAGTATTATCAATATATGTTAATAAATTATTTATATGTTGGTCCTCATTAAATTTATATGTCATAATATATCCTGTAAAGTTATGTTAGGATTTCTCTTAACTTGTTTGTAAAACCAACGCAAACTATATGCACTTAACATAAATTTATTATTAGCAAATATATGTGTTTGACTGGGGAGAAATTTATATAAGTTCTTTTTAGTAATTTTAGAAGTGTCCTCTTCATCTGGAACCATTGTGCGTAGCCATTCTATTAATAATGTTTCTGCTTTACGTCTTAATTTTTTAGATTGTTTTCCACTCATAGTTTTGTTGGGTCATAATTTTTAACTAACTTCCAATAAGTTAGAATGCTATTAAACATAGACAAGTGTTTTGTATGTGTATCTTTATCCCAGATGTGACATGAAATAAACTTAGGGTCTTCTCGGTCTACAAAGATAGACACTCGTTCTGGTGCATCATAATTAAAACCTTGTGCATATGCTGATAATTGCATAGCATGGTCGTCATAAACTAACTTAGCCGGGTCTTTATCTTTTATGTTTACTTTAGTTTTAAAATCAATAAAGATGCCAGACTTAGAATATAAATCTATCTTACCACCATAACCTTGAGAAGCACAAAAAGAATCCTCTGCAAACCATTCTTCGTTAGGAAATGTTTCATCTAAAAAATTTTGTATAACTTGATAAGTTTTATTTTTAGACTTACCTAAAAATCCTTCTTCTATTTTAGCATGAATTTTAGTTCCAGACTTTGCAGCTTCTATCCCTA
>Ga0114933_10006442_pt1 | contig 10411 bp, 8 predicted proteins | sample 4SBtaG_FD_89691 | JGI IMG/M metagenome (GOLD analysis project Ga0114933, IMG submission 89691) | Deep subsurface microbial communities from Kolumbo volcano to uncover new lineages of life (NeLLi) - 4SBTROV12_W25 metaG | ecosystem: Environmental > Aquatic > Marine > Volcanic | place: Kolumbo... | reverse complement strand
TTTTATCTCCTATTTTGTAATTTATTATTTGTTAATTTGTAATCAGTATAACCTGATTCTATAATAAGTATAAACTTATTTTCTAAAATACTATTTTTTATTCCAGGTTTTTGTATCAATTATTATATATATTTTAGTTGGTATTTTGTTGAGCCCATTCTCATTTGTTAGTAATAAACAATTTTGATAATCAGCCCAATTTATTTGATAACTCTTATCCAACTTACCGTCATTTAATTCTCTAATCAAATCATTAAGAGCATTGATGGTGTAGAGGGTATTTGTCATCTTTTTTCTGTGTAATGATATCGTATCGTGACTTCCTTGTATAAAATCTTCTTCATACTCAACATTGTAAGTGCATATGAGCTGATTACTATCGTTACCATTTTCAAAGACATAAATCTTATCAAATACTATTGTATTACATTCTACTACAAGATTTATAATATCATCGAGATTATTTTTTATTGTGAATGTGCAAAGTAGTTGTGTTTTCATATTAATCAACTTTTTCTTTTAAACAATCTTGTAAATCTTTACCTAATTGACATAATATAGATTTAGAATTACCTTTTGTTCTATAGGTTTCTTGTCCAACTTCAATGTTTTTACCACCCTTTTTATTAGAAAAACTAACCGATGTACTTGTTGGTGATATACGTATTTTTTTTCTTAAATGTTCCATTAATTGCTCTTTACCCTCTGGTGTTTCAGCATCACCTTCAAAATCTGATAGTTTAGACAGGCAACTTCTGAAGTCATTTGGTTTTACTGGTGTACCGCCAATGTTTATTGATTGAACACCTTCTAACTCACCACTTATATATCGAGAAAAGTGTATTTCTTCTAAAAATGATTGAACATAAGCTTGTTGATTTGGCCCATTATCACCGTTTAGATTGTTTGGATATGCATCAGAATCTATTTTAGAGTCAGCTTCTTGTAAATCCGTAACTACAGATTCATGAGCAACTGCCATTGAATCTTTTCTTTTTCTACTTGTATCAACAATAACGTCTAATTCATCAGAAAGTGCTTCTCTTACTAAGTTTACATCTATGTTTAAATGTTTAGCAATTTGACTTTCATCCATTGGCCCCCCATATTGTTTTAATCCAACTTTATTTAGTTGTCTTATTCTCGAAACAATGTCTGATGTTTTTAGTAATATTTTTTTTATATCTTGAGGTGCATTACCACTTTTAATTAAATCAATAACCGCTTTCATGAGTTCAAGTTCAGTAGCATTCTCTAAATCTTGTCCTTCGTTTTCAAACTGTTTTTTGATTGATGATGCCGTTCTAATTTGTTCAACATAATTTTTAGTATTTGGTTCTAAAATACTAAGTAGTTTACTTGTTTTTTCTATACCACTATCGGATAAATTTTTTGTATCATCTTCTACAACTTGTTCAGCATTATCGACTATATTTGCAGCTTTCTCTATTGCATCAGTTGTTGATTTTATTACACTTTGTTTGTTTTCATCACTCAATTCAAGTTTATCTACAAAATTATTTATTTTTTCACCTTTTTTTCTTACCGACGTATTGTTATGTGGGTCATTCCAATTTTTTTTATTTGATGTGTGTTTAAAACCTATGACACCATCCGTTGTTTCATACAAAATACCGGTATCTGTATCGTCTAATTTTTCAACGTAGTCTAATTGTTTTTGATAATGTTTTTTTTCTTGTTCGGTTTTGGCTTCCTCGAGTTTTTTTTGTAAAACGGATTTTACGATTTGTTTTTGATTATAATCCATTGTCGTACCTATTGGGTACGGACTATCTTGTGGTTTTTTATATTTAAATTTTGTCTCAGACTCGAGATATTTTAACTCTCCTTTACCAGTTTTATAACCTACTTTTAACCAACTCTTTACATATTTTTCAGGGTCTGATGGAGGCTTCGTTGCTTTTGCTTTAGCCTCTAATTCTTTATATAGTGGTGTACCTTTTAGTTTATTGTGTTCGGATTCTACGAATTCTTCTTCAGTTAAATTAGGATTTTTTGTGAGTTGTTCAAAAGCTTCACCACCAGAAGTTTCACCTAGCGTTGAACCAGGAGTTCCTGCTGGTAAGTCTTTTGTATCATAAATTTCTTTTCTTCTATTTTTAACTAAATCAACTACAACATTGTCATCATCGCTATTTTTAATTGTATTGTCCGTATTAATATTTTCTTGTTCTCTTCTTTTCTTTTTTTCAGAAGCTGTTTCCTTTTTTGGTTTTTTAGCGTCATCACCAGATTTTTTATCAGAACTTGGTCTTTCAAAATCTTTTGGCCCACTCAACTTTGTAGGGTCTTGTTGTGGTTCATCATCTTTTTTATCAGGTTCTTCGACTGGTTCTACCGTTCCCTTTTCTAAGGCCTTATCTAATGCGTCTTTGGTTTTATAATATCTGAGGTCACCATCTTTTGTTCTACCCTTGAATTTTGTTTCTTGTTCAACAAGATTTCTTATCAACTCACCGATTTGTTCTGAGCTCCAACCTTGTTCCCATAACATAGAACCTAATTCGAATAAATGTGATTCTTTTTTATGATTTAAATTACCACCGACCCTATTGTTCCAGTCTTCAAGTATTTTATTAATCATATAAATTTCTCCGTAATATCTTTCATTTCATGATAGTTTATACCCCAACTCACCTTTACAGGATATCTACCATCTTGTTCTAATATGTCTTTAATTTTCACTAGATAATCTAAACCATCTGCCATATTAAAGTCAAGTAAAAAACTATCATAAGAATAAAGTATTAATTTACTTTGATAATCCTTTATTTCAGGTATCAGTTTTGATAATACCCTCATGTTATTCTCTGTTTCCATCAGCTGGATTGTATAATTGAATAACTTATTTGCATTCATATCAACTAAATTTTTCTTATATATCTGTCTTTTATAAATATATGACTCTATAAAATCACTATTTTTATATATATTCCATAACTCTTGTATGTAATCGTGAACCTTAGAAAAATATGGATTTATCTGAACCACATCTTGGGGTATGTAACCATATAGGTATTGGAATGATAATGCTTTTGCTTCATCATAACCAACACCATAAAACTCTGCCATGTGTTCATGGACTGAACCTTTAGGAAACTCATAGTCAACTTTATCTGCAATCAGTCTTAGGTGATACGCATCAAAATCCATCTCTACCAAAACACCATTTTTAAACCTGCTAATAAACTTTTTTCTACTACCATCCTTTTTATTGAGAGCTGCAAAATTGATACCACCAAATCTGTTACTCGGTCGACCTGTAGATGTATATAAGTTATATTCACTAAATACCTTACCCTCTGTCGTCACCAATCCATTTTTCTCTATGAAAGAAAGATTATCTAATATCTCATTATTATATGACATATTGACAGATTGTTCATTATTTTCAATAATATCTTTTAGCATTCGCACCACAGCTCTACATTTATCAAGATGTTTTAGAACAGGTATTACCCTATTTATGTTTGGTTTTTTATAGAATCTCATGTTAAGGAAACTATGTGCATCGGTATCTAAATTATCTAAGTCTAAACCAACACCCGTATTCATATAATTTAACATATTCACATCGATTACATTTTCTAAATCAAGGAAATGTAATAATTTTTTTCTATCGATTGTATATTTTTTCGTATCTGATTTTAGATTAGGTAGGTCGATATTCAAACACTCGTTGTGTTTTATCGGCAGAATATATTCATTATCAAAAGTATTTACATATAATAAACATATATCTGTATCCAACGGATGTTTATTCTCATCCGATGATATTGGTAATATTATACTATCTTTTGATTGATATTCTTTTAGAAACTTTTTTAAATCTTTATTGTTCTCTATTATCATCTAAATAAATCTCAGACCACAATCTAGTGGTTTCTGGAAAAGTATCCAACATTAATTTCTTCATAGCCTTTGCGTACTCTTGAATCTCCACCTGTGATGTTGGTTCATCCCTAAGTTCAATAAAATTCATTATGGATTGAAAAGAGGCTGTCCACCATACCTTTGTGTATACCGTCAGAGGTAGGATACTACGAGCCTGTTCCCTAGCAACTCCCATCTCCAACATATCCTCATATGATTCTAGCATTTGAAGTTGTGCTTTCATCCATAATCTTTTGGCCTTAGTTTGTTTTTCTATTAGACCATCACTAGCCTGTTTGTTGTCCTCTGATTGTTTACGAAACTCTGTTGGTTCATAAAACTCATCATAAGGAACATAACGACCACTAATTTCATTCCATGCATGGTCTTTAGTGACGTGACTAGAAGTTGTCTCAATACCAACCACGTGTTTATACCATTGTCTCATAACGAACTCTGGTGCTTTGATAATGAACATAGCGTGTTGATGTCTGAAAGGTGAGAAGTGTTTATGTTTGATTAGGAACTTAGATAACTTTCGGTCTTGTTCTTTGAAGTCGGTACTAAAACCATCGAATGATACTCTAGCTGCATTAACTGGTGTTAGGTCGTCTCCTAAGACATCGACCAATTCTATGTAACCTTTGTCTAAGATATTTATTTTATCTATCATTTATATAACCTTAATTTATTTTATAATAAATAGTTTTCTATCGTCGTAAACGTTCTAATTTTTTTTCCAAAGCATCGGAACTATTTTGGGACGGACGCCAGAGTTGTAATGGAAATAAGATTTTTTGTAATTGATTAGGTAATGTGTTAATTACGGTCTTATTGATATCTATGACCTCGTTTTTTTCACCTCTAATTGTCCAAAAAACAGACAAATAAATAAACAGATTATTTTGATTGTTAAAATCCTCAGATGATATTTCAAAAAAAGGTTTATTATTATCATTTGCTATCTTTGTAAAGTAGCGATTTACATAACCTAAGTTATAATCATCCTCAGTAGGTATAAATCTAAACGCCGTTGGATAACTTTGTTTTCTGTTTTTATTAATCCCATAATAGGTATTTATTATACTTTTTTTACCAGTCTTTCTAATAATCTTAGAGTTTGTAGAACTTATAATTCCAGTTATATAAACCTCTCTTTTATCCTCAGTAAAATAGGTGGAATAAATCAAATCTGGTCTAACCAATCCGTTTGTCTGTTTATACCTAAACTCACCTTGTTTTGTGATTAGTCCCTGTATCGTTCTTTCACTATTAGTTTTAATTTTTGTTATATTATTTCTGTCACTCATTAGTCGACATCACTTTTTATTTTTGGTTTATAAAATAGATTAGATATAAAATTACCAAATCTCGCTAATTGTTTTTCAATACCAGCTCCCACTTTTGAGCCTGCAATACCTGTGCGTCTTTTGTACTCCAAATCAGCCTCTTTATCTAATTGTTCACCTCTTCTCTTCTCCTCTAATTTTAAGGATTGTTCAAGTTTACCACGATAATTATTGAAGTAATCATTTTTGAATTTTTGATAATTTTTATCACTTTTAAACACTGCATCAAGTGTGGTTCTCATAACGCCAGCGATTGTTGTTGTCCAACCAGAACCATCAACCTTATGATTTACATCTTTTGCTTGAAATATTACAGTATCTTGATACACAGATGGTAAGTAAGTTGAATGAAAGGAATTTGCAGGGTATATACCACCTATACCATCTATATCTAATTCAATTTCAAACGGTATTAGTATAGGTGTTTCTTCATTCCTTGAACTACCGAATCCAACTATCCTATCATTTATGAATCCTAAGAATTTTTTTCTTACTTTACCCCCACTAAATTTTTCTCCAAATTGAGATGCAAAATCTTTGAGTATAATTAATCTATTTTTTGTAGCGACCTCATCAAACAAAACATCCTCTCTATCATAATCCACATCAAATAAATTTTGTAAATCCTCATCAGATAAAAAGTCTATACTAGGAATTGGTTTAGAGTTATCAAATAATTCTTTGAAATCCTCATTAATTTTATTCTCAGATTCTTTTTTCTGTGCTTCTGTGGCTTTTTCTAAAGATTCTTTATAAATCGTCTCAAGAGTATCCGTAGTGTTATTTTTTATAAACGATAAAATATCCTCACCATCTTTTATACCTAAAGGTTGTGTTTCGTCACCATCTCGTCTACCTATTCCTTGTGAGGATATATTTTTGATGGCTATATTCAGGTCTTTCAAACTTGAATCTTGATTTTTATTATTAAAAGCACCTGCAGCTACACCTGTTGCATCAAATGTCGTCGCGTGATTTTCCATCTCTTGAATTGGATTTGTGTTAGCACCATACATGGTAGCTAATTGTATAGCTGTAGGTATTTTAGTTGTTAAGTTTTGTCTTTTAACAATACTGTTACTTTGCCATACAGGAAAATAAAATACTCCAACCTTACCATCTATTTTATTATTAGTGAATTTTGTTCTATGGTCTGGAACATTATTAAAATCAAAATAGGTTGTTGTATCATCAATTATTTTTATAAGTGAGCTATCCTTTTCATCTTCTTTTAGTTGAAAATTCCATAAATTTAGACCACCAGCCGTGTTTATACTCCTAAACATAGATTCAATTGATTCTAAAATATTAATTGGTTCTGTGCTTGTTAGTTCATCTTTGTCAGTTAGATTTGCACCAAAAGCGGCCTTAATTACTTTAGTGTTAATTAAGATATTTCTTAAATAACCATATCTACCAGGTTTAGGTGTAGTTTGTTCTCCATTTTCAAATCTTGGAACACCCTGTCCAACACCCTCTCCAGCGGAAAATGGTTTAAAATCATCAGATAATTTTTTTATTGTGTTTAGTGTACTTTTATCCCCCTCTAATATAATCGTTTCACCACCGATATCAATTTCCCTTGTCTTGGTGGTAAAAAATTGGCCTGGTAATATATAAGAGTTTATATCTACTGTTTCTAAACCCTCGTTATTTCTGATTCTAACACTCTGATATTTTGGGGGACTATATTCCTTTAGATTTTCATCTAAAGTTCTTTCAATAGACCTTAACTTGGATATAATCGGCCTTGTTGGGTCTGATGATGTTAATGATAAAAACTTAGATAATATATTATCCTCGAACCAACCCCAACGAACCCAAACATTTTTTATCTCTAATGTATTTGTTGAAGCTTGTTGTAAATTTACTACACCTATCTCCATGATTGCTTTATCGGTGGCTGATAAAATAACTGTTTTTTTCTTATCTCGCTCTATATTTTGTTCTGATGATATTTCCTTAAATTTCTCAGCCGTAATTGATAGGTCACCGAATGATACACCACGAATGGGTGGCTGATTTACCTTGATAGGGAATAGTGTATTTTGTATGTACTGGTCAAAATTCGATAAAAAGGCTTTTAAGGTTAGAGTTGTATTTATATTGATAAGAGAATTACCTTGGTCAACATCCACATCCTTAAAGAATTCTTCAACTTTTTGTTCATCTTTTAAATTTAAATCATAAACCTTTGATGGGTCTGTAAGTTCACCAGATGCTTCACCACCACCTTCTCTCTCTATCAAGTTAATACCAACGCTAGTTAATGTCGTCGTACAATCAAAAGCACCATCTTCTCTTGTGGTGTATTCGAAGTTTTTAATTACTCCAGCCATCAAATCAAAATCTCCATTATTATCAACCACTTGACTCTGATAATTCTCGTATACGGATGAATCTATTTTTAAATCACCTGTGCCACCATTTGGGTCTTGAACTAAAAAATTAGGTAAATTTTGTAAAGTATTTTTATCATAAACCCAACCCCACTCCAAAAGGACTGTCTTACCATGTGCTAAAAAATGGGGAGTGAGGTATTCTATCTCTTCCCAACTCCAACAAGTCCAAGATATACTTGCTTCTCGATTTGTCTTGAGACCACCCTTAAATGTGACATCAATATTTTTTATACCTGGGGTTGGTCTTAATAAAGGATTTGAAAATACAACCTGTTTATTAGGATTTTCATCTACGGGTTCAAGACCATCACCGCCAACATAAAAAAAACCCTCACTATCTTTACGTATTAATTCACCTTTAGGGCCCGTCTCTCTTTTTGAATAACTTCTCGGCCCATAAATCTCGGAGTACCCCTCCGGCATTTGTAGATTATCATCAAGTTTTCCACCCATTAAGATTACAGGATTTGATTGGCCTGATGTCATCCGAATAAATGTCGTCCTAGTCATCATGTCTTCTAATTTTAAACCATTTGTATCAACTTGTTGATTAGGTGATATCTGTCTTTCTCTACCTATGACAGACATCTTTTCTCTTAATCTTTCTTGTATTTGTTTTGGAATTGGTGTTAGATTAATCACCTTAGTAACCTCCGCCTGTTCCTCCGCCTGAACCACCACCAGATGTTCCACCACCGCCTGATGAACCACCAGAACCACCAGAGGTTCCACCACTCGTTGTGGCACCCTCGTTTAATGCTCTAAAATCTGAGATAATTTGTGAAACATCGCCAGGTATCCTTAATAATTGGCCTGGTTTTAAACCAGCTTGTCCTTTTATACCATTTGCTTTCGATATTATCCACCATAAGGTAACGTCTCCATAATATTGATTTGCAAGAGCATCTATCCTATCACCAAACTTTGTGTATATAAATTGGTCTGTGTCCTTTATAGGTATTGTTGGATAAAAGGTTGTGTTGTAAACTCTTACCCCACTCTTATCTCTTTTGATGCCTGTGTTTTGATATCTTTTCATTAGAATCCTGCGTTATTTAAAATCTCTTTTACTGTTTTTACATTTAGTTCTTGTCTTTGATTTCTTATTGGTTGACCATTAGGACGAAAGTTATATTCTAATGCACCCTGCACTGGAAATTGTACTGCCGCTTCGTCAGCGTAACTAAAACCAGCACCATTAAAAATGTCATCACCTGTGTATTCGTCTTCGACCCAATCGACCTCAAAATGTTTTGATGTAGAGCTCGGTAATCTTTTTCCAATATAAATATAGTTTACGGAGACTTGAATATACTTTGGTAATTTTGTAAACTCAGTCTCCCAAGTCGTCTGGTCTTGTACCGTAAAAGTTAATGAACTAATATATCCATCACTATCCTTGTACATATCACCAATTGTAAGTTGACAGAAAGGTGCTATCATACCCTTACCACCACCTATTGCCTGTCCATAACTAGGATAAGTTAGACCTGCTAAGTAATTTAATTTTTGCCAGATTGGAAACATTTCTTTATCTGTTTTTGGATAGACATCAAATGTAAAAGCAATCTCTCTATTTGTACCTTGATAGACATAAACACTATCTGGTCTACCGACATACCTTTCTGAGGAATATTCAGGTGAGAAAGTATCTGTAATACCACTTAATATCGCTCTAAAGGATATTATTTTATCATTGACTATATCTTTAAATTTGAAAGGTATAAAATCTAAATCTTCTACAGTTTCCCCAATATAATTCTTAATGTTTTCCTCTGAAGCGTAAGGTATGAGATTTACCCTATCACCTTGTGCTCGTCCATTAGGAGCGGGTATATTTACATCGATGGAACGAACTTTTTTAGTTATTTCGCCTAAATCCTCTAACTTAGGTCTCTCGGTTTGTAAACCAAAAGAACTTTTTAATGAATCAAGAAGACCTGTCTGTAAAGGTTTTATCCTTGCATTTGCAAAGGGTGAATCAGCTCCGATAGCGGTTACGATTGGATTATTTTCTAATGCTCTTCTTATTGGTGTGCTCGTTGGTGTATCTATATGTCTATCGAAATGTAAAAATGGAACCTGATTTTGTAATGGTGATAGTGGGTTATAGATGTTAGCCCTCTCTCCTAAATCACCACCAACATTTAGTGTTTGTAATAAAGCTTGTTTTGCAGTAAAAACTATACCACGTGGTGTCAATAAAAACTTACCAACCCTTTGTGCTGCGGCAAAACTTCTATCTATATGTGTTGCGATACCACCACGAACTAAACCTGCGGTTGGAAACGCATCGGTCGGACTAATCCTCTCACCCCATTGGTCTCCAACATCTCTGATTATAAATGGTTCTGTAAAACCCCTACTTGAACGTCTTGCACCTAACTCACCACTTCCTTTTGCCTGTGCATAATAATCCTTAAAATTAAATTCATCATTATGTAATTTTAGTAATCGTGAATTATCCTTACCTATTGATAAGGTAAATGGTTTATTAATATTAAAATCTTGTGGAGTGTTACCCCTTGAGTCTATAAAATTTGTTCTTGGAAAACCAGATAGGATAAAATCTGTGTCTTTTGCTTGAGGTTTTATTGTAAATCCATCACTCGTATTGTTTGTTAGAAAGTCAACACCCTCACCAGGCAATCTTTCAGGCACCTGTAATTTAGACTCCGTTGAAGGCTTCTTAATCTTTCCTAAATCTGAATTTTGTGTTACTATTGACATTATATAGCACCTGCAAATTTACCAGTATTTCTTGCG
>Ga0114933_10006441_pt1 | contig 10415 bp, 6 predicted proteins | sample 4SBtaG_FD_89691 | JGI IMG/M metagenome (GOLD analysis project Ga0114933, IMG submission 89691) | Deep subsurface microbial communities from Kolumbo volcano to uncover new lineages of life (NeLLi) - 4SBTROV12_W25 metaG | ecosystem: Environmental > Aquatic > Marine > Volcanic | place: Kolumbo... | reverse complement strand
CGTCCGGCGCCAAGTCCTCGGGGTCCAGGTCGTGGCCCCGGTCGCGCTTCGCGGTCAGGTAGCGGCGGTTCAGATCGTTCACGCCAGCGACGTGTTTGAGCGTCTGAATCTTCGAGAGGCCGCGCGCGCTGAGGTCGGCGAGCTTCTTCGGGTTGTTGCTGAGGAGCCGGAACGGTCGGTCGCCGCCGAGCAGGTAGAGCACCATCGCCGCCGCGTCGCTGAAGTCACGGCAATCGTCCGGCAGCCCGATCGAGCGGTTGGCCTGGTAGGTGTCCTGCCCCGCGTCCTGCAGCAAATAGGTCACCGCCTTGGCCCAAAGGCCGATCCCGCGACCCTCATGGCCGGCCATGTAGACCAACGCTCCGCCTTCGGGGTGAGCGTGAATCCGGGAGAGCGCTCGTTCGAGCTGGGGTCCACACTCGCAGCGCTTCGAGCCAAAGACGTCCCCCGTGAGGCAGTTCGAGTGCACACGGACCAGCGGCAGAGTCGCGCTGGAGAGGTCCCCCCGCACGAGCACACTGTTGACCGACATGGACGGCGAGAGGACCGAGAAGAGCGCCTGATCTCCTCGACCGGTGAGCGCTTCGGCGAGCGACCGGGCCTCGGCGAGCTCCGTGTGACGCACAAATGCGTACCAGTCGAAGACGACCTGGGAATCACCGACGTCGATCGGCATCGGGATCGGGCCGAGCACGTTGAGCGTGACCTCCGACGGCTGCGGTGTCGCATCGGTCGCCACCGGTTTGCCGTGGGCGTCGACCCGGATCCACTGGTTCGAGGCCTGTAGCCGCTCCCGTACGGTCGGATCGATGTAGGCAAACACGCACGAGGCTTAACCCGCCTGGGCTCCCGCGTCGAAGCTGTCCCCATAAAGCCCAATGATTTCAATCCGGGGCGTTCGCTGCACACTAGGTGAGAACCACGGTTCTCCCTTTCTTACGAGCTTCTGAAGCGAGCTGCCCGGCTGGCGAAAACGCGGGTTGGTTCAGCTCTTGCGAAGTCCTTTGCGAACGAAAGGACCTCGCATGAACCGCCTCCGCTCGATCTCACTCATCGCCCTGCTCGCCTCACTGGCGGCTGGCTGTGTCGGTTTGCCGGTCACCCTTGGCCAGAGCGCTCCGCTCACCTGCGACACGTTCGGGGTGAGCGAGGATGCCGCTCAGATCGAGACGTTCCTCGAGACCAGTGAACGTTTCTCATACGATACCCATGCACTGGCTGACGAGCTCGAGGCGACGTGCGCGGACATGGCGGCTGATCTCGGCGTGCACGTGCCGCGAGCCACGGAAGGTCAACTCCAAGTGGACGCGAGCTGCCGTACCCTGGCGTCGGAGATCGACTCGATCCTGGCCGCCGCCGGGCAGGCCGAGGGTACGTTTGAGCTGACGTACGAGGCGCCGGTCTGCGAGGTCGACCTCGACGCGATGGCTGGATGCGTCGCCGCCTGTGACCTCGAGCTGGAGGCGGACGCGTCGGTCGAGTGCGCCGACACGGTTCTGGGACGAAGCTGCTACGGCGACTCCGACACCCGCGCGAACGCCCAATGTGAGACCGCCTGTGAAGCGCGGGTCGACCTCACCGCGACGTGCAGCGAGCCGGTCGTGTCGATCGACGCCGGGCTCGCGATCGACCTCGAAGACCAGGTGCGGCTCGACGCGCTCGTCGAGTCCCTGCACGCCAACTACCCGCGCTTCCTCGCGCTCGGCGCCCGCGTCGAGGCGATCGCTGAGAGCGGAGCGGAGCTCGCCAACACCTTCGAGGACACGGCCGACGCGACCGGACGACTCGGGCTCCGCGCCATGGCTTGTATCGCTGATGCAACATCCGACACGCTGGAGTCACTGCACACGGTGCAGATCTCCGTGCAGGTGACGGTGGAGGTCAGCGCATCGGTGTCCGCTGGTCAGAGCTAGCTCCTCGTCACGGACGCAACTTCTCCGGTGCGGCGCCGTTCTGATAGATCAGGATGGACACCACTAGGAGCAAGACGACCCTGCGCACGGCGATCGTCGTGAACCTGGCCCCCATCGGGGTCTTCACCGTGATGATCTTGGCGGTCACGGGCGTCGTGCTGGGCGAGGTCACCGCGTGGACAGAGATTCTCAGCTCAGAGCTGGCGGCAGGAGAGCTCACCGACGCTCGGATGCACGAGGTGGGCAGCGCCCTCAGGTTCGCGTGGCTGGGCAGCCTGGCCTTCTTCCTTCTCTTTGCTCTCGGCACCGGGGCGCTCTCGGCTTGGGTCTTCCGGCTGGTTCGCAGGCGCCTCGAGGGGCTGGTGACGTTTGTCGAAGACCGGACCGCCGGTCGTGAGGTGGCCAGCATCGCCACTTCCGGCACCGGGCCGCTCGCCGTGCTGGAGTCTTCGATCGAGCGCGTGACGGATGCGGTCCAAGAGCGCGACTCGATCATGGCTCGCGAGTCCCGCCTCAGCTGCCTCGACACCAAGCTTCAACGCGCGCTCGACCTGGTGGACACTGAAGAGGACGCGCTCGAGGTCATCGAGCTGGCCCTCTCCAAGGTGGTCCCCGATCTGCCGGCGGAAGTCCTGCTCGCCGACTCCAGCCGCGCCCACCTGCGGCGCCGGGCCGTCAGCCCCGCCGCCGAGGCGCCGGCGTGCCCCGTCAGCAGTCCTCAGCAGTGCGCCGCGATTCGGCGCGGAGCCACGATGGAGTTCGAGTCGAGCCAAGATCTCGACGCCTGTCCCCGCCTGCGGGAGCGCGATTGCGGAGCGCAAGGGGCGCTCTGCACCCCCCTCAACGTCATGGGCCGGAGCATCGGCGTGCTGCACTTGAGGCACCCGGCCGGCCAGCCGGTTGCCGAAGACGTCACCCAACAGCTCGAGGTCATCGCGACCCACACGGGGGCGCGGCTCGGCATGATCCGCACGCTCGCGTCAACTCAGCTGCAGGCCCAGACCGATCCACTCACCGGACTGATGAACCGGAGGAGCTTCGAGGCGTGTGTGATCCGAGAAGCGCTGGGGCTCGAGGACGTCGACTGCGCGGTCTGCATGGCCGATCTCGATCACTTCAAGAAGCTCAACGACACGGCCGGTCACGAGGCGGGTGACCGCGCGCTGAAGCTCTTTGCGTCGGTCGTGAAGGAGAACCTGCGCCCAGAAGACATCGTGGGCCGGCACGGGGGCGAGGAGTTCACGATCTTCTTCCCGCGAAGTGACGCCAGCTCGGCGCGGGTGGCGCTCGATCGGTTGCGGGCCGCGCTCAGAGCGGCTGGCGAGAGATACGGGGGCCCGACCTTCACATGCAGCTTCGGTGTCGCCTCGACCCGAGGACCGATCGAGGCCCTCGGCCCCCTCCTCGAGCGAGCCGATCGCATGCTCTATGCGGCAAAGGAGGCGGGGCGCGACCGCGTCGTCACCGACGTCGACGACCCGGAGGCACTCTCCCCATCCGCGCCGCCCCCAAGCGCAGAAGTGCGGCTCGCCGAGGTGAGCTGAGGCTGCCGGTCAGCGCGCGACGCAGAACCCACGCTGACATCGGGCGCGCGTCGGGGGGGTCGGGCAATCACAGCTCGCGATGGGGCACGGCGCTCCGGACAGCGCCTGAAGCGAACCGGTCAGGGCGTCCGGCGCGCGCTCTCGGTTCGCAGGGGCCCAGTGGCATCCCAGCCCGTCGACGTCGCAGACGCTGATCGGCACGATGACGCACTGCGCGTGCGTCGTACACGCGGCGAGCTCATGCGCGGCCCGAACGGCCGCGCCCTCGAGCTCTGCGCAGCGCGAGAGGTCCAAGGAGATGCTCGCCAGGAGCGCGCCCTCCGGCCGCTCTTCCGAGGTGGTGGCGCTGCAGACCCGCTCGATTCGCGCCCGGTAATCGGTGAAGACGACGTTCGGTCCTTCGCGGCGCTCGCGGGTGACGGAAAGCACGCTGAACGTGAAGCGCAGCGGCTCGGTGCTCGACGCCTGCAAGGTCTGAAAATCCGAGAGGTTGGTCCAGGACAGCGCCGTGGCGTGGTGCCTCGGCATGTCGATGTGGGCTGCGGGCTGCCAGGCGCCCCCTCGGTGGACGACACGCACGTGGTGCAGGGCGCCGTCGCCCGTCGAGAGGCCCGAGAAGTCCGTGAGCTGAGCTCCGCTGGGCGCCCCACAACGCGGGATGAGCGGGCCGGAGGGCTCGGGCTCTGGAGCCGGGTCTACGTCCGCAACACCGGATTCCGTAGCGGATTCGGTGGCGGACTCGGTGGCCGACCCGGCGCCAGGCGCGGTCTCCTGATCCCGCTCGGGGCTGACCTGCCCCGCTCCACAGCCGATGAGCAGGAGCACCGCGAGCAGGCAGGTCTTCATGTCGCTAGCCCTAGCATCACGCTCGGCCGGCTGCCTCTCTCTAACGGTCTCCCGCCCCGCCGATCGCGCCTCGCAGGATCAACTCCACCAGGCGCCGGGTCTGCGACGCGAGCGGCGCGCTTCCCTCCTGCAACCAGTCCTTCACCCAGGCGTAGAGGATGCCCTCGACCAGGAGAGCCGCCTCACGCGGAGACCGATCTCCCAGTTCGTTCGGGTGCCCCGCGAAGACGTGCTTCCAATGCTGATGCAGACGCGCGTGCTGTTCGTCGTGGTCAGCTTCATCGACCGTCGGCAGGTCGTAGGGCCTGAGCACAAAGAGCACGAAGACGTCGCGCTCCCGCTCCGCGAGCTCCAGCAGGTGACGCACACGAAGCTCGAGGAGCTGCGCCAGGCTGAGCCCTTCCGGCACCTCTCGCTCGAAGAGCTGGAGCAACTCACCCGTGACGTTCTCCACCAGTCCGTCGAAGAGACCGCGCTTCGTGCCGAAGTGAGCGTAGAGGGTGGGCGGGGTGAATCCCGCCTCGGCCGCGATGACCTGCATCGTGGCTGCTCGGTACCCCGTGCGCGCGAAGACGCGGGCGGCGCTCTTGAGAATGGTCTCGCGTGTGGATGTCATCGACGCGCTTTCCTCATGACTCTACCAAACTTGACTCATTGGTAAAGTACCCTACACACTGTCCTCAAATGGAGGAGTACGAATTACGTCCACCGCCCACGGTGGCGAAGCGGGTCGCGCTGCTCGTCACGCTCTTGGCGCTGGGCACGCTCGCCGTGATCGTGGGCGGCCGGCTCTCGGAAGCCACGGACGAAATGGCGACGCTCGAGGAGGAGCGCGAGGCGGCCGCTGGCACTTCGGCGGAGCCGACCGAGGTCATCGTGCGCCGGCCGCAGGCGCGCGAGACCGCAGCGGTCGTAGTCCTGACCGGCACCTTGGAGCCCACGCAGGCGGCTGATCTGGGGTTCCGCGTTCCTGGGCGCGTCTCCGCCGTGCACGTCGTGCTCGGCCAGCACGTGGCGTCTGGCGACGTGCTCGTCACCCTCGACAGCTCGCGGGTCGGGGTGCAGTCAGCGCAGTCGGTGGCGGCGATCCAGGTCGCCCAGGCGAGCGTGGACATGGCGGCGGATCGCGTGCGACGCCTCGAGCCCCTGGTCGCTTCGGGAACACTCGCCTCCCAAGAGCTGGTCACCGCCCGGCAGCAGCTCGCGATCGCCGAGGCCCAGCGCAACCAAGCGCGGGCGGGCCGGCGACAAGTCGCGGTGAGCTCTTCAGACCACCGGATCCGCGCGCCCTTCGACGGAGTCGTGACGCGGGTCCCGAGCGGCGTCGGAGTCGCTGCCAACCCCGGCGTGCCCCTCGTGCGGGTCGAAGACCTCTCGTCGCTGCGCCTGCGAACGACGGTCAACCGCGGTCAGCTGCAGTCCCTCCGGGTCGGCATGCCCGTGGAGCTCGACGAGAGCGACGCCGTCGGCACACTCGAAGCGGTGGTCCGCTCGCTGGATACGCAGACCCGCCGCGCGCCCGTCGAGGTCCGGCTCCCGAACACCGACGGCGCGCTGGTGGCCAACAGCTTCACGCGGGCGCGCGTGACCGTCGGAGAGGCGCGAGCGGCCCTGTTGATCCCGAACACCGCGCGGCGCCCGGACGGCAGCGTCTACGTGGTGGGTGAGGGCTCTCGGATAGAGTCGAGAGCGGTGACCGCAGACCTCGCGGACGACGGTGACTGGCTGGTGACGGACGGACTCAGCCCCGATGACCGCGTGCTGCTCCGCCCTGCGGGCATGGAGGTCGGCACGGTCGTCGTGCCGGTGGAGCCCGCCGCGGGCCCCGAGACAACGGCTGCGCTCGAGCCATGACGCTCTCCGACGTCGCCATCAAACGGCCCGTGTTCACGTCGATGATCAGCATCGGCATCGTGATCCTCGGGGTGATCGGGCTGACCAACCTCGGGGTCAATCTCTTCCCCGAGGTCGAGTTCCCGATCGTCACGGTGACGACCATCTACCCCGGCGCGCCGCCAGAGGAGGTCGAGCGGGAGGTCACCGAGCGCGTCGAGGACGCCATCGCGTCGATCGAGGGCATCGACCGCATCCAGAGCTACTCGAGCGAGTCGGTCTCGAACGTCGTCATTCTCTTCGAGCTCGACGCCGACCCGGTGGTCAGCGCGACCACGGTGCGCGAGCGCCTCGCCGCGATCCGGAGCGAGTTCCCCCAACAGGTCCAGGATCCGGCCATCTCCCGCATGGACGTCGGCGCGGCGCCGATCCAGCTCTACACGCTCAGCGGCGGCGACGATCCGCAGGCGCTGCGGAACTTCGCGACGGACGACCTCAAGCCGTGGCTCGAGCAGATCGAAGGACTCGCCAGCATCCGGGTGCTCGGGGGGAGGCAGCGAGAGATCAACGTCGATGTCGACTTCGACCACGCGACGGCGCTGGGTCTGACGCCGAGCTCCATTTCGGATCGGATCCGCGCAGAGAACCTGAGCGTGCCGGGAGGGGGCCTCGACGAGGGCGCGCAGCGGGTCTCGGTCCGAACGGTCGGCGAAATCCAATCCGTGGACGAGCTCCGACGGCTGCCCATCATGGCTGGCGCAGAAGGGTCGATGGTCCGGCTCGGTGACGTCGCAGACGTGGTCGACGGATACGCCGAGCAACGCACGTTGGTCCGATCCAACGGCGAGCCGTCGATCGTCTTCGAGGTCATCAAGGCGGCCGGCGCCAACACCGTGGACGTGGCCGATCAAGTCCGCGAGCGGCTCGACGAGCTCGACATGCCAGAGGGCGTTCAGGCGAACGTCATCCTCGATCAGGCGGAGTTCATCCTCGAGAACGTCCGCGAGGTGCAGGTGGCGCTCGTCTTCGGCGGGGCCATGGCGGTCCTGGTCATCCTGCTCTTCCTGCTCGACCTGAAGAGCACGTTCATCACCGCGCTCGCGCTTCCGACCTCGGTGCTCGGCGCGTTCTTCCTCATGTGGCTCCTGGGCTTCACGCTCAACATGATGACCCTCTTGGGTCTCTCGCTCGCGATCGGCCTATTGATCGACGACTCGATCGTGGTGCGCGAGAACATCATGAAGTACCTCGAGCGGGGGCTCGATCCGTTCGAATCGGCGCGCCGAGGCACCAAGGAGATCACCCTCGCGGTGGTCGCCACGACGGCGGCGGTGTGCGCGGTCTTTGTGCCGATCGCGTTCACGCCCGGGATGATCGGCCAGTTCTTTCGCGAGTTCGGGCTCACGGTCGCCGGCGCGACGGTGATCTCTACCTGGGTAGCGTTCACCCTCGATCCGATGCTCTCGGCCCGAATGGCCAAGAAGAAGACGCCGGGCGAGGAGCCAGCCAAGGGCTTCGCTCAGACGATCAAGAAGCCCTTCGACGCGTTCTACCGGACGCTCGACTCTCGCTACGGCAACCTGCTCGCTTGGATCGTGAAGAGCAGGCTGCGCATGGCCACGGTGCTCATCCTCGCGGTCGGGAGCTTGTTCGGCAGCGGGGCGCTCCTGCCCCTGATGGGCAGTGAATTCGCTGCCGCCGAAGACCGGGGCATGTTCAACGTCAACATCGAGCTGCCGGCGGGGACTCGGCTCGATGAGTCGGCCCGGCGCTCTCTCCCCGGCGAGATCGAGCTCTCACAGGATCCCCGCTTCATCACCGTCTATTCGCAAGTCGGTGTGCAGCGTCGGAGCAACCGCATCACCTGGCGGATCGTCGCCGTGCCCAAGGGCGAGCGAGACGAGAGCCAGATCGAGCTTCGGAACTTCGTGCGTGAGCTCGTGGTGCGCCACATGCCGGAGGCCGAAGTGACGGTCACGGATCCTGCGATGGTGGAGGGTGCAAGAGACTTTCCCATCCAGATCGACATCCTCGGCGACGACTACGAGGCCCTAGAGCCCGTGGCTCAGCGGTTTCTCGAGCTGATGCAGACCATCCCCGGCACGCAAGACGTCGACCTTCAGTACTCGCCCGGCAGCCTGGAGCTGGGCGTGCGCGTCGACCGCGAGCGCGCCTCTCGACTGGGGGTCCCGCTCGCGTCGATCGCGCGCACGGTTCGCGCGTCCATCGAAGGCGAGGTCGCAGGGACCTATCGCGACGACGGCGAGGAGCTCGACATCCGCGTGCGCCTCCGTGAAGAGGACCGGAACGACGCGCGCAACATCGGGGATCTGCGGATTCAGACGCCGGGCGGCTTCGTGCCGCTCTCCGATCTCGCGACGGTCGAGCGTACCGAGAGTCCCGCCGAGATTCAGCGGGCCAACCGACGCCGCGTGATCACGCTGACGGCGTCCCCCGGGAGTCGTGCGCTCGGTGATGTCGTTCAAGAGTTCGAGGAGCGCGTGGCGCAAGAGACGCCGGTTCCCGGGGTGACGTGGTCGCTCGAAGGACAGGCGAAAATGATGAAGGAAAGCAACACGAACCTGGGGCTCGCGATGCTCCTGGGTGTCTTCTTCATCTACATGGTTCTGGCCTCTCAGTTCGAGTCTCTGCTGCACCCGATCACCATCATGATGGCGCTCCCGCTGGCGATCGTGGGCGCGCTCCTCGCCGTGTTCATCCAGGGGTCCACGCTCTCCATCGGGGTCAGCATCGGCTTGATCCTGCTCATGGGCCTCGTCACCAAGAACGGCATCCTCTTGATCGATCATGCGGTCGTGCGGGTGCGGGAACACGGCTGGAACCCGACGAGAGCGATCCTGGACGCCGGCCCCGCGCGTCTGCGGCCGATCTTGATGACGAGCGCGGCGATGGTGCTCGGCATGTTGCCCACGGCGCTCAGCAACGGCGCGGGCAGCGAGTTCCGATCTCCCATGGCGGTCGGGGTCATCGGCGGTGTCATCAGCTCCACCATCCTCACGCTCGTCGTGGTGCCGGTGTTCTACCTGCTGATGGAGTGGCTGCGAGCAACCTTCGCCCGTTGGGTCCTGGGCAAGGCGGTGCAGGTCCGGCGTCGCGGAAAGCGCGTCGAGGCCGAGGTGGCCCTCTCGGGAGCGCAGCTTGAAGAGTAGATGTTTGGTTGCAGTCGCGACGCTGGCGCTGGCCGCCCCCGGGTGGGCCGCGGCGCAGGATGAGCCCGCCGTCGCAACGATCATGGAGCAGACGCGAGCACAGCCGGGCGGGCTCACGTCCGACGAAGCGGCTCGTCGAGCGGTGGACACGGGACCCGGGGTTCGCCGCGCGAGGGCCTCGCGTCGTGAGGCTCAGCAGGCGGCAGCGCAAGCGCGGGCTGCGTTTGCGCCGAACGTCACGCTGAGCGCGAGCTACACGCGGCTGAGCGAAGTGGACCTGCCCCCCTTCGAGATCCCGGGCATTCCGCCGACGGAGAATCCCTTTCCGCAGGTCCTCAACGTGTTCCTCTTTCGCGCCACGGCCGCGATCCCAGTGACGGACTACTTCCTCACGATCCTGCCCGCCTACGAGGGCACCGAGGGGTTCGCCGACGCGGCCGACGCGCAAGCCGACGTGCAACTTCAACAGACGGCCTTCCGTGGGCGAGAGGCCTACTACGGCTACGTGCGCGCGCTGAACGGGACGGTCATTACAGAGCTCGCGGTCACCACGCTCGAGGCGACGCTGCAGGACATCGAGGCCCTCGTGGAGGCGGGGCTTCGCCCCCGCGCCGACTTGCTCCAGATGCGGGCGAGGCTCGCGTCGGCGAGGGCCTCTTCGACACAGGCCCGCGGCGCGCTGCGGCTCTCGGAGCGGGTGCTGCGCACACGGATCCATTTGCCGGCGGAAGAGGCTCTGTCCGTGGGCGAAAGCCTGATCCGCATGCCCTCGGAGGCGATGGAGCCGGAGGAGGCGATGCTCGCCGAGGCTCTGGCCCAGCGCCCCGAGGCGCGGGCCCTGCGTTCGATCGTGCGGGCCCGCCAGTCCATGGTCCAAGCGCAAGAGGGCGCGCTCTATCCGCGGGTGCTTCTGACGGGTCAGGCCGAGGTCGCCAATCCGAACCAGCGCATTTTCCCCCAGAGTGAAGCCTTCAACGCGACCTGGGCGCTGGGAGTGGCGTTGAGTTGGTCACCGACGCAGCTCGCCGGCCAGCTCAACCAGACGGAGCAAGCCAACAGCCAGCTCGAGCAAGCCCGCGAAGACCTGGTCGCCCTCGAAGACGGGATCG
>Ga0114933_10006440_pt1 | contig 10415 bp, 10 predicted proteins | sample 4SBtaG_FD_89691 | JGI IMG/M metagenome (GOLD analysis project Ga0114933, IMG submission 89691) | Deep subsurface microbial communities from Kolumbo volcano to uncover new lineages of life (NeLLi) - 4SBTROV12_W25 metaG | ecosystem: Environmental > Aquatic > Marine > Volcanic | place: Kolumbo... | reverse complement strand
TCCTCGTTTCGTGAGGATAAATCACGTCATCGATATGCCCTGACGAGGCCGCAACAAATGGTGAATTAAATTCCTGTTTGAATTCATCTTCCAATTGCTGCCGTTTCTCTTCGCGCTCGTCTGGTGGAGCTGCTTTGAGTTGTCGGGCATACAGAATGCTTACGGCTCCTTTAGCGCCCATGACGGCAATTTCAGCGGTTGGCCAGGCGAGGCAGACGTCGGTCCGAATCATTTTGCTACTCATCACGATATACGCACCGCCATAGGCCTTTCGCAAGACGATAGAGATCTTCGGTACCGTTGCTTCGGAGTACGCATAGACAATTTTCGCTCCGTGCCGAATGATGCCCTGATGCTCTTGACCCGCGCCAGGTAGAAACCCTGGGCAGTCCACCAGAGTAACGAGTGGAATATTAAAAGCGTCCGCAAAACGAATAAACCGCGCGATTTTATCCGAGGCGTCAATGTCGAGCACACCGGCAAGGTGTGATGGTTGATTCGCAATAAACCCTGCGACGTGTCCCTCTATTCGTGCGAAGCCAACTACGGCGTTTGGGGCAAAGTCTGCATGCACTTCGAGGAATGATTCTGAGTCAGCTATCAGTCTGATGGCTTCCCGTACATCGTACGCTTCCTCGGTTGTTGCAGGTAGAACCTTGTCAAGCAGATTTGTGTTTGTACTGGCGACACTCTCGTTTGTTTCGGTAGTCGGAGGGTCGTCGGCGTTATTTGAGGGTAGATAGCTCAGCAGGCGCTTCGCCAGCGCTAGCGCGCCGTCTTCGTCTTCCGCGACGAAGTGCGCGACACCGGATCGCGCTGCATGTGTTTCAGCTCCGCCAAGGGTATCGACGTCGACTTCCTCACCTGTAACCGTACGAATCACGTCCGGTCCGGTGATGAACATGTAACTCGTCCCCCTGGCCATGATCACGAAGTCGGTTAATCCGGGCGAGTAGACCGCGCCTCCAGCGCACGGACCAAGCATGACACTGATTTGTGGGACGACCCCGCTTGCCTGTGTGTTCCGCCAGAACAAGTCACCAAAACCAGCCAGACTCCAAACGCCTTCTTGAATTCGAGCACCGACCGAATCTAGAAGTGTCAATATTGGGAGTCCAGCAGCGGTTGCCGCCTCGAGGAGGCGTCCAACTTTCAGTGCCTGGATTTCTGAGAACGAGCCGCCGAGTACGGTGAAATCTTGAGAACAAATAGCGACACGACGACCATCGATTCGCCCGAACCCTGTGACAATGCCGTCGCCGGGGTATCGCTGTTGGTCGAGACCAAACGCAGAATGCCGATGTTCGATATAGGGCCCCTGTTCTTCAAAGGAGCCGGCATCGAGTATCCGTGTAATGCGCTCTCGAGCGGTGAATTTTCCGCGGGCGTGTTGTGCGTCAACTCGCTTTTGTCCTCCGCCTTGCTCAACCATTTCTCGGCGGTCAGCGAGTGAGTTGCTTAGTTGTTTCTTCGTTGTCTTCTTTGGTGCTGTCACGGGAACTGGGACCTCCTGAACCTTTTTGAGTTCAGATTTACTTTTATCGCGGCTTTTTGTGAATGCCCGAACGGCCGCGAGAACCGCTGCACCCGCCATCGTCGTTGTAACGGCGCGTCCTTGTGACGACCGCGGCCATTTCAGCGGAAACCGTAGCAGACTAGAGAGCGTTGGTTTCTGAACCTTAGTTGCAGACGGTTCTGACTCGTCGCTCCGCTCGTCGTTGACGGCTGACTCATCGTCCTCTGAATGATTTTTTGTATCGGACATGGATCACTAGCTTGGTACCAATACAGATCTTAACAAATGATTGGCTGGATAAGTGAGGGAAGTCGCTTTCGCCGTCGCTCGTATCTGGTGGCAATTAACGCCATTCTTGCTTCCAGAGAGCCGCCAAGCGGTCAGCTTCGGCGATTTGATGTCGAAACATCTCACGATCCAGGGCTAGTTGCATCCTTCGCGCTTGGTAACGTTCTTCGGTTGTCGCGAATTCGGTTGCGAGCCCGTACCACATATATGCGACGACATTGTCTCTAGCGACACCAGTTCCATTTGCATAGCGTTCGCCTAAGTCGAACAGCAACTCATTGTTACCTGTGCGTGCTTGTTGTCTCAGTTCTTCGACGCTGAGCGTGGAAGTGGGTGGCTGGGGGTCTGAACTACAGGCTGAGTTAAAGAGGGAAGCCAGCACAATAAGAAGCGCAGTTGCACGATCTTCAAAATGCATTAGTCAGTAGGTCGAACGGTTTCTTTGTGAACTGCAAGCCACTGGATGTCTACTCCAAATGAAATTACCAATGAACACAACGCTACACTGCCAACCAATGATGCGAGTGTTGATGGGATGATTGGTCCAAGACAGATGAGTAGTGCGATCCCTTGAATAACACAAATCACCTTTCGGCGAAGATTGGTTGGAAGTGTTCGTCCGAGCCATGGTCCGAAGAAAGCTGCGATGACAAAGGCGTATCGTATAATTCCGATTCCTGTGATCCAGGCTCCTGTTTTTCCGCTTTGCCATACGAGGATGGATAGCACTAATAAGAAAAACGCGTCGAGCTCCATGTCGAATCTTGCTCCGAAGGTCGTTCCGCATTGTCTCAAGCGAGACACGTAGCCATCAACGCCATCAAGTATCAAGGCGATAGTGGATACGGAGATCACCCACCATGCGCCAGCTGTATTCAATGTGATTGGTGTCGTTGCTATTGCGGCAATCGGCACAATTAGACTCGCTCGTACAAGAGTGATTCGATTTGCATGGCCGAGGCCTGGTCCTGGCAATGAGCGTGGAATGTTGACTAGCAATAATGCCGCAATGGCCACATAGAGTCCGAGGGCATTTATGAGATAACCTGTCTCAAATTCAAGTAACCACGTGGTGGTGGCCGCTGCTAGAGTTACTAGTACGAGTGCAGCGACGAGATCGCCCACAATTTTCCACCTGGGCGAAGAGGGTTCCGGAAACGGGTTCGGTTGCGTTAAAGCTGTCATCGCACTAGGGTGCCTACATCATGCCTGTTCACCATACCGCACGCCAGTTCTGGATCAAGATGCCGGGGCAGGCAGAAATACGGCACGTCAGTCTTGGCGTCAGAAGCGATGGTGATGTGCTCGTCAGAACCTTATTTAGCGGGATTAGTCGTGGCACTGAGTCCCTTGTCTTCAGGGGAGAAGTACCACCTTCAATGTACGAATCTATGCGGGCTCCTTTTCAGGAGGGCACATTCCCAGGGCCGGTTAAGTACGGCTACAGCAGTGTGGGCGTCGTAGAGGAAGGCATTACTTCCCTGGTCGGTAAACCGGTGTTCTGTTTGTACCCTCATCAGGACTTGTATCACGTACCAGTTGCGGCAGTACAACCTGTTCCAGAAGGTGTCCCTGCGAAACGAGCGGTACTTGCCGCAAATATGGAGACGGCGGTCAATATCTTATGGGATGCGAGGCCTTGCGTCGGTGATCGTGTAGTAATTATTGGTGCAGGTGTCGTCGGCTTCCTCGTGGCGATATTGTGCCAAGGTATCCCAGGTTGCGAGGTAACTGTTGTCGATCCCATGGAGACGAGAAAGAGTGTTGCAGCACACCTCGGGTTGGTTTGTCAGTCTGAGGTTCCAACGCTATCTTCTGCTGATGTGGTGGTGCATTCAAGTGGGACAGCCCAAGGGTTACGTGCGGCATTAACCGTGGCAGGCGAGGAGGCTACGATTATTGATGCCAGTTGGTACGGAACTAAAGATGTGCCTCTGCCACTTGGCGAGCGTTTTCATTCAGCGCGCTTGACAATTAAGAGCAGTCAGGTGGGGCGTCTGCCAGTGGATCGTCTGAACCGATGGACGAGAAATTCTCGACTTACACTGGCTCTCGAGTTGTTGTGCGATAAGCGCCTTGATGTTCTTATTAATCGGCAGGGGTCGTTTGAGACGCTGCCAGCCGTAATGAATGAATTGAGTAACGGGCCAGGCGAGACGTTGTGTCATCTAGTGCATTACGACGAGTCATAAGCAGAACTAAGGAGTATTTACTGTGTATAGCGTGAATGTCCGTGATCATTTCATGATTGCTCACAGTTTTCGTGGTGACGCTTTTGGTCCTGCTCAAAAGTTGCACGGAGCAACCTACGTTGTCGATGCCACGTTTAGTCGCACTGAGCTTGACAGTAGCGGAATGGTTGTTGATATCGGACTCGCTAGTGATCAGCTGAAGCTGATTCTTGGCGATCTTAATTTTCGAAACCTTGACGACGACCCCGGATTTGCTGGACAGAACACAACCACGGAATTCCTTGCGCGAGATATTTTCAATCGGATCGTACGTAGCATTCATGCTGGCGGGCTCGGCGAAACGGGTCGTGGAGTTACCGCCGTATCCGTCACGTTGTCCGAATCACACGTTGCGTGGGGACGGTTCGAAGGTCCGGTGTGAGTACCGCAGGGCTCCACATTTTGGTGCCTGGTCCAATCGAGCAACGTACGGGTGGCTATATTTATGACGCGCGGGTAGTTCAAGGTTTGCGTGACCGTGGGTGGAATGTATGTATTCATAGTTTGCCTGGGGAATTTCCGCTTCCAGAGAATGACGCTTTTGTGCGGGTACTTGCGAGTATTCCGGACGGTTCATGTGTCGTTCTTGATGGCTTGACGCTTGCAGCGACTCCAGAGGCTATTGCGTTTCACCGTAGCCGTCTCCGCATAATTGCATTGGTTCATCATCCTCTCTCTGATGAAACAGGGTTGTCGTCGGACATGCAAGAATTGTTGATGAGACTAGAAAGACAGGCACTTCTCGCTGTTTCTGGTGTTGTCGTGACGAGTCGTTTTACGGCGGACACTCTCACGCGGTTCGGTGTGAGTGCTGCACGAGTACGTGTCGTTGAGCCTGGAGTGGACAAAGTTGGATTTGCGGAAGGGCCCGGGTTGAATGAACCGGTGGAACTCTTAGTTGTCGGGGCGGTGATTCCGCGAAAAGGGCACGACGTTCTTGTCCGAGCATTAAGGAGTCTGAGGCATTACCCGTGGCACTGTGTCTGTGCCGGCAGCGTTGAACGTGATCGTTCCTATGCGGAGCGCGTAATTGAATCGATTAAGCGTAATGAATTAATGGGACGCATTGAGTTTGTCGGCGAATGCGATCCATCTAAACTCGATGACTTCTATCGGCGAGCATCGGTCTTTGTCTTGCCGTCGCATTATGAAGGGTATGGCATGGTATTAACCGAAGCTCTTGCCCGAGGATTGCCGATTATCAGCACCACAGGTGGTGCGATTCCGGATACGGTTCCTTCTGAAACTGGTGCGTTGGTGCCGCCAGGAAATTCCGACGCGCTGTCTAAGGCCATTCGGTCCTTTATTGATGGGAGTGAAGGTGTAGCCACCCGTACTCGCTGTGCTCAAGCGGCGCGCCGGTACGCTGCGACGATGGCTTCGTGGGAGGCTGCAGTGATTAAAATGGAAAATGCCGTAGTCGAACTAACCTAGAGTCGTTTTTGTCACGGACGTCGGTATAGATTTGGGGGAAAAGAAGATGCAGTGGGTGCGGTTCAGACATGATGAAACTGTGAAATTCGGCATATTGGATAACGACAGTATTGCCGTTCATGCCGGAAGTATGTTTCAGAGTCCTCAACCAACGGGTGAGTTATTGGCGCGGGCCGATGTTGCGTTATTGCCTCCCGTTAACCCTGGGAAGATGATTGGCCTAGCCAATAACTACCATGCACTTATAGAAAAGGCTGGGGGGAGTATTCCGGAGGAACCCCTGTATTTCATTAAAGTGAATACGTCGCTTCATCACGGTGGTGTCCCGATTACACGCCCGAAGCGTTACACCGGAAAAATTATTTTTGAAGGCGAACTTGGGCTTGTTATTGGGCGGAACTGTCGGGCTGTGTCCTCGGAAGATGCTTTAGCCTATCTTTTTGGGTGTACCTGCGTGAATGACGTTACGGCTATCGGTCTTCTCAATAAAGATCCGGGCTTCGCGCAGTGGACGCGTTCAAAATCCGCCGATACGTTTGGAGTGGTCGGTCCTGTCGTCGCCACTGACCTCGATCTTGAGACACTGCGTGTAATTACTACCCTTAATGATTCTGAACGGCAAAATTATCCAGTGACAGACATGGTTTTCTCACCAGCGCAGCTCATTAGTCATTTGTCCCACGATATGACGTTGGAAGCCGGGGACGTCATAGCCTGCGGTACATCCGTGGGTGTTGGTTCGATGAGGCATGATGATGTTGTTACGGTCGGCATTGATGGGATCGGCGCTATTTCAAATCGCTTTGACGATCCGGGCGTGTAGAGATGGCTGAAGTATTCGACGAGACGTGGCTCAAGTTGCGAGAGCCGATCGATCAGCGCTCGCGACCGGCCGTCGCGCCGACATTGATCAAACAGGCTTGGCAGAAGCATGGATGGAAGCGCGTTCTTGACCTCGGCGCCGGTACTGGATCAAATGTACGGTATCTCTCACCCCTTCTTCCGTCGCCACAGCAGTGGACGTTGATTGACCATGATGAGGAGTTATTAGCAGCAGGTGCGATGCCGGAGACGGCTGGTAGTGTGACTCGGGTTGTCCGGAATCTGAGTTCCGGAATATCCCAGGAGATCGAAGCGGCTGATGCGGAGTTTGTTACAGCGTCAGCACTATTGGATTTGGTGTCTGACTCGTGGATGGCGGAGACCGTCGAGACGTGTCGGTTACGGCGTTGTGGCGTGTATTTTTCTCTCAACTATGATGGATCTATCCAGTGGCATGCTGCGGTCAATAACTTGCAGTTGGCTGACGATCCCGATGATGCGGCTGTTCGACAAGCAGTTAATACTCACCAGCGTGGAGATAAGGGTTTTGGTCCTGCGCTCGGACCGATGGCTAGTTTGAAGGCAGAGGCTGCCTTTCGTGCAGCGGGCTATCAGGTTTGGCTATTGCAAAGTCGTTGGCAGTTGGGGCCGGCGGATTCTACAGTGGTCAATATGTTAGTCAATGGTTGGGAGTCTGCTGCTGTGGAACATGCCGTATCCGAATCACGGGGTGGTGACCGAGGGCGGTTTCGCATGTGGGCGGAGCGGCGGCGTGAAACGGTAGCCCAGGGCAACTTTGGTTTGACGGTTGGGCATCTGGATCTTATCGCGCTTCCTTAGATCATTATGAGACTCCCTTGGGTTGCAGCCGTAGCCTGGCGTTTTTCAGTGAGTGTGGTTTTGCTCGTTGGTCTCGGGTGGTGGCTTGATGGACGTGCCATCATTGCGCAACTTGAACAAATTGATCTTCGTTGGGTCGCGATTGGTTTTGTTTTATCGTTTGGTCAAACCCTATTGTCAGCATGGCGGTGGCGTTATACCGCTGGCCGCCTCGGGTTGCGGTTAACGTTTGCTGAAGCAGTTCGGGAATACTACCTTGCGATGTTTATAAATCAAGTGTGTCCCGGTGGGATTGTTGGAGATTTGTCTCGCGCATTGCGTCACGCTAGAACTACAGAAACTGGACCGGCCATACGTGCAGTGATTCTTGAACGGTTGTCCGGCCAAATGGTAATGATCGTTGTGGCATTAGCTGCCGTGATAGCTCTGCCAGGCGATGTTCTGGGCGCCGTTCCGTTTGGTTGGGCCTTCCTGTTCTTACTGTCATTAGTAACTGTCGTGGTGATGACGTTGGTACGCAGGTATTCGTCTGGCGACTCAACGTTGTTTGATAAGGTGCTCCGAGATACACGAGTGGCTGTGTTCTCGCGAGAGGCCTTTCGAATACAGATCATATCCTCCTGCGCAATCGTTGCAAGCTACTTGGCAGTATTCGTGGTTGCCGCGCAAGCAATAGGAAGCGATACGCCACTTGTAACTCTTGTTCCGCTGATACCCATTGTGCTGCTGGCGATGTTATTGCCAATATCGATTGCGGGTTGGGGAGTTCGTGAAGGGGTGGCTGCTGTATTGTGGGCAGCGGCTGGTTTGTCGGCGGTCGAAGGTGCGGCTATTTCTGCAGCTTACGGCCTGATCATTTTGATTTCTAGCCTACCTGGAGCAGGTGTATTGCTTGCAGGCTTTCGCACGTCGCAGGTTACTTGAGCTGTCGGTTATTTTCATCGCGCCTGCGTCTTATCTCGAAGGTCAAAATCGAAGAGGATATCTTCGCCGAGCTTATGTATTTGACACGGAGGGCGAGGGATGTCGCTGATTACGGGAATCGGTTTCAGTCCGAATGACTGGCGGCCAGAGCCGATTAGCATGGGTGCAACAGCGACATGGAGCCGGTCGACGAGACCGGCGTCAAGGAAGCGGGATACGGTACGACCACCACCTTCGATAAGGAGGCGACGGTATCCTCGATGGCGAAGGGCCTTCACAATATCTGTAGGGTCGAGACGACCGGACTCCCGTGCTGGGCAGTAAATGATCTTGCTAGAGTCTTCTTGCGATGGCTCTCCTTGGTGGATCAGAACGGTTGTGGCTGCATTGTCAGTGAAGACCTTATGACTGCTGGAGAGCCGTTTGTGAGGATCAATTACGACTCGCGTCGGGTGTGGTCCAGTGACGTGGCGAACTGTAAGTCGCGGGTCGTCTGCGGCAACGGTTCCGGCACCCACGATGACCGCGTCGACGAGTGCTCGGAGTCGATGCAGACGTTTAAGGTCAGCCGGTCCGGTTATATAATGTGACTCCCCTGAGACGGTCGCTATACGGCCATCGACACTCTGGCCCATCTGGGCAATGATGAAGTCAGGCCTGATTCGTATTGGCAAATAGAGATCGAACAGTTGGCTGGCTTCCGCTGAGGGTAAGGAGGACGAGTTCCAGGAACCTGAGGGAGAGACTTGCAACCAAGTGTTACACGCGTGATCATATTTAATACGAATGGGACTGGATGGTCCGCAGTTTGGGTTGAGTGACTTAATTAACTCCCACGCTGTATGCTCGTCGATTGGGTCTGCTTTTGACATTGCGGTATTCTTCATACAGTAACAACCTTTTTAGTGTCTGAGACGAAAGAATTGATGTATCAAGCTGAGCGAGGCCTGTTCGAGCTGAGAAAAGGTCGGCCACTGTATATCACGCAGTCTGCAAGCGGTGGTGCACTCGTCGCCTCCGTGGATGGGTTAATGCCAGGTGTGCTTGAGGAATTACGGCTATTCGGAGCCGTCCGCTTGGTAATTACGTCACACCGCTCTGAATCGTTAGGGATTGGCTCTGACGATACATCGCCTGGGTTTAGTTTGTCCTTAAATGGAGAAGGTCCAGAGCAGATAGTTCAGCTTGCGAGTGCACATAAGGCGATTGGTTCAGACGACCATGACGTCAGGCCGGCGAGTATTACTGAATTAGCAGGAATGACGCTTGTTCGGTTAGCACAGATGTTGCCGGCGGTGGTAAGCGTGGATGTTGACGGTAATGAAGTAGACGTTCTTCACGGGCGTGTCGTAAAGGGCACGACACTGTCGGTGAGTGCTAGCGAAGTGTCGGCGTGGGCCACAGATGGCAGCGTAGAAGTGACGTATGTGAGCGAGGGGCCTGTACCGTTAGCATCAGCTGATGATGCTCGGTTTATGACGTTTCGTGAGTCAACTGGACTGCGGGAGCATGTTGCGGTCTTGATTGGCCAACAGGATCACTGGCCAGACCCATTACCGGTTCGCATTCATTCGGCATGTCTCACTGGCGACTTATTTGGGAGCCTTCGGTGTGACTGTGGAGATCAACTGCGTGGTAGCCTACAGCTATTTGCTAAGCACGGTGGCGGCGTACTGCTGTATATGTCTCAGGAAGGTCGCGATATTGGCCTTGCCAATAAGTTGCGAGCCTATGCGTTGCAGGGGCAAGGATTGGATACGATCGACGCTGACCAGGTTCTTGGTTTTGGATCCGATGAAAGAGTTTACGGTGCGGCTGTGGAAATGCTCAAGACTTTGAATATTACTCGTGTGGAACTGTTAACAAATAATCCCAATAAAATTGATGCGGTCCGCTCCGCGGGAATTGAGGTGGTTAACCGCAGACCACTCTATGGGACCCTGAATCGGCATAACCGGGCGTACGTGAAAGCAAAGATCGAGCGGTCAGGGCATTGGTTGTCCGATATGTTGGCCGACGCACTATCAGAGAAGTAACAACGGCATGTTCTTACGTGCTGTTTCGCCAACCGGTGAGTTTGTCGATAGGAAAATGATATGCGTGTTCGATTATGTCAGCGAGAATTTCGGCGTAGTGTGTCAGCAGTGTTTTGCCTGTTTCTTGAGACGCGAGCGTCGCGTCTCCAACAACACCGAGGGGATTAAGGTCTCCGGCTAACCAGGCGAACGCAGCTGGACCCGTTGGCAGTATTCGTGATTTGCGTGCTTCAAGTTCTTCTGCGATCGACGGAAATCTGCTGATGGCGTTTGTTTTTACGGATTTGTTTTGAAGGTGTAGCATCATGGCTGTTTCCACGGCAC
>Ga0114933_10006439_pt1 | contig 10416 bp, 7 predicted proteins | sample 4SBtaG_FD_89691 | JGI IMG/M metagenome (GOLD analysis project Ga0114933, IMG submission 89691) | Deep subsurface microbial communities from Kolumbo volcano to uncover new lineages of life (NeLLi) - 4SBTROV12_W25 metaG | ecosystem: Environmental > Aquatic > Marine > Volcanic | place: Kolumbo... | reverse complement strand
CTCCGGCAGGTCTTGATCAACCTCGGACGCAACGCTGCCCAGGCGATGGAGGGTCACGGCAAGCTGACCGTGAAGACATCCCAACGAACGCGCCGTGAGCTCGCGGGTGAGCTGCAGCGATGGGTCGAGGTCTCCGTGAGCGACACGGGGCCGGGCATCCCTCAGAAGATCAGGGCCAACCTCTTTGTGCCCTTCGTCACGACGAAGGATCGTGGCACCGGCCTGGGCCTCGCCATCTCCCAGCGCATCATCATCTCAGCGGGCGGACACATCGAGGTCCGGAGCCAGGTGGGCATCGGCTCCACGTTTGTCGTCCGGCTCCCCGCGGTCGAGGAGCGTGAGCTGAGCGCGAAGATCGTCCTGGCGAGTCAGAGCGTGTCGAGCCCGCCGATCGGCGCCAGCAGGGCGTCGGGCGAGACGTTCTCGAAGGGCGACGGGAGCGACCTGCGCGAGACCACCGGGGGTGACGTGCCAGCCTCTCTGGCCACCAACCGGTAGGACCGAAGCTCGTCCCGGCCGAGGCTGTCGCGCGGGAGACCTGCGTCGTCGAAGAGCTCTGCGTAGGCGCGCACGGCCGACCCCTCACCGCGCTCCGCGGTCGGTGCTGGCAGCAGGTAGTGCCAGCTGCCCCGGTGTTCGAAGGCCACGCCGTGCTCTGGACTGAAGACGCGCTCGACGAAGGGCCGAGCGACGTCGCCGAGGGTGCCGTCCTCCTCGAGCAAGAAGACCCGAAGCGTCATTCGCGGAAGGCGATCATCGATCTGACCTCCCATCGCCGTCTCGCGCTCCGTCCAGCGCTGACGAGCCACGGCCCCGGCCGTGATGAGGGCGCGGGCGATCGAGCCGCCGCGAGCCGACCGCCAGAGGCGAGCCCGGCCGCCCTCCTCGAGCATCACCATGACCTCGACATTCTGGCTGCGCCGCAGCGGCTCTGGGAAGGAGCGCACGAGCGGCGTCGTGGAGCCGCCGACGATCTGTCGAGCAGCTCGAGCCAGGACCTCACCCATGCTGGCATCGAGCATCAGGCCGCGTCGTCGTTCGTAGAGCGCGACCGTGGGGGTCAGATACACGCCGCGGAGGCTCTGCATGTTCCCGTAGGCACGGAGGCGTTGCTCGAGGGTCGCGGACTGATCCGCGTCACCGGCCTGACGCCCGTCCACGAGCACCCCGGCGATCCCGTTCGCCACGAGCACCTGGTCCAACGCGGCCTCATCGTGACCGGCCAGCGCGTCGGCCATGCCAGGGATTTCAGCCGCGAGTTGGAGCTCGGCGCCCTCGGCCTCGAGCCGCAGCAGCTCGTCTCCCCCGACCACCGCGATGCGGCCTCGATCACGCATTTCCATTGTAATTCCGGAGGTTCCGGGGACACTCCGGCCCATCCAGGCGTAGGCCCCGATGGCCGCCCCGCAGAGCGCGAACATGCCCGCGATCGCGGCGATCTTGCGACCGTGGTTCGCTTCGTGGAGGTGAGGGGGCGGCTGCGTCATGGTGGGTGTCTGGGCGTAGCAGGCTCGAAGTGAGCGCGCCTGCGTGTTAGGCGGAATGCGAGCTGGGACCATCTCAGTTGCAACCCCTCCATGCGTGTCGCGCTCGTCACCGTTTATTCCCATTCTGGCTGCACGCTCAAAGACGTGGCCGGCGGGTACGGCACTGTCTTCGAGGTCGGCCGGTCTTGGCGGGCGCGGGCGCTGGAGCGAGCCAAGTCTCGCGTCGCGATCCTCCCGTCGCTCGTGCAGGGCTACCTCGCCGCGCAGCTCGGGGCCGCCGGCCACAGCGTCAGCGTCGAGGAGATCCGAGAGCGTTGGACGGTGCCGGACGTCGACGTGGCCGTGGTGCTCAGCTCGATGGTGGACGCTGAGGCCGAGCGTGACTACGCGGCGTACCTGCGGAGCCGTGGCGTGCGAACCATCGTCGTCGGGGCCTTCGCGAGCGCACAGCCGCTCTTCTATCGAGACCATGCGGATGTGGTCATCGTCGGTGAACCGGAGGCGCTCGGCGCCGCCCTGCTCGACGCCGGCGACGGAGTCGTCCGGGTGGGCGAGGTGGCAAACCTCGACGCGCTGCCCTTCCCCGATTGGACCGCCTTCGACGTGGCTCGGTTCCGGTACGCGTTCCTCGGCTTCCGCTCGCCGACGCTGCCGATCGGCTCCGCGCGAGGTTGTGCGTACGGCTGCGGCTATTGCCCCTGGCGGGTCACGGCGAGTTTTCGCCAGCGGGACCCGGCGCGGGTGGGGCGCGAGATCGAGCACCAACAACGCCGACACGGCGCGCGCTCGTTCGCCTTCCGTGACCCTCTCTTCAACCTCGACGAGGACCGCGTGCTGGAGCTCACCCGGGTCCTCAGACCGCTGGGCATCCGTTTCAGCGCGGAGATGCGAGCCGACCGTTTGAGCCCGCGACTCCTCGAGGCCCTCGGCGAGGCCGGACTTCGCAGCCTCGAAATCGGAGTCGAGAGTGTGAACCGAGAGATGCTTGCCAAGGAGAAGCGACGCCCGCCCGACGCCGCCCAGGTTGAAGAGACGGTGCGCACCGCGCAACGGCTGGGCATCCGGGTCATCTGCAATTTCATTCTCGGCCTCCCGGACGATGACCGCGACACAATGCAACAAACGCTGCAGTGGGCAAGACGCCTCGACTCCTTCGCGGCGCAGTTCACCATCGCCACGCCCTACCCCGGGACGACGCTCGAGGCCCGCGTGGACCGGCTGCCTGTGGCGGCGAGCAGTCACACCGGGTTCCGGCCGACCTTTCGGCACCCACGGCTCAGCTCCGATGAGCTCGAAGGACTCCGCGAGCAGGCGTACGTCGAGCACTACTTTCGTCCGCGCTACGCCTTGCGCTTCGTTCGGCACGCCGTTCCGGCGCTGCTCGACGAGCTCACGCGCAGCCACGGGTGACCTTCCGCACTCCTGACGCGACGCGTCATGAGAATCGCCTCGCCCCCAACAATTCTGAGGCTAGGCTCGCCGCGCACCCAAGGCTGTGGAGGCCACTGTGATCATCGGCGTTCCGACTGAAATCAAGACCCGCGAGTACCGTGTAGGCATCAATCCTGGAGGCGTGGCGGCGTTGGTTCGCGACGGGCACGAAGTGCACATCCAGGCGGGCGCCGGCATCGGCTCCGGCATCACCGACGACGACTTCACGAGCGTCGGCGCGACCATCGTCGCGACGGCAGCCGACGCCTGGGCGGCCGACATGGTCATCAAGGTCAAGGAGCCGCTCGAGGCCGAGTTCGGCTTCTTCCGCGAGGGGCTCATCCTCTACACGTACCTCCACCTGGCGCCGCTCCGTGAGCTCACGCAGCTGCTCATGGACAAGAAGGTTCGCGCCATTGCGTACGAGACGGTCGAGAACCCCGACGGGACCTTGCCGCTGCTCCGCCCGATGAGCGAGGTCGCCGGACGCATGGCCACCCAGGTCGGCGCTACGTCGCTGGAGAAAGAGTGTGGCGGCAAAGGCATCCTGCTCGGCGGCGTGCCCGGCACCCGGCGCGGACGCGTGGCGATCATCGGCGGCGGCATCGTCGGCTCACACGCGGCGCGCATCGCGGTGGGCCTCGGCGCCCAGGTGACCGTGCTCGAAGTGAACCATGACCGCATGGCGTACCTCGAGGACATCTTCCAGGGGCAGATCGAGACCCTCTACAGCAACCCGAGGAACATCGAGGAGGCCTGCATGAACGCCGACCTCGTGGTCGGGGCCGTGCTGGTGCCCGGCGCGAAGGCGCCGAAGCTCGTCACCGAAGAGCTCATCAAGAAGATGTCGCCCGGCACTGTCGTTGTCGACGTGGCGGTCGATCAAGGCGGCTGCATCGAGACCTGTCGACCGACGACTCACGACGAGCCCACGTTCATCTTGCACGACGTGGTGCACTACTGCGTGCCCAACATGCCTGGCGCGGTCTCCCAGACGAGCACCTTTGCGCTCACCAACGTCACCATCCGCTACGCACGCATCATCGCGAACCTCGGCGCCACCGAGGCGGTGAAGCAGCACCCGGGTCTCGCGCTCGGGGTGAACTGCTGGGACGGCAAGTGCACCTACCGCGCGGTCGCCGAGGGCGTAGGCGTCGAGTACACGGAGCTCGACTCGCTCCTCTGAGTCGCCTGCGTTTGCAGCTCGAAGCCCGTCGGTGGTCCACACCCCGGCGGGCTTTTGTGCGTCCAGCACCCCGGTCGGTTTGGCGAACCGAGAAAGCGCGGAGCGCGACGGGCACGACGGCTGCCCTGGACAGGCGGCGGGGCGCTCAACCGGCGGGGGCTTCGACGAAGGTCTCGCCCAACTGCCCCGATCTCCGGAGCCCCTCGTAGAGCACGATCGAGACGACGTTCGAGAGGTTCAGCGAGCGCACCTCACCCGCCGTCGGAATCGCGTAGGCGCCGTGCTCTTCGATCAGCGACGAAGGCAGGCCGACCGACTCCTTGCCGAACACCAGCGCGTCCGATGGCCGCAACTCCGCCTCGAGATAGGAGCGCTTGGCGCTGGCGCTGAAGAGCACCGGCCGCGAATCGGGGAACGCCTCGAGAAACCCCTCAAAGGCGTCGTGACGGTGCAGCATCAGGTGAGGCCAGTAGTCGAGGCCCGCCCGGCGCACGGCGTGATCGGAGATGTCGAAGCCGAGCGGCCCGACCAGGTGCAGCGGCGTCCGGGTGGCCACGCAGGTGCGAGCGATGGCCCCGGTGTTGGGAGGGATCTCGGGCTCGATCAGCACCACGCGGTACGGCACGTCGCCCGCCCGATAGCGCAGCTTGTGGCTTCTGAGCATCGCCGGACCTTGACGTAGATTCGCGCACTTGGGTAGCTTGCAGCCTCGGAAGGCTTGGTCTTTTGCGTCGTACCCTAGCGTTTGCCCTGCTCGCCCTGCTCGTGCCCACCAGCGCGGCGGCCCAGGACATGAACATCGCGCTCTCGCGCCTCCGCATCACGGCCGAGGATCCCGCGGTCGTGCCCGGCACGGCCTGTCCTTCGACCTTCAACGAAGCCGGCATGCCGCGCGAGCGCGGCTTCTGCCGAGACGACGGCGCGTGGCGTCGCGTGATGACGCAGTTCGGCGGCTCCCTGATCCCGCCGATCCTCACGAACGCCGGCACGCGCGGGGTCCGCGGCATCTACGTCGGGTTCGAGTCCTGGCTGACCGGCATCGACAACGATCAAGAGTATTGGCACCGGGCCGTCGAGGGCGACGGCGGCAGCATGGATCCGAGCCGCTCACGCTTCACCGACAACGTGCTCGCGTGGGGCCGCTTCAACGTTCGCAAGGGCCTGCCGTTTGGATTCGAGCTCGGCACCAACATCGGCTACATGGCGAACTCGACGTACTGGACCCTCGGCCTCGAGATCCGATGGGCCCTCTGGGAAGGCTTCCGCGAGGACGTGGGCTGGATCCCCGATCTCGCCGTGCGCGCCGCCGTGCAGACCCTCCTCGGCGATGGCGAGTTCAACGTCGCCGTGCCCTCGATCGACTTCATCCTCTCTCAGCCCTTCGTGGTGGGCAGCAGCGTCGAGATCACCCCATCGGCGTTCTTCCAGTTCGCTTGGGTCTTCGCCGACAGCGAGCTGGTCGATCTGAACCCCGACGTCTCGGCGTTCGACACCTGCGACCCCGATCCGACGACGCCGACCCCCGACTCGACGAGCCCGCCCTACTGCCGGAGCAACGGCATGGAGCTGAACCACAACGTGGTCTTCCCCTCCATCCGGTCGACGCGCGCACGCGTCGGCGGCGGCCTCAACATCCGCTACGAGTGGTTCACGGTCATGGGCTCGTTCGTGATGGACGCCGTGACGCCCGCCGAGCTCGACAACCAGCTGCCCGAGGACATCCCGCGGCAGTGGCAGGTCGACATGGGCATCGGGCTCACCTTCTGAACTGAGCGGCTCTGACGTGGTCGACTCGGCCGGGCGGTCCCGCCTCGCCGGGATGACCGGGCTCGCCCGCACGTCCCGACCGGCCGCTCGGGCTGCCCGAGCCGCCCTGCCCCGACCGACCTCCGTTCCCCGGACGGCCACCCCCCCCACCGTCGACGCGGATCTCGAGGGCCTGCAGGAGCGCCTCTGCGCCCGGCTGCACGGAGAGCATCACCAGTCCGCCCGCGCCGCCCGGACCGCCGTTCCCGCCGAACTCGGCGTGTGCGCCGTGTCCACCCGGGCCGCTCCCGCCGCTGGTGCCGCTCGCAGGGCTCCCGCCATCGCCGCCGTCGCCGCCGTCGCCGCCGTGTCCCCCACGCCCACCGTTGCCGCCCCGCGCGTCGACGGTCAGCGTCCCACCGGCCGGGTCGACGTAGAACGTCTGGCTTCTTCCACCGCTCGAGACGTCTACCTGAAGCAGCGGATGGGGGATGCGCGCGACGTGCGCCACGCTCACCGAAACCATCACGTCGGGCGCGTCGATGCCCGCGCCGCCATCCCCTCCGGGCCCGCCGTCCCGACCGTCTCGGCCTGCTCCGGGCGCCGCCCTCTGGGTCCCGCGGCTCCCGTCGGCGCCATCCGATCCGTCCGACCCGCTCCGACCGGTGGCCCCGTTCGAGCCTCGGAAGGATGCCTGGAACGCACACGTGTAGACGACGGGCAGGGTGAAGTCGGTGGGCGGCAGCGTGTGGTGCACGCTCGTCGCCGTGACCCGGAGCACCCCGGTCGAGGAAGTCGTCTCTGGGTTCGCGTCGACGCGCACGAAGCCGTCGCGTTCGACGTGACCGCCCTCGACGCGTAGCTGGAAGTCACTCCAGCGAACGTCGCCGCCGCCGGGGCCCTGCGTAACGAGCTGCTCTCCGTCTGCGACGGTCGCGATGACCGCGATGGGGGCCCGGGTGCCCGGGCAGATGCGCTCGACATTCACCGCGCCCACGCGCAACGCCGTGAGCGCACGATCTCGGATGGACACGGAGCAGCCGAGCCCGAGCGGGAACAACGTGGCTGCGACGACGAGCGAGACGAGCGAATGAATGCGCATCAGAGAACCGAATCGTACCGGTAGGACAACTTCAAGGTGACCCGCTGATCGACTTCCGGCTCTTCGGCGCCGTAGTCCACCTGCGCCCGGTAGACGAGGAAGATGTCGCTCCCCGGCAGATAACGCCAACGCAGGCGGGCCATGCCGATGAACTGCTCTCGCACGCTGTTCACCTGGCCGACGAGGTCCACGACCACCCATGGCGACGGCGTCACGCTGAGCAGGCCGTTGAACGCGAGCGTCGGGATCAGGTCTCGGCCGCTGAAATCGATCAGGGTACCGACGGCATCGATCGACGTGCGTACGTGTTGGCCAAACGCGGCGGCGAAGCTGACCTGCGATCGGTAGGCGGCGCCGCCAAAGAAGTCGTTTCGGACCCGGGCGTTCACCGAAACGACGGGGTTCCTTCCCTCGGGAGAGCTCACGGTCAACGCCGCGACCACCCCCTGATAGCCGCCGGGCTCGATCACCACGTCATCGATGAGCTCGAACTCCTCTCGCACGACGTCTTGCACGTAGTCGGCCTGCGCGAGCACCGTCCATCGCTCCGCCGACTCGATCAGCGCCGACCAGCCCCCCTGCAAGCGCAGCAGTTCCGCGAAGTCATCGCTCGCCTCGACGCGTCCGGAGAGGCTGTACCGCATGGAGCGGATCCCGCTGGTCGGCGTTCGCAGGGTCACGGGCACGAGCGCGTTCGCCTGGAAGATCGCCGGCCGGCGGACGAAGCCCAGTTCCGGGTCGAAGCCCTCCTGGATGTAGAGCGCGCTCACCTGGGGCATCCACTGCTCGCCGCGCCAGCGCGCGTCGACGCGCCCTGCGAGCCCTTCGGTGGGCTCCTCCCCGTCGGTCGACGTGAAGGCAGCGAAGCCCCTCAGCTCGAGCCGGTCGCCGTCGAGGGCCCGCACGAGCCCGTCGAGCCCGATGGTGTGGTGCGGCCGAGCGTCGACCTCCGAGAAGAGCCCGCCGACCCCGGAGATGTCGGTCCGCGAGGCGTACATCGCACCCACGTAGGACGCGGTGCCGAAGTTCGCCCTCACGCGCGCGACCGCGTAGTTGGCCGCCTCCCGATCTGCGGTCGCCGCCGTCGCGACGTCCAGGAGGCCAAAAGACATGAAGCCCTCACGCCCGTAGAGCTTGAGCCCACCGAGAATGGGCACCGGGTTCGCGTCGTCGTCGAGCCCTATCCGACGGGTGAAGAAGAGCTGCGCCTCCTCGAGTGCTCCGAACTGGAAGACGTCCAGTCCGCTGAGGAAGAACGGGCGTCGCTCGGGAAAAAAGAGCGGGAAGCGGTCCAAGTTGACGACCTGAGAGTCCAGGTCGACCTCGGCGAAGTCGGTCAGCAGGGTCAGCTCACCCCAGACGTCGTCAGCGAGCCGGAGCCGGATCTCGCCGCCCGCCTTGGGCTCGATCTCCAGGTTCCAGGCGTCTCGGCCCGGCCAGCCCGCGAGCACGTACGGCATCACGATCAGCGAACGGCCGCCGCCGAGGCCCTCGATGTGGTCGAGGTCGCCGTAGTGGAGCGCCGACGCGGCCCCGAACTCGGGCGGCAGGTGAGACCAGTCGTAGGTGGCCTGCCGGGCGTTGTGGTCGCGTGAGACGTTGAACCCGAAGACGCGCCCCTCCTCGCCGGGGGGCAGACGCAGCGCGGCCGAGGGGATGCGAAACTCGGCCACCCACGCGTCCTCGCGGACGCTCGTCGCGGCCTCCCAGACGGCGTCGTACTCGCGACGAAACGTCCGACCGTTGTCGAGCGCGATGAAGTCGATCTGTGCACCAGCGGGGTTCACGGCAAAGCCGACCGTGGACCGGCGGTCTTGGCGCACGTCGAACTTCACGGTCACCGCGTCGTCAGACCAGATGCGCCACGAGTCCCGCGTGAGTTCGAGCGCTCGGGGCGTCTCCCCTTCGGCCAAGTAGCTCGTCACGCCGACGTAGATGGCGCCCGCGTCCACGAGCACCCGCACCTCTGTTCGCACGGGCGGGGTCGCCCCTGGATCGGGGACGCGCTCCACGAACCCCGTGCCAGCCGCGGCCCGCTCCCAGTCCGCTTCGTCGAGCTGCCCGTCGATCTCAATCGGCCCTCGGCGGGTCGCGGCCGAGACCAACGGACGCGTCTGCGCCGCCGTCATCGACGGTAGCGCGGCCAGAGCCAGCAAGGGGAGCAGGGGAAGCAGGCGCACGTGCAGTGGCTCTTACACAGCGGGGCGCTGAGTGCACACGTGTGAAGAAAGCCTGAGCCGTGAGAGCCCACTCGTTTCTCCGCACCGTGCACAAGCCGTCAATCCATTCACTCGGCACGGGAAGTGCTCGTTAGGACCTCATGCGACTCCTCACGCTCCTCAGCGCAGCCGCCCTCGCCACCTCGGTGGGCTGCACTCAAACCGACGCTCACGTGCCCGAGGCCGGGCCCCCACCCATCGCAGGCGGCACCCTGGCGGTCACTCGGGACGGCAACTGGGCCATCGCCTCGGACCCCGCTCGGGCCTCCATCCACGTGGTCGATCTCGGGCGCCGAACGCAGACGGCCCGGATCGTTCTGGGCCCGCAGGACGAGCCTGGACGTGTCGCAGAGGACCTCGATGGTGGGGTACACGTCGTGCTCCGTCGCGCCGGAGAAGTGGCTCACCTCGACGTGGCCGGCGGTCGGCTGGTGGGGCGCACACCGGTCTGCGCGGCCCCCCGAGGCATCGACGTCGACCCCGATACCGGCAACCTGGTCATCGCCTGCGCCGAAGGCCAGATCGTGCGCATGTCCCCAGAGGGCAGCGTGATCCGTCGCGTGAACCTGGAGCACGATCTGCGGGATGTCGTGGCACAACCTGGCGGGGCGCTGTGGATCAGTCGCTTTCGCAGGGCGGAGATCCTTCAGCTCCAGGATGACGTCGTCGTCAACCGGATCCGGCCCGCGACCGACATGACGGCTGGCTTGCTCCAGAGAGAGGCGACGGTCGCGTGGCGCATGCGGGAGCGCGCCGGAGGTGGCGTCATCGTGGTGCACCAGCAGTCGCAGTCTTCTCAGCTCGGGAGCCTGCGCTCACCTGGCGCGCCGTACTACGGGGGTGACTGCGACCTCGGTGTCGTCCGCTCGGTGGTCACGACGATCGACTCGACGGGCCGCCCGCGCTCGACGCCGCTCGAGTCCACGAGCCTCGCCGTCGACGTCGCCGAGCAGGGGGCTGCGCTCTACGTCGCTGCGGCGTCGGAGCCGGGCGTCGCCCGCGACAGCTGGGGCTTCGTGCAGCGCAACGGCGCCCGCCGCGTCACGACCTCCTCCTCGGCCTTCGGAAACTGCCGGACCACCGTCGACGCCTTCGAGCGGATCGGTCCGCGATCCGAAGCAGCGACCGCGCTCGCGGTCACCCCGGGGGGCCAGCTGATCGCGCAGTACCGTGACCCCGCCCTGCTCGTGATCGACGGTGAGACCATCGACCTCGACGGCGGCTCGGTCGAGAACTTCGGGCACG
>Ga0114933_10006438_pt1 | contig 10416 bp, 10 predicted proteins | sample 4SBtaG_FD_89691 | JGI IMG/M metagenome (GOLD analysis project Ga0114933, IMG submission 89691) | Deep subsurface microbial communities from Kolumbo volcano to uncover new lineages of life (NeLLi) - 4SBTROV12_W25 metaG | ecosystem: Environmental > Aquatic > Marine > Volcanic | place: Kolumbo... | reverse complement strand
TAAAAACAACTAAAATTATTGATGAGACAGAATTTGCAAATATTATCAACGGAGTCTTCAAAAGTGAACGATAAATTTAAATTTTCAGATGAAAAATTAATATTGAGATTTCAAGAAGGTGATATTAATGCATATAACGAGCTTGTTAAAAGATATAAAGATAGATTATTTAATTTTGTATTGAGATACTTCAATAATGCTGAGCAGGCTGAAGATGTAGTTCAAGATACCTTAATAAAACTATATACACATGCTAGTTACTATAAGAATATTGCAAAATTCTCAACCTGGATTTTTACAATTGCAAAAAATAATGCATTAACTGAATTGAGGAAAAACAAAAGAAAGCAAACTGATTCACTTTGGACAGAAGATGGAAAAGTCATTGATATAAATTCTAAAGAAGAGTCTTTAGAATCTAAAGTTCAAAATGAAATTGCTATTGATCAATTAAACAAGTTTTTAGACGAGATTCCTGAAAATTTTAGAATGGCTGTAGTTTTAAGAGATTTTCAGGAACTTTCTTATGAAGAAATTAGTACAATACTGGAAATACCAATTGGTACGATTAAATCTAGAATAAATAGAGGTCGAATTCAGTTGGCACAAAAAATGAAACATTTTAAGGAGTAGATATGGATTATAATAAATTTGAAGATAGAATATCTGATTGGATCGAAAATTCTATGGATATTAAAGAACGTAAGGAATTTGAACAATTTCTTACTGAAAATCCTGAATATCAGAAAAAAGTCGATTCTGTACGAAAAACTATCAATATCATGAAAACTACTCCTTCTTTGAAAACTTCTGAAAATTTTGATAAAAAACTACAAGATCGAATAAATGCTCTAAGTGAAAATAAAAAAATAAGTTCTGGAATTATGGGTTTTTCAAGGCAAAATTTTGTTTATTTAACTTTATCAGTTTTTTGCATCTTTATGTTGTCGGCTTATTTACTTCAACCTTCACAGTCAAACTATTTTATAGCAGATGAAGACACTTCATCAAAAGAAGCTTTATCCAACGAAGATGAAACTGAAATAAAAGATGTCGAGTTATTAAATGATGTTAATGGGTCATTTGTTAGCGATAAAGATTAATTTTCATAGAATTGTAAATATCCAAAGTCAGGTGTAATTTGCATAGTTATGCGAATGAAATATTATTTAATTATTTTTTTAACTTTTTTGCTGGCTAGTTGCGCTTCAAATTCATCAAATTTATCTAATGTACCAGAACAAGATGCCCTAGAAGAGTTAAAGACCGAAAACTCAAAAGACCCTTTTGGAGGGGTACAATTTTTCATGGATGGAATGATGTTTTTTGAGCAGGGAGATTATGCTAGAGCAATCTTAGAGTTTCAGGATGCAATTGAGGCCGGTTCTAATTCTGCGGAAGTATTTTTTAATATGTCTGAAGCATATTGGATGTTGCAAAAATTTGATAAGAGTATTTTTTATACGAATAAAGCTATTTTATTAGATAACAATGCTTTGGATTACAAAATATCTTTAGGAAAAAAGTTCATTGCTTTAAATGACTATGAATCATCTTTAGAAATTTTTACAAAAATAATTGAAACTGATTCAAGCAATGCTGATATACTTTTTATTATTGGAGATTTGAAGGCTGAATTAAATGATATAGATGGAGCACTTCTTTATTATCAAGAGGCTTTTAACAATAATAACGAATTAATACTAGCACTAGAAGTAGCTGCTGAATTAGCATTTAACTCAAACCATAGAGATTTAGCTAAAATCTTTAAAAAACTTCTTCTAGCAGATCCATCTAATTCAGAATATTTAAGAGGATATCTTGAGTCAAACGAAGGTGGAAATGTCGAAGAACTTTTAGGTTTATTACAAATAGATTCTATTCAGCGCAACCCATTCTATAATAACTTATATAATCAAATTGCCTTAGAGTATCTTCGTTTAGGAAGATTAGAATCTGCAGAAGAATTTTTACAAAAATCTTTATCAAAAAAAGACAACGATAGATTTGCCCTATATTATCTGTCATTAGTTTATAGAGATATAGGCAGGAATGATTTAGCATTAGAAGTATCTAAAAAACATACATCTTTTTATCCAAATGATAAGGAAGGATACATCAATTCATCTATTGCTTTGATAAGTTTGCAAAAATTTGAAGAAGCTATTGATGAGTTGAATCTAGCTGTATCTATATTTCCAAATGATTTTGAAGTAAATTATTTTTTAGGATTAGCAAATTATTCAGCAAGAAACTTTAATAAAGCAGAAAAATTTTATGCTAAATCATTACTGATAGATCAAACATCTGTTGCAGCTATGCATGGATTAGCTATGACCTATGATCAAAATGAAAAATGGGAAAAATCCGATGAGCTTTATACAAAATTGATTGTTATAAATGACAGAGATGCTCAAGCATACAATAATTTTGCATATAGCTTAGTTGAAAGGGATGAAGATTTAGAATATGCCTTATCACTTGCAGAAAAAGCTATTCAAATTAGCCCAGATGTCTCTGCATATCTGGATACCATTGGATGGATTTATTATAAGTTATCAGAATTTGAAAAAGCCAAAGATTATATTAGCCAAGCTTTACTATATGAGGATACAAGCTCAGTAATACTTGAACACTATGGAGATGTTTTGATTAGCTTAAATGAAATAGATGAAGCTATTATATTTTACAATAAAGCTCTTTTACTTGATGAAGATAACAATAATCTAAAATTAAAAATTTCTTCTTATGATACTGAATAGAAAGCTTTTAATAATTTTCATTACTATAGTTTTTACTTCATGCTCTTCAAATAATGATATTCAAATAATAAATTCTGAAAATGTAAAAATTGAAGAATTAAAAAAAGAGTTTAGTAGGGTCATTGGAAGCGGTTTGCTTCAAGGTAAAGGAAAATCAAATTTTTCCTCTGGATTTATTTTTGAATCATCAGAAAATAATTCGATTATTGTTTTTAAAGACTTTTTAGGTAGAAGGCAATATATGATTGAAATAGAAAATGACTCAATTAAATATTTAGACGTTAGAAAGAAAGTCAAAATTTCAGAGCAAGAGTTCAATCGTTTCTTTCCATTATCTAATCAGCTAAATTCAGATTTTTATAAAGGTATTCTTTGGGGTGATACAGAAGCATTGAATGAAATTGATATACAATTTAAAAATTCATATGTAATTACTACAAAACTGATTTCAATTGATGGTAGTAATTATCTCAACGAGATTGTATTTTTATTAAATAATGAAAAACAGAATTACACACTAAAATTTAATAGAAGAAATTTTGAATAATGAAAAGCTTAAGCATCCTTATACCCGTTTTTAATGAAGAAGAATCACTTCAAGTTTTGTTTGATGAATTAAAGCACGACTTTGAAAATAATCAATCTATTGAAGTCATTTTTATAAATGATGGTTCATCAGACGGTTCTCAAAAATTAATTGAAAAAGAAATAGCAAACCATTCAACATGGAAGCTTATAAATTTATATAGAAATTATGGAAAGTCCGTCGCACTTCAGTCGGGAATTGATATTGCATCAGGAGAGTTAATAGCTACATTAGATGCAGACCTACAAGACGATCCAAAAGAGCTCATAAATCTTGTTAGGGAGTTAAAAAATGATGATGTCATTGTTGGTTGGAAGAAAAATAGATTAGATCCTCTTGAGAAAAGAATAGCATCAAGAGTATTCAATTTTTTTATAAAAATATTTAGTGGATTGAAAATAAAAGATTCTAATTCTGGAATTAAGGTTTTGAAAAGAGAGGTTGCAAAGTCATTGAATCTTTATGGAGGTAGACATAGATATATTCCTTTATTAGCTCATCAAAAAAGTTTTCATGTCAAAGAAGTTGCTGTCAATCATAGAGAAAGAAAATTTGGTATATCTAAATACGGAGCAGAGAGATATAAACATGGTTTTTTTGATTTTTTAACTATTTTATTTCTTGGAAAGTACATGGACAGGCCATTACACTTTTTTGGTATGATAGGTTTTTTGTCAATATTGTTTGGGATTGCAGCTGAGATATACGTACTGTATTTAAAATATATTTTACTTCATTCTTTTCAGCAACATATTGCAATGATTATTTTTGGAAGTCTTTTAATTATTACTGGAGTTCAATTATTTACCTTTGGATTAATTGGCGAAATTATTGTGAACAAAAATCATAAAACAAAAAATTTCATAAAAGAAGTAATTGAATAATAATTTAAAAATTGTCTCTATTGGTCCATATTCACCTTATAGAGGTGGTATTTCTGATTTTAATCATGATTTAATCAATCAATTAAAAAAAACTCATAATGTTTCCATTTTAAATTTTGAAAAATTATATCCTAGTATCTTTTTTCCAGGAAAATCTCAATATAAAAACAGATCTTCAGACAGTGATAAATCTTTTAGAATTTTGAACCCCTTAAATATTTTTTCTTGGAAGAAAGCAGTTAGAAAAATTAATCAGATGAAAAGCGATATCGTTATTTTTTCATATTGGCATCCATTTTTTGCTCTTATGTATTCATATATTGGTAAAAATATAAAAACAAAAAAAATATACTTTTTAATCCACAATGCTAAACCTCATCAAAATTTTCCATTTCAAAAATTTCTTATTAAATATATGTTACAGCATGCAACTCATTTAGTAGTTATGAATGAGAACGAAAAGCAAATAATTAAAAGCTATAATTTAAAAAGTGAGATTATTATTTCTTTCCATCCTATTTATGAAATTGATTTTAACATAAATGATCGAGCGCAATTTAAAAAAGAACTTGGAGTTAAATCAGAACCAACTATTCTGTTTTTTGGACTTATTCGAAAATACAAAGGTCTAGATGTTTTAATCAAAGCTGTAAAATATCTCAAGTCGCATATTCCAAATATTAAAGTCTTTGTTGTTGGGGAGCCATATACAGATATGAATTTTTATTTGTCCCAAATTAAAAAATATGACCTTGAAAGCTCATTCATTTTAGATCTCAACTTTGTAAATAAAGAAAGGCTGAAGAAATATTTTCTTAGCTCAGAACTAATAATTTTACCTTATAAAAGAGGAACACAAAGTGGAATTCTATCTCTCTCAATGAATTTCAATTTACCTTCAATTGTTACCTCAAGAGGTGGTCTTAAAGATTATGTAATTGACAAAGAAACTGGATTTATTGTAAATCCTGATGCAAGTGAAATTGCTACATCAATTAAATCATTTTTTGATAAAAATATGTTTAATGAAATGAGTAGAAGTATATCTATCCATAAAAAGAATTTTTCATGGGAAGAATTCGAAAAAAATTTAAAGCTCAATGATTAAAAATTTAGGTACAAATAAAGTTCACATTGTTGTTCTTACATGGAATAATAAAGATCTCTTAAAAAGATGCTTAGAATCGATAGAGAATATTAATTATTCTGCCAACATGTATGATTATAACAACTTTACTATTAATGTAATTGATAATAATTCTTCAGATAATTCGATAGAGATGATTGAAAATGAATTTCCGAAAGTGAATGTAACCCGAAATAATAAAAATTTAAAATTTGGATCTGGTTATAATTCAGGATTAAAAAAAATGAATTTTGATGATAATGATTTTATTGTTTTATTGAATGATGATACAATTGTAAGTAGAGATTTCATATACGAACTAATTAATCCATTATTAAATGATAAAAATACAATAATATCAGTCCCCAAAATATTGTATTCATCAGACATTAATAAAATTTGGTATGCTGGAGGAGTAGTTGATCTATGGAAAGGGTTAATTTACCATATTGGAATAAGAGATTTTGACGGACCCAAGTATTCTTTTCTAGGTGAAACGCAATATGCAACTGGATGTTGTTTGTGTTTAAGATATAAGGATTTTAAAAAACTTAATTTTTTTGATGAAACATTTGATATGTACTGTGAGGATGTTGATTTATCATTGAAGGCTCGTCAATTAAATAGAAAAATAATCTATGCTCCAAAATCTATCATTCTTCATAGTGTATCTCAATCTTTAGGAGAGCATTCGTATAAGAAAAATATAATGAAGTTAAAAAATCAGTTAAAAATTTTTTGGAAGCATGCCACAGGAATCCAATTAATTTCTATATCTTTTTATTGGCTATTATTTCATTTACCATATCAACTTATAAGATGGTTATATTTAAGAAAGAAATGAGTAGCAAACCATCCAGTCAGAAAACTATTTTAAGTGAAGCTTTTCTATCATTTTCTGGAATGACATTAGGTTCAGTTTTTAGGTACATATTTTCTATAGTTATGGCAAGATTTCTTGGTGCGCAGATGTTAGGTATTTATTCGCTTGGAAATGCTGTAACAAGAATTGCAGAAATATTTGCATTAATGGGTCTCGATAATGGCGTTCTAAGATTTGTTAGTAGAGATACTGAAAATACTCACAACGTTAATAGTTCAATTTATTCATCTTTAAAAGCTGGATTATTATCAAGTATTGTAATTTCAATCATTTTATTTTTCTCTGCTGAATTAATAGTAAATGATTTACTTAAAGAAGATAAATTTTTGATTACAGTAATTAAAGTATTCTCCTTAAGCCTTCCTTTTACAGTTTTAACATTAATATCATCATTTGCTACACAGGCTTTTAAAATTTTAAAATATAAAATTTTTGTAAATCAAATTGTTAATCCTCTAATACTTTTAATTGCATTTTTAGCTTCATTCTATATTCTTGGAACACAACTATCAATTTTAATTCCAACAGTTACTTCTGCTATTATAGGTTTAATATTCATATTAAAATTTTTAAGAAACTTTACAAAAATCAGCTTTAATAATCTTATCAAATCAGATATAAATAAAGAAATTTTGAAATTTTCTATTCCGTTAATGTTTGTTTCAGCTATTGGAATCATAATGCATTGGGTTGATATTGTAATGTTAGGAATCTTATCAAATGCTACAGATGTTGGTATGTATCATCCAATTGATCGAACAGCTGGATTAGTAAGGATGATCTTGTTTGCTTTTGCTGGAATTTTTGCTCCTATATTTTCAGAACATTATTTCAATAAAAATATTTTAGGTATGCAAGAATCATATCAATCATCTTCCAAATATATTTTAATGTTCTCATTACCTGTTTTTATATTTTTATTTATTTTTGCAAATCCAATGTTATTGCTATTTGGCTCAGAATTTCAAAATGCAATTGCCCTTAAGATTTTATTAACTGGAATTTTTATTCAAACAATTTTTGGCTTAGGTTCTTCAACGCTTTCAATGAGTGGAAACACTGCATTCAATTTAATTAATGTATCTATAGCTCTTATTCTAAATATCGTTTTGAATTTTATATTAATTCCACAGTATGGTATTGTTGGAGCAGCATTATCAACAGCTATAGCATTATTTATTCTGAGTATTTTAAGATTTATAGAAAATATTCTGATAATGAATCTGAATTTATTTTCATTCAAACTTATAAAACCACTTATCTCTGGTTTAATGACATTTTTAATCTTTGTTTATTTAAAAAATATATTTTCAAACTTATTTAGCTTAGATAACATTTTTAGTTTAGCCATTTACTTATTGGCTCACTTTATATTTGTTTCTTCAACTTATTTCACAATATACTTTTTATTGGGTTTTGATAAAGAGGATAAAGAATTAATAAATTCATTTAAAAAAAATTGATTTAAAATGAATCTTGCTATCTTAATTTTAATTTATTCTATTTTTGTATTATTCTTTTTTTATGATGTTATAATTTTAAATAACACATTTGCTTCAGGAGATTCTTTTAATCCTTATGCTATTCATCATATTCTTGACAAGCTTAGATTAATTTCTTCGGAATGGCCCCAATGGCAACCATGGATTTTTTCTGGAATGCCAACCCTTGAAGCATTTACATATGTCAATCTATTATATTTGCCTAGTTACTTTTTAGATTTTTTAGGTGTTTCTGATTTAAACATACAATTCATTCATCTAGTTTTTTCTGCTGTAGGTATGTTTTATTTAGTCCAAAAGCTTGTTGAAAATAATAAAATTGCATTCATATCAGGACTGCTTTGGATATTAAATCCTTTCTTAATTACTATGATTGTATTTGGACATGGAAGTCAGATGATGACAGCAGCTTTTTTCCCAATTACATTATATTTGCTTTTTAGATTGAAAGATAATCAATCAATTTCCAATATGCTTTTATTCGCTTTGTTTCTAGGTTTTCAATTACAAAGAGCACATGTTCAGATAGCTTACTATGCTTGTATGTTACTAGGATTTTTCTTCATTTATTCTTTTTATCAGAATAGAAGTAAAAAGTATGCTTCTTTATTCTTTTCAGGAATTATTATTGCATTTCTAATTGCTTCACATATTTATTTACCATCATTGGATTATCGTGAAATGTCGATTAGATCTAGTGACATGGGTAGTTTTGCCTATGCAACCAATTGGTCTATGCATCCAAAGGAATTATTAACATATATTATGCCTAATTACTTTGGATTTGGAGGCGCAACTTATGAAGGTTTTATGCCTTTTACCGATTTCCCAAATTACGTTGGATTATTTGTTCTGCTATTTGCTTTTTTATCATTAAGGAAGTTAACAAACTTAAGAATATTTTTTTGGAGCGTATTAGTAATTTCAATTCTCTTATCGTTTGGAAAGTACTTTGAAATCTTCTACCAATTTTTCTATAATTATTTACCCTTTTTTAACAGTTTTAGAGTTCCTAGTATGATTCTAATTCTTTCAAACTTTTGTATATATATATTAAGCGCTTATGGTTTAAAAGATGCTATAAAAAGTATTGAGTGTAAATTTCCAAAGATTCAGTCTGATATAATTTTATCTATATTTTTGATACTCTCTTTATTTGATATCTATAGAATTGATAACAGAATTATTAACCCAAAACAGGATTCTGGTCAACAAAATCAGATCACATCTATTGATAATTTTGAATCAGTATTTTATGAGGATGAAACAATAATTTTTCTAAAAGAAAATCTTGGCTTAAATAGGATTTACCCAGCAGGTTCTTTATTTACCGATCCAAAATTTAAATATCATGGGATTGAATCAGTTGGAGGCTATCATCCAGCAAAATTTGGTCATTATTCTGAATTGTTAAAAAACACAAATAACCTACTTTCAATACCAGTATTACAATTTTTGAATGTAAAATATATAATAAGTCCTGTCGAAATTTCTCATCAAAAACTTATGCTTGAGAAAAAGGCAATTTTTCAATCTGTTAATGGAAAGAAAAATGTTTATATATATCATTTAGATCAAAGCAATCCAAGAGCTTGGTTCGTAAAAGATGTTATTAAAGAAGACCAAAATTTGTATAATTATTTAAATGCATCTGCATTCAATCCATCAAAAACTGCTATTGTAAATAAATTAGAAAATTCAAGGTATTCTGAAGGTAAAATTTTAAATATTGATTGGGATATAGAAAAAATTATTATTGATTATGAAGCAAAAGAAAAAGGAATTCTAGTGCTAAGTGAAATTTATTATCCTGCTAGATGGAAAGCTTATACTGATAGTAATGAAGTTGAAGTTTTGAAAGCAAACGGTGTCTTACGAGCAGTTGAAGTCAAAGCTGGAACAAATAAGATAATTTTTCAATATGATAATTCTTTATTTAAAATATTACATACGGTTTCTAATCTTATAATACTTTTCATTAGTTTTTACATTTTACAACCTAAAGTTATGGCCTTGTTAAAGAACTTAAGGTAAACTAATTTTAGTCCATGAATCAAAAAATAATAATTATGCAACAAAGTGAAGCATCTTTTCTAGATATTTTTCTTTCCCAGTTACCAATCTTCCTTATTTTTTTAGTTATATACTATTTCATTCTCAGACCTAATTCTAAAAAACAAGAATCAGTTAAATTAATGCAAGAAAAGTTAGCAAAAGGAGATAGAGTAGTTACTATTGGAGGGATTCATGGAAAAGTTACTGCGCTAAAAAGCGAAACTGTAATCATAAAAATATCTAATGAAAATGAAATGACGGTTGATAGAGTTGCAATTGCAAAAGTTAAAAATTCATCTAAATAATTTATGGCAGTTCAAAAAGTAGTTACATATGGTCATTCTGCTCTTAGAGCAATATCAAAAAATATAACAGATTTTTCAAACATTAGAAGTTTAATTGATGATTTATTCGATACAATGTATGAGTTTGATGGTATTGGACTAGCAGCAAACCAAATTGGAATAAATAAGCGCATATTTGTAGTAGATATATCTCATACAGATGAATGTGAATCTCCTTTAGTATTTATCAATGGAAAAATAATTAGTGGTGAAGGATCTTGTGTTGATTCTGAAGGATGTCTTTCATTGCCTGAAATTAGAATCAATGTAGAGC
>Ga0114933_10006436_pt1 | contig 10418 bp, 3 predicted proteins | sample 4SBtaG_FD_89691 | JGI IMG/M metagenome (GOLD analysis project Ga0114933, IMG submission 89691) | Deep subsurface microbial communities from Kolumbo volcano to uncover new lineages of life (NeLLi) - 4SBTROV12_W25 metaG | ecosystem: Environmental > Aquatic > Marine > Volcanic | place: Kolumbo... | reverse complement strand
ATTACAGGTGGGTGGGATGGTTCAAAAGCTGTGGACCATATTTGGAATTTTGATGTAAGTAAGAATATATGGGAATCAGTGAATCATTTAGGCGAACCTCGTTGGGGTCATTCAATGGTATTGCTAGATGATGACACTGTGCTAATTTCTGGCGGCGTTGGACTGGATGGGTTTCCAATAACATCGGTTGAAAAATATGATCTGAAGGATTCTTCCATAAAGGCAATAGCCTCTATGGGGGAAGCAAGGGCTTCACACCGTCTATTGAAAGATTCAGATGGAGGTGTCTATGCGCTCGGAGGATATGGCTTGGATGGTAGATCTTTGTCTTCGGCTGAATATTATCAACCTGATTTGGATGAATGGGATAAATTGCCTGATATGTCAGAAAAGAGAGCAAGGCATACGGCAATAATACTTAGAAATCAGAATATTCTAGTGACTGGAGGCACTCGAGATTACAACATCCCTTCAGGCACGGCAGAATTATTTGATGTACGGACTGGCACATGGAGTTCAGCTGGAAGTATGAGGGAAGCAAGGATGGGACATGCGTCATATCAATACGATAAAAGCCGCGGTAATGACTGCATAGAATCTGGGTCCTCACAGGAGGTTTTTATTATGGGAGGATATGGATTGAGTGCGATGAATTCAGTAGAGGTTTATGTCCCAGATGGTGGAGGTTGGTCTGCTTTTGAAACCATCGTACGAGATTTCGTAGATGTAAATATTACCGGTCTAGTAAAGGAAATATCTCAGATTTGGCGTCATTAAATTCGTTTAATTTAGTTTTTAGACGTTCGTTAGGTGATTTTCGTCTAATACTGGCGATATTATCAGGCATGATCGTAGCTACTACTCTGATTTCCTCCGCTCCTATCTACATGGACTCGATGGACCAACAAGGCATAAGGAAAAAAATAGACAAAGTTGTTCAAAACAGGTCTGAAAACTATTTAGCCTTAGATATGTCCATTCCTTCGCTTGTGTTGAGTGAAGAAACCATCTCTAACTCAGACATATTGATCAGAGAAACTATCAATTCATATTGGGATGAAGCAACCCTGAATTTGAATCGGTATATCAAAACTAATGAGTTTAGTTTTTATAAGTCATTGAAGGAGACGTCAGGGGACCCAAAAGCTGATTTTGTTAGTTCGCAAGTTGGATATTTCCAAAGCTTTCAAACAATGGACCGGCAAATCACCTACATCACCGGGTTACCTCCATCTTCAGATTTTCAATTTCATCCTGACGGACCTTTACTTGAGGTTTCAATATCCACAGGCCTTTCAGAAGCACTTTCTATAGGGCAAGGAGATGTTTTCGTTGGGACACCTTTCCCTGATTCTAGAGTCAAATTAGGAGTAAGGGTGAGTGGGGTATTTGAGGCTAATGATTATACGGACCCTATATGGGGGGATGAAATAGAGAAATTCTTAATGCCTCTAATCCCCACAAACGATGAATCGGAAAATTCATACAGAAGGAGTAAAGAGCAGGAATATTATTTAGCTTTTTTCATATCTGAAAAAATTATGATGAATTCTGTGCCTCATGCTTATCCGGGTTCAATGGCAGAGGTGAACTGGAATCAGCAAATAGATCACCTAGTACTTAGGGATTGGACTAGGGATGAAATTACGGAGTCACTTGATGGTTTAGACGGATTTCTTACTAAGAAATTGAATGGATTTCAACTAAGGTCAGGTATTTTAATAATGTTGAAAGAGTATAAGGCGCAAAGTCTTTTCTCTAGTGTACCTATCCTATTACTTTTGACTGTTACGGGTTCTGCGCTTTTATATTTTGTATTCATGATCAGTTCATATCTGGTACCGGCCAGGGAATCGGACATTTCTTTGGTAAAAACGAGAGGTGCCTCGACATGGACCGTATTAAGGCAATATGGTCTGGAAGGTTGCACCCTTTCTTTATGTACAATTCTATTTTCACCATTTTTTGCCTTCTTTTTAGTGTATGTTGTGGGTCTACTGCCGTATTTTCAAGGAGCAACAGATGGTAATCCTTTACCAGTCACTTTCTCTATAAAGCCTTTTGTGTTCTCATCCACTTTCGGGGTATTGTGCCTAATTGCTTTTTTAATACCTCCAATCTTGAGAACATCGAGAGGGGTAATTGGGAGAAGACGAAAGGCAGGAAGGCCTGAATCCGTAACATTTATCCAGAAGTATTTTCTTGATATAGCTTTTTTGGCGATTTGTGGCCTACTACTCTATGAAATTAAATCTAGAGGACAAATATCTTCCGGAGGACTTGGAGACGGTACTGGGATAAATGAAGCCTTGTTTTTTACACCTGTTTTACTTTTTTTCTCGGTCAGTATTTTGTCTTTTAGGGTATTCCCTATCTTAGTTAGATTTATCACGGGAGAGTCACCAGGGTTAGTGTTGTTAATAGGTTTTTCAGCGGTGATTTTAGTTTTTTACCATATTGGGATCATGATGTTTTCCGACTTAGATACATCAATACTGATGTTTAAATTCATTGCTTTGGTGTTTTTGGTCGTTGGATTACTGTCGTTTTTGAAAACCAAAAGTAAATATGGTGATTTACTATCTGTTGGACTTTTTATCCTAATGTTGGTTGTCTGGGGTTTATATGTTGCTACCAAGGAAGAAGGACTACTCACCTTGCTTACAACATGGGTTCTGTTGCTACTAAGTGCGTTGGCAGCACTTTTCTTATTATTAAATCGCCTTAGAAAGTTTTTCCCACCATGGGTATCTTTGGTTCTCTGGAATATGTCGCGTAATCCTTTGCAGTACACCTGGATGGTCGTCTTATTGGTTCTATCATCTGGAGTATTGGTATTGGCTGTTACGCTCGGTTCAACTCTGGAAAAAACCTATCGAGAAAGAGTCTTCTACCACGTCGGGTCAGATGCAAAGATATCGATGTCTTCTGGAGGGTACGGATTGCAGCATTCATCCGTATCAGAATCATCTGACTTTTTTGAAGACCTGCCTGGAGTGAAAAATTCTTCCAAAGCAAAAAGAGGTGTGGGGCATTTGGGGGAAGGTATGGGATCTTTTGCGTTTAATTATTTAGCGATGGAAGCTGGCAATTTTGATCTATGGAGTAGAGAGGATTTTTCTCGGGAACCTATGGAAAGCCTAATGTCAGAAATTTCACATGAAATTCTGATACCAGCTTTGAAAATTCCTGAAGGGTCTACAGAAATCGGCCTTAATGTTAAACCAAATTCAAAATTTCCATTAATTTCGTTATGGCTCATTTTAAGAGATGCTGACAACAAATATAAAATCGTTACGTTGGGTAAACCCGAACCATATAAGTGGTCCAAAAGAAAGGTTCCAATTCCTGATTCTTTAAATCAACCTATTCAGTTGGTCTCTATCCAATTAAGTGAACCAGGATTAGGTGCATCTGGAACCCCAGGAAACATTTTTTTTGATGATCTTTTCGTCACAATGTCAGGAAAAGAGGTTCTAGTAGAGAATTTTGAGACCTATTCCAATTGGTCCGTTATACCTACTGCTATTGGTTCAAGTGATTCAATTTCTCTAACAGAAGGAGCTTCAGTTTCAGGTCGACACGGATTTTCATATGACTTTGGCAAAGAGATGAATAATGGGATTAGAGGATTATATTGGGCTGAATACGGGTCTTATTTGCCAGTGCTGGTAAGTCGATCGTTCATAAAGGACAGTGGATTTACGGTTGATGACTATTTGTTGATGAACATTTCACAGGCCTTAGTAACAGGGAAAATAGTAGGAGAAGTGGATTTCTATTCCACTCTGGACCCAAATTTGGGAGCCTTCCTTATTTCAAATTTGGATGCTTTGATTTATTTCTCTTCCTTAATAGATATACATAAGAGAGATAGCGTGAATGAGGTTTTTATAAATTTTCACGATTCCGATGAGAATACGATCATTAATATAGAAGACAAAATTGGCACCGGATCAGAAATACAGACGACGAAAACATTGCTAGGAGATTTAGACAATGATCCGATAGTTTCTACTGGATGGAGACTGATGACTATGGTGTCAATCTTAGTATCAATTTATATGGCAGTCATTGGATATTTCATTCATATGGTTTTTCTATCTAATCAGGTTAAATCAAGAATGGGTACTTTAAGGTCAATGGGAATCACGTTAGCCCAGAGTTTTAAAATGATTTTCGTTGAACAAGTTTTCTTGATTTTTATTGGGATTGGATTAGGAAGTTGTACTGGAATCCTGATGACCCGATTAATGGTTTCGGAAGTAATGACAACTGATACTGGAAGGGCGGTGATTCCCCCACCAATCACCTCAATTGACTTTGTTCCTTTGATTATCAGCTCTGTGGTTTTCTTTATCTTGTTTACCCTTATGGTGATATGGATTAGTTTTCATTTTTTTAAAATCAATCTTGGAACTCTGTCCAGGTTGGAAGAATAGGAAATGTATATACAACGATTTGAAACAATTTTCAGAGTTTGGCCTCTAATTCTTAAGAGACTGATAGTGAATTGGAGAAACTTGTCGACTGTGGTAGTTGGAGTTGTGTTGGCTTGTTCAATAATGTCAGGAACGGTGATTTTCTTTGATTCCCTTAAAGAGATCGCCCTCGACGACTCTCTGAAATCTTTGAATGACGAAGATACTAATATATTAATTCAGGCTGAAAAAGGTCCTACCAATTATCTCGAAGCCTCAAATTTAGATAAGAGAGTTCACTCTTTTTCTGAGGGACTTTTCGGTGCCCACATTCGTGATGTTTTGCATGGGGCAAGAACGTCGACATTCTTTTTTAGTCGTCCTGGTCAGGAATTGGATGCAGGTAAAGATAATTCACGTACCTATTTTGCCTATCTTCCAAAATTGGACTCTCAAGTGATAATTGTCGATGGTGTTTATCCTGGAGAATTAGAGCAAAAGTTAGGAACTAATCGAGCTTCAGTCATTCAGGTGCTGATAGATGCTAAACATGCTTCGTTGTTTGACCTTAGGGTGGGCGACCGTATATCTGCAGTTCCGTATTGGAATGACTCAGTGGATCACATTACAGTGAATATCGCAGGAGTTTTTGAAAAAAAGGATCCAGATGATTTGTATTGGAGCATTGAACAAAAGGGTTTCATGTATTCGGCTAGCAAATCCTTCAAAACCATTCCTCTTTATTTGCCGAAGAATATATATATGGAGGGCTTGGCTTCTAGTTTATTTGATTTAGAGACTACCTACGTTTGGATGTTCGACATAGATAGAGAAAGCATTAATTCCTCCAATGCTTCCAAATTGGCATCGAACATAACTTATTTTGGTGACAGATTAGGATCAGAATTAAATAGATTTGTAATTCGGACTGAGCTAGATAAGTCTTTAAAGATCTACGACACACGAATTTTGTTCACGAAGATACAGATGTACGTGGTCTTAATAATGGTAACTTTTGTTGTCTTATATTACGTCGTAATTTTATCTTCCTTAATGATTGAGCAGCGAAGGTTTGAAGTATCTAAATTGAAAGGTAGAGGTGCTACGGATTCCCAAATATTAAGTGTGTTTGCCATCGAAGGAATTACGATTTCATTACTTGCTACAATCCTTGGTCCTATAATTGCAGCTTTCGTGATTAGCCTGTTAGGACTTCTATCCGATTTCCAAGATATCAATGAGGGTTCTTTTCTTTCAGCTAGGTTGACATACCAATCATTTTTGATGAGCTTTTTTGGAGGCCTATTAAGTTTCCTTGCCTTGATGATTCCGTCTATTCAAGCATCAAGATATACAGTTTCTGATGAAAGGACCAAGTCAAATAGGCCGAATCGAATTTCGTTTATTACAAGGTATTACATTGACGTTTTAATTCTTGTAATTGGCTTATTTTTATTCAATCAGCTGAATGAGCAAGGATCTATGGCTGCTCGGGACATTTTGGGTAACGTTAATTCAAATCAAATAATGTTAGCTGTTCCTGCCATTATTTTGGTCGCCTCGGCTTTGGTTATATTGAGGATATTCCCACTTCTTATGAGTCTTTTGAGTAGAGTTTTATCTAGATATTTACCGATTGGACTTGTTCTAAGTTTGTGGCAAATCTCCAGAAGTCCATCCAACTACGCAAGACTGGTTTTACTACTGATTTTAATGACTGGACTCGGGATTTTTGTTGCTAGTTTTGCAGGAACTTTGAATAGGAATTTTGAAGAGAGAGTTTATTATTCACATGGTTCCGACTTAAGGCTGACCGATCTTTCAGTCAACTCCACTGGCCTCAGTAAACCTCTTACTAAAAAGGTAGAAGCTATTGATGGGGTGTCTTCAGTTAGTGCTTCAATACGAATGACTGCAACAGATGTGACTAAAACTTTCGGATCTGACTCAATGACTATTTTTGGATTTGATACCGCGAATTTTGCGAAAAATGCTTGGTATAGATCTGACTTTTCAGAAGATACACTCTCTGACATAGTTGATTCTTTGGCAAGCTCCCATAAAAAAGGGATCGAATTGCCGGACCGGGCAAGATCTTTTGGAGTATTGGTTAAATCCGATAAAATTCGGCCTACGGTCGCTCTTATTGCTCGAATGAGAGATAGTAATGGAAGGTATATTTCTTATGATCTAGGCAGACTCGACAGTGGTGGTTGGACCTTCAAAGAAGTGGAGATTTTTGGGAGCAGGAGAAGATTTCAGATTTTTCCTTCTCGACCGCTCACTTTGATGTCGGTTGGCATCGTAGAGACGATTCCCCAAAAAAGCTTATCACCGGGGTCAATTCTAATAGATTCTGCTAGAGTGCGACTATCAACGGGCGAAGTGGTTAATTTGGAGGATTTTAGAGACGTTCAAGGTTGGCAAACTATAGATTCGTCAATCTTCTCTTCCAACGATAATTTGGCTCTTTCTGACATCAGTGCTAAATCAGATTCTTCAGCTCGTTTTACATGGTCAGATGGTCCGTCTATGACAATTCGTGGTATATATCCTTCAGAATCGTCTGAACCTATTCCAGCTATAGTTGATTCGGATATGCTCAGGAAATCAAGATACAAATTGGGAGACCAACTAAAGATATCAATTGGTGGACAAAGAATAGATATAGTACTTATAGATCAAGTTGAATATTTTCCAACTATAAACCCCATTGAAGACGATTTTTTTATAGTAGACTCCGATTCATTAATCCATGGGATCAATATAGGTTCTTTAATTGGAAGTACGGATCCAAATGAGATTTGGATTTCCTACCAGGATGATCTTAAACAGGAAAATAAAAATTCTATAAGAGATAATTTAATTGCTGATCCTCCATTTCCATACGGTCAATTATGGGATGCTGAATCTATGCTCGAGGAAACTCGAATAGATCCTCTGGTTAAGGCAGGGTGGCATGCAATATTGTTGATTGCATTTAGTTCAATTTTACTTTTGAGTGTTATTGGATTTTTTTCTCACGCTTATATTTCGTTTAGGAATCGTAGATTTCAATTTGCTCTGCTTCGGACTATGGGACTTTCTAGTCGTCAACTTATGTCATCAATTTGGATCGAGCAGGTTTTGATAATTATTTTGGGCATGGCTATGGGCACATGGATGGGGGGAAGGTTATCGGAGGCAGTTATGCCATTTTTAAGTATCGATGACTATGGCAATCAAGTTATACCTCCATTTGTTATCGAGGTAGACTGGCCGAACTTGTTAATTACCTACGGGGTCATGATCGTAATATTTTCTATGGTAATTGGGTTCCTGATTTTCTTAGCAAATAGGTTGGTATTAAATAAGATGCTAAGGCTTGGCGATACTTAACCAAGCACTGAATTTTCAAAATCCTTATGGCCTCTAGCAAAATCTGAGGCCAAGACAATTTTTCCTCCTTCCACTTGAAGTCTTTTGACATTTAGTGAGCCGTCACTGGTACCAACATACACTTCATTTCGATGGATGGAGACATATCCAGATGGTGATTTGTTCTCAGTAGAAATCTTGGCTTCAATTATCTTCAAATTTTTGCCTTTGAACTTGGTATGTGATCCTGGCCAGGGGTTATATGCTCGGATCTCTTTCCATATTCTGTTGAATCCTTTGGTCCAATCAATTAATCCGTCGTTTCGGGAAAGTTTCTCTGTGAAGGTAGCTTTGTCGTGGTCCTGTTGAACGATTTCGATATTGCCAGTCGCAAATTCTGAAATTGTTTTTGAAACAAGTTTTGAACCCAATATGAATAAATCCATGGTTAATTTATCGCAGAATTCATCTCCTTGGAGTTTTATTTTCTCTTGTGACAATATGGGGCCAGAATCCATTCCTGAATCTAACTGGATAATTGTAACGCCCGTGTATTTGTCTCCTGCAAGAATTGTGGATGATACAGGTGAAGCTCCCCTGTATTTGGGTAAAAGCGAAGGGTGGAGGTTAATACAACCGTGTCGGAAGGCGCTGAGTACCTCAGGGGGTAATAAAATTCCATATGCTGCTACAACAGCTATATCAGCATCGAATTTTTTCAGGGTATTAATTTCTGAAGAATTACCTCTGAAATTTTCAGGTTGTAATACCAGGTAATTTTTTGATACAGAGTATTCTTTTAAAGGAGATATGGCTTTCCTTCTGCCACGCCCAGATGTTCTATCTGGCTGGGTATAAACGGCCAAAATTTCGTGACCATCATCCACAATGCGTTCAAGAACTGGTATGGATAAATGCGGTGTTCCCATAAATACTATTTTCATCAATAAAATATCTCCCGATTTTGGAAGTTCAAATTATAAGACCCTCTATCCTTTTTGCGGGCAGCTATGTAAGTATTTAAAGTAGAGCTTCGTTCAAATGTTACTACTCTGAGGTTTCAAGGATTTTTAGTTCATTGAATTTGAATAAATCAATAGCTATATTTTTGGCGGATAGACCTTACTCGATTTTATCAATCGTTGCGTTGGTTACTTTACTTCTAATTTTTCCTTTGTTTCTGTTGGCGCCTGATGAACAGGCTTCTTCTAATCCACCTGGAGAAGTTTACGAACTTCAGAAAGAGATTGATCAAAAATTTCCTACTCCGCTTCATTTTGCCAGCTTTGTTATGGAAGCACGTCAGGGCGATGTTTTATCTAAATCTGTGCTTTTAGACCTGAAGGTCAATAGAAGTCGCTTGATTGAATTGGACCTGAAAGGAAATTTAGCTGTGACTGAAGAGGGAAATCGAAGAGGTACTTTAAAGAAACAGTCCTATCTTGCTAATTACTACGATTTTGATTTGGGAATACGAATAGATGGGATTATTTCTGTTCTCGACTCTGTAGAAGTTTTCCTCGCGAGTGAGAATTTAATTTTGGAATCCGCTACTGAGGAACAAGTTAAGCTAGCTTTCCATCACATAATGTCGAATCCCCAGTTCGTTAATGTTAAAGACCTAATTTCTACTAAGGCCTATTCCACAAAAAGAATTGTTCTTGGTCAAGAGATCGACTACTGGATTGCACCTGTCATGGTGTTCCATGCTTTGGCTGATAATTCCAAACTAGGTGGAGCAGGTTTGGAAATTGGAATGGGAGGAGGGCCCGATGTAATCAATAAAGAACACTTGAATAGAAGTATAGGCTCTGTGATGGAAGGTTCTGGGAACAATTACGAGATTTGGGGAATTGCTATAGATGCCAATTTAGAATCTGAGGATGAAGGTAAAAAGGCTGGGGTTTTCATAATGTTTACCGCCATTGCTGCTGTATTGGTGGTAGGGATTAGTCTTAATTCTTATTGGGCTACTGCTATAACAGGTGTTGGCCTTGCGGTATTGATGGTTTGGCTGAAAGGTGTCTCTGCTTTATTAGGGCTAAAAAGTGGTCTGGTTATAGATTTAGTTGTGCCCATCGGAATGATTTCATTGGGGGTTGATTTTGTGGTGCACGCTGTGCGGAGATATCGTGAAGAATTGCTGCAGGGGAATGATCCAAAAGTTAGTTTCACTTTGGGTTATGCATCAGTACTTGGAGCACTTCTTTTGGCAATGGCTAGTGATAGCATAGCTTTCCTTTCAAATTTGTCATCGAATATTGAGGCCGTAATCCATTTTGGATGCGCTGCTGCAATAGCTGTAATATCTTCTTTTGTCATACTCGGCGTGGTTGCTCCTCTCCTAACTATGAAAATAGACCAACTGATGAGTCAAGCTGAGTTTAATTTCAAAGCCAATAAATGGACAATTTATAGGATAGTGGGCTCGGTATTAGTCGCTTCAGTTTCAGGTGCTTCGATCATTATGATGGTAGCTGTCAGCAAATTTATAGGATTGCTTCTTCTAGCTTTTTGCATTGTTTTCCTTATTTTGGTGCCAATTCTGATACTGTCGAAAAATGCTAGTAAGCAGTCTAGTGAAAAAACAGGAAACCTGGAAATAAAAGCATTAAACCAAGATAGATTTGCTCATATTGT
>Ga0114933_10006434_pt1 | contig 10420 bp, 7 predicted proteins | sample 4SBtaG_FD_89691 | JGI IMG/M metagenome (GOLD analysis project Ga0114933, IMG submission 89691) | Deep subsurface microbial communities from Kolumbo volcano to uncover new lineages of life (NeLLi) - 4SBTROV12_W25 metaG | ecosystem: Environmental > Aquatic > Marine > Volcanic | place: Kolumbo... | reverse complement strand
TTCTAGGGAGAAGCTTTTCTTCTTTCTTGTCGGGTGGACCGGAGGCCCGCCCCTTTACGTGGAACGGTTTGGGCACCCGATGCTGCGTGCCCGTCACCTGCCGTTCCCTATTGGAGAATCAGAGCGCGACGCATGGGTGTCGTGTATGGACTACGCACTGGATTCTCACGAGATGCCGGACCAGCTTAGAACGCACCTTCGGAAACGCTTTCATGCCGTAGCCGATCACATGCGGAATCAGTTGGAGACTTCAGTAGATGACTAGTTGTTTCAGTCTACGTTTCGAGGCGTGCTCAACCCTCTCGGAGCGGCTAGAAGATCCTTGTAGAAGTCGCGCTCCTCTTCTATGTGATGCAATCGCAGCCCTAGGTCCTTGATTTCCTCTCTTAGTAACTCAACCTGATCAGAAGAAATCGCCCCAGGGGCCGGTTTATTTTTGATGTGCTCCTTAAGCACTTCACCGATGGTCTTGAAGAGAAATACTGCTACTAGAAATTCAAAAAATCCCACTAGGATGCTCCTAAAAACGGTTACCGATCAACGCTGCGACTGCGTGGTTGCCCACCGAACTAACGATCATCGCCGGCTTTACGCTAAGTCGAAGCGGTCCAGGTTCATCACCTTGTCCCAAGCGGCGATAAAGTCTGTGACGAAGCGTTCTTGGGCGTCGTCTTGACCGTACACTTCGGCAATTGCACGGAGCTGCGAATTCGACCCGAAGACGAGGTCCACCCGCGAGGCACTCCATTTCACTGCTCCCGTGCTGCGGTCACGACCCTCGAAGCGGTCTTCTGAGTCCGAGATCGCAGACCATTCCGTAGCCATATCGAGGAGATTGACGAAGAAATCGTTTGTCAGGGTCCCAGGTCGATTGGTAAACACTCCCTCGGGAGCTCCATCCACATTCGCGCTTAGTGCTCGCATACCGCCAACAAGTACCGTCATTTCCGGAGCGCTGAGCCCCAGAAGCTGAGCCTTGTCGACCAGGAGCTCCTCCGCCGACACTGAAAGCTCGGTCTTGAGATAGTTACGAAAGCCGTCGGCGACGGGCTCGAGAACCTCGAACGATTCCGCATCAGTGTGTTCATCCGTTGCGTCTGTGCGGCCTGGTGTGAAGGGCACCGTGACTTCCCGTCCCGCCTCTCTTACTGCGCACTCAACCGCTGCGACACCCGCGAGAACGATCAGGTCCGCTAGCGAAATCTTTCTGTCTCCCCTTTGCGCGTCATTGAACTCAGCCTGAATCGTTTGGAGCTCAGTGAGTACCCTGCCGAGTTGCGCTGGCTGGTTGACCGCCCAGTCTTTTTGGGGGGCCAGCCGCACACGTGCTCCGTTGGCTCCACCGCGCATGTCTGACCTCCGGAAGGTGGAGGCCGATGCCCAGGCGACGGAGATGAGTTCTGAAACTGTTGCCTCCGATCCTAAAATCTTTTCCTTGAGTTCCGAGATATCGTCCTCATTAACGAGCTCGTGATCCAACTGAGGGAGAGGGTCTTGCCATATCAACTCCTCTTCCGGAACGAGTGCCCCTAGGTAGCGGGCTCTAGGGCCCATGTCCCGGTGAGTCAGCTTGAACCAAGCCCTAGCGAATGCATCTGCTAACTCGTCAGGGTTCTCATGGAAGTGTCGTGAAATTGGTTCGTATATCGGATCTTCTCGCATCGAGATATCTGTAGTTGCCATCATCGGCGGATGGCGACGCGATGAATCATGGGCATCCGGAACTGCATTGGCTGACGCGCCATCTTTTGGCGTCCACTGCCATGCTCCGGCTGGACTCTTGGTCAGTTCCCACTCGTGTCCGAACAAGGTGTCGAAGTAGCCGGTGTCCCATTTAATGGGGTTTGGGGTCCACGCACCCTCTAGTCCGCTGGTGATCGTATCGCTCCCTTTTCCGGTACCGAACGCGTTCTTCCAGCCCAGACCCTGCTGCTCGATGGTTGCTCCTTCTGGCTCGGCACCTACGAGATCGGCGTCTCCTGCACCATGTGTTTTACCGAAGGTGTGCCCACCCGCGATCAGGGCAACGGTTTCTTTATCGTTCATGGCCATACGCGCGAACGTCTCACGAATGTCCCGAGCTGCTTTTAGCGGGTCTGGCTCTCCATTGGGTCCTTCCGGATTCACATAAATGAGCCCCATCTGGACGGCTGCGAGAGGGTTTTCCAGGTCGCGGTCTCCGGAGTAACGACTGTCGCCCAGCCACTCCGTTTCCTTGCCCCAGTAGATGTCGCTCTCCGGTTCGAAAACGTCCTCGCGACCTCCAGCGAAGCCGAACGGTTGGAGGCCCATGGACTCGATCGCGCAGTTTCCGGCAAGAATCATGAGGTCAGCCCACGAGATTTTTTCGCCGTATTTCTGCTTTAAAGGCCAGAGAAGACGACGAGCTTTGTCTAGGTTGCCGTTGTCTGGCCAACTGTTTAGTGGCGCGAACCGTAATGTCCCCGAGCCAGCTCCCCCTCTGCCATCCCCCGTCCGATACGTCCCGGCACTGTGCCATGCCATGCGAATGAACAGAGGACCGTAGTGACCGTAATCGGCTGGCCACCACTCTTGGGAGTCGGTCATTAGCTCAAAAAGATCTTTCTTTAGCTCTGCGAGGTCGAGTTTGCCAAATTCGGTAGCGTAGTCGAAAGCCTCTCCCATCGGATTTGATGCGGGTGAGTTCTGATGAAGGATTGAGAGGTTGAGCTGGTTGGGCCACCAGTCTCGGTTTGATGTGCCGGAACTGGTGGTGCTCATATGGCCGTGATGGACAGGGCACTTACCGTTCTCACTCATTCTCGTTTCCTATTTCAGCAGGTTTAGGTCTCGTATCGCAAAGCATTTGACTGTTAGACTCGCCATTTTGTCGTAGGCAGTTTTAGCTCCGTAAATCTACCTAAATTCATCACGGGTAGGCGCTTGGCTCAACGGGTTCACGCTTAATGGCCGCTTGACGCTTAGAGGCCAGGCTCTCACCATGTCGCGCCCGCGAAACAGACTGAGGAGCGACACTTCCGTGTCCGACGTACCAACTTACGAGCAACAGCCAACCCGGACCCAACTTGAGACGTCCTTAGTAGAGCAGGGGACGTATCAGGGACGCCCCTACGCTGTCATAGCAGACACAGTGTTTTATCCCGAGGGGGGAGGCCAGCCGTCCGACAGGGGCAGGTTAAATGGTATAGCGGTCATCGATGTGCAAAAGGTAGACGGGCGTATCTACCACCTCTTGGAAACTCCCTTAGACAGCGGTCCTGTCATCTTAGAACTAGACTGGCAGCGTAGGTTCGATCATATGCAACAACACACCGCGCAGCATCTGCTGACGGCGGTAGCCGCGGATCAGTTCGGTTGGCAAACCACCGCTTTTCATCTAGGTGCGCATGTCTCAGACATTGAGGTCGATGTTAAGTCGATCGGGAAATCTGAGCTCCGCTTGCTTGAAGAGACTGTAGCTGTTGAGGTACGTGCTGCGCGTCGGATCTCCGCTCGTCGAGTCAGTCCTGATGAGTATGAGCAAATGGAAGTCCGGTCGCGCGGTTTGCCGCCAGGGCATTCGGGAGACGTCAGATTGATTGAGATAGAAGGCATCGATTTGAATACTTGCGGTGGTACGCACTGCGTTAGTACAGCAGAGATCGAAGCGATAGCCCTCTTGGGTACGGAATAGGTCCGGGGCGGGACTCGGGTTTTCTACATTGCCGGAGAACGGCTACGTAGTCGGGTTGGGGCAGAGGTTTTCCGAACAGCTCAACTGAGGAGCCTGCTGGGTGTCTCGGACGATGAAGTGGTCGATGCAGTGGAGGCGCGCGTCGACCATCTGAAACACAATGCTCGCTTGATCCGAGGGATGGAGGAGGAACTGGCGAGTTCCATTGCTCAGCAGCTAATCGTGGAGCCGGAGGCTGTGTCGGTAAAGCATTTTGTGGGAAGAGGGCTGCCTTTCTTGCAAAGACTGGGTCGTAAGACAGTCACTCTCGACCCTGGTCGGGTGGTACTTCTGACTTCTGACAATTCCGGTGAAGGTTTTTTTCTCCTATCGGCCGGTGAGGAAGCCGATATCAATGTTTCTGAGGTTGGCCCTCGAATAGCGGCTGTGCTAGAGGGAAAGGGTGGGGGGTCCGGTCGCGTGTTCCAGGGCCGCGCAACCCAACTTTCCAAATCAGGCGAGGCGGTGGCCTTAATTAGGTAAGTCAGCAGGATGCGATGGTTACCAGTCGCACTGGTCTAGGGATTGAGACAAGTTGTGTCCATCCATAAACTGATCTCGGATCTTACATATGCCCTACATTGACCAACTGTCACGAACCCGAATTGCTGGGGGTGAACCACCTTCTAGCCCGGGAGAGCTCAACTACGCTTTAACGATGCTAGTCAATAGCTATTTACGGAGTGCCGCAGAGGATGCGGGCCGTGTCCGGTACGCTCATTTGAACGAAGTAGTGGGCGTCCTGGAGTGCGCGAAGCTTGAGCTTTACAGACGTGTAGCCTCCCCCTATGAGGATCAAAAGATGACCGAAAGCGGGGACGTATATTCAATCGTGTGATGCGACTAGGGACTAACACTTGTAATAGTTTTCGCTGCATAAGCAGACGCTCCCGCACTTGGCTTGATTCTGGCGGGGGCGAGATTTGCGCGGGACCCTGTAGGCCCACTTTTGCTTGGGGAGCTTCCTAATGAACGAGTTTCTGGCTCAGCCTTTTTACGGAAATACGATTCTGCAGTGGCTCATCGCGGCCGGAATCGCGGGTGGATCTGTGCTCGTCGGAAAGACGGTGTACCGGTTGACCAGTGGAGTTATCCAGAACGCTACGAGAAAGACTGAGACAGAAGTTGACGACTTCATAGTGGATACGATCGGGGAGCCCGTCGTGGTTGTTGTAACAGTCCTCGGTTTCTGGATAGCAGTCCAGACTCTATCGTTGCCAGTCAGCGTCGACGCGTTCCTGTGGGTGGCGACTGAGGCGGCCATAGTCCTTTCTGTGACATGGGCTCTAGCGAGGGTGTGGGACGCCTTCGTCTCCGGGTGGGTGACGGCTCTCGTCTCAACGAGCGATAGTGACCTCGATGACCAGCTTCTACCTATAGCAAGGCGTGGGGGTAAGTCAGCAGTCTGGATAGTCGGTGTGGTCGTTGCCCTCAATAACGCCGGTTACGACGTGATGGCGCTGATCGCTGGCCTGGGCATCGGTGGCTTGGCTCTCGCCATGGCTGCTAAGGATACCGTGGCCAACTTCTTCGGTGGTTTTACGATCTTTACGGATCGCCCCTTTTCAATTGGTGACCGAATCGTGATCAGCGGATTCGAAGGCTCGGTCAGCGAGATCGGGATCCGAAGCACTCGACTCAAGACCCTGGCCGGCCGGGAAGTCACCATTCCCAATTCTCGTTTTGCCGACTCAGCAGTAGAGAACGTTTCGCGTGAGCCAAACCGAAAGATTGTGCTAAATCTCGGCTTGACCTATGACACTACCCCTGGGGAGGTGCGTCGCGCGCTTGATCTCTTGAGGGAGATAGTAGAGTCGCAGGGAGAACACACCGAGGAGGACATTACCGTAGGGTTTGATTCGTTCGGTGACTTTGCTCTCGGTGTAACAATGATCTACTACATCGCCAAAGGGGCGGACGTGATGAGCGTGCAGACTGCCGTCAATCTTGCAATTCTAGAGTGTTTCGAAGCCGAGGGTCTAGACATGGCATTCCCTACGCAGACTATTCACACGGTCTTGAGCCAGGAATAGCGTAACAATCACTTTGACTGTGTATTAGCTGGTCCGGGTAAGCTGCAGTCCCTGTTGTAACATTGAGGACTGGGGTCTCAGCCCTCGCCAGCGCTAGCGAAGTTCCAAGGCTTGTGGTCTGATTCTGTCCTGGAATCCATCACGGCACGGATCTGCTCAACTACGCCCGGATACCGATCTGCTATATCGCTTGTCTCGAATGGGTCGGCTTCAAGATCATAGAGCTCAATGGGTGCATGGGGGTCTTCGTGAACTCCTAGGCGGACACCTTTCCACTGACCCACGCGCACTGCTTGTGCGCCGTTCCAAAGACCATGGTACTCCCAATATAGTGAACGGTCATCGTTCCTTTGTTCTCCAAGGAGCGCGGGTAGGATCGAGGTGCCGTCTATATCGGCAGGGGCTTCCACTCCAGCTATATCTGCGAATGTCGGCATCATATCCCAGAATGCTGAGACCTCGTCACTCTCTGTCCCAGCCTCAATGTGTCCAGGCCATCGCGCTATCAGGGGTACACGTATTCCGCCTTCGTAGAGAGATCCTTTCAGTCCACGAAGACCTGCCGTGCTCTCGAAGAATTCTGCGTCTACGCCGCCTGTGTAGGTCGTGCCGTTATCACTCGTAAACATCACGACTGTGTTTTCTGCAAGTCCAAGTTCGTCTAAGTGATCTAGAATCCGACCGATATGGTCGTCCATGCGCGTAATCATCCCTGCGTAGGCGGACAGAGGTCGGTGGTGCGGAAGATAGGTTGGATCCCCGAGGTAGGGTTCTTCCTCGAATGCCCCGTCGTATTGTGCCAGCGATGAGTCTGGAACCTGAAGAGCTACGTGCGGAATTGTGAAGGGGAGATAGAGAAAGAACGGATGGTCTCTGTTCTCCTCAATAAAGCGGAGCGCGTCATCCGCCATCACGTCGAGGGAATAGTCATTCCCTTGGTATCGTTTATACTGCTCTGGATCAGTAGGATCGGTGCCTTCAAAACGTTGGTGTGCAGAAAAGTACTCGTTATCCAAATCGACTCGATTTCCGTTCCGCCACAGGTGTGTGGGGTAGAAATTGTGAGCGAGTTGCTGATCTAGGTATCCGAAGAAGTAGTCGAAGCCTTGGAAGCGGGGTTGCCCCAGTGATTCTCGACCTCCTAGACCCCATTTCCCAATTGCGCCGGTTACGTAACCGGCGTCTTGGAGCATAGTCCCGATCGTATAAGTACCAGAGTCGAGTGGCATTTGTCCGAGCTCTTCTGGATCCGGGTATCCTCCCACCTCGTAGTTGTCTCGAATTTGTGACCTTAGCGTACTTAGCCCAGTAAGGAGTGTCCCTCTTGAAGGAGCACATACCGGGCTGCCGGAATAGTGCTGCGTGAATCTCATGCCATCCGCTGCTAGCCTGTCGAGGTTTGGTGTTCTTATTAGGGATTGCCCGTAGGACCCAAGTTCTCCGTATCCTAGATCATCGGCGAGCATGTATACGATATTTGGCGGATTGGTGTCCGTAACCGGCGTGCAGCCCCCAATCACGAGGATGCCGAGAGCGAGCATTCGTGGCATTGTCATGTGAGGTTCTCTCTGGGTCTAGAAACGAAGTAGTCGTGTAGCCTTGATAGCGAGACCACGTGTCCGAAGCCCTGTACCATGCGGCCCCCTGTCGCGCTCGTCAGTCCACACAAGGAAGAACTCGCTTCCGGGCGCATATTCCCATCTGAAGCGGATGTTGCTGGACAGGATTTGGTCTGCCTCATTGTACTGGAGTAGGGCACTCGCGAACATGCGCGGCGTGAAGGCGTAGTCAGTTCGGAGGCGAAATACCGACTGTGTAGATTCGGCCTGAGGTAAGTTCAACACGTTGAAGCTTACGCCTGGCTCGAGCGAGAGGTTGTTGGTTAAGACCATCCGACTCCGATTTAGAGACAGCGAGCGGATCGACCCGTTGTAGAACGACCCCCATTGAAATGCTACGCTACCGGACAGTATGCGCTGCGGGCCTCCGGTGTAGGAGATCCGCTGGCTGGTGAAGGTGTAGCTACCTTGTCCGATCGCTAGTTCATTGGACACTTGGAATGGCTTGTCGAGTCGTTCGAACTCGCGGATACCTTCGATTGCCCATCGATCGCTGTTTTCCATTTCGATATCGAATCTTGCAGTCTGCAATCGGGACTGCAGTCGTCCTGAACCGTCCTGGAAGTAGTCTGCGTTAGCTTGCCAGCTCAATTTCCTTATCGCTTCGATAGACGTCGGCCTCGGACTGAAGCGCAAGCTTCCTGAAGACTTTTGAAAGTCGCTACGACGAAGGAAGCCCACCTCAGGATTGAAAGCGTCCCCCACTTTCAGATGAGAAGCGTCGGCCCCGTATGTGTCTCCGTTGTACGACATGGCGACTTGCCAACTCTGGTTATCACCATCACGAGAAGTGGTTTCGGTCTGCGACCAGTATGCTCCAGCTTCAAAGTTTTGGCCGAACCCAAATGAGGCGTCCATTCCGTACGCCTGGTTGGTCCCGTCGCCACCGGCCGCTATCGAACGGTTCGTAAAGAGAGCACCGATTGAACTCCGGGTGAGGATATCCCTCTGGATCCTTATTACGGAGTAGTTCGTGCTCTCGACCCCTTTAGGCTCGACGTTACCTGTCTGAATGTTCACGAGACCCACATTGAACGGACCTACCTTACCGGTGACGCGTCCTCCCGCTTGAATGGGTACAACTTGGCCTCGCTCTAGTCCTATCCGACGGCTATAGAAAAGGGTGGGGCGGTCGCCACCTCCTCGGGACCCACCGCCACCACCTCCTCGGAAACCACCACTTCCACCTTGGCCGAAATCAAATACACCTCTTCCTTCTAAAAAGAAGTCGCGCTTTTCGGGAAAGAAGAGGCTGAAACGAGTGAGGTTTACCTGCTGTTCGTCGACTTCTACCTGAGCGAAGTCGGTGTTGAGCGTAATATCAGCAGTCAGGTTTGCAGTGATTCCATACTTCACATCTAGACCAATATCGCCGGTCGCATCGTTGTTGATTGCGGGACTGGTTAGGCGGTTTGTTGAGAGCCCACCGATGGCATAGGGCTTCAGTTCGAGGTTGCTGCCCGCAGGTGGCAGGTTCAGCTCGACTAGTGTACCGCCGGCTGATATTCGATTCATCGCCTGTGGCCCTGCTAGAACAGGTGGGACCGGGTTTAGGTACGTCCATTCGTTCTTGTGTAGGATGGATCGTCTGAGTTGGATCCCCCACATCCGGTTTTCGCCCGATGTATATCGGAGTGACTTGAATGGGATTGCCATTTCAACGACCCACCCACCGTCGAATGTTCCTCCTTCTACGTCCCAAACAGGGTTCCAGTCTTTGTTCGGGCTTCCCTCTCCTACTACTGCATAATCCGCTCGTGCTCCCAGAGGGTTAGCGTAGAAGACCAGACCATTTCTGCGGTCGTAGAACGTGTCGAGCATAACTCCAAAGTGCTCGTTATTTCGCAGACCGTCGGAGTCTCGACGATACTCGTTGATCACCCAATCATCGGGATCGGCAGAATCCCAACATCGGCATGTGATATAGAGGTTGTCATCATCAAAGGCGATCCATACGTCAGTTTGCTCAGACGACGGATTGCCTGCCACTGGAACCACCTGTATAAAATCTCCGAAAGGTTCGTATTCTTGATAGACGGACTCTTCGAGTCGCCCGTCTAGCACAATGGGTTCAGAAATCCTGATCGCACGCACGGTTGCGCGACCTCGGTCGTCTCGTGTTATGGAAGCGGGGAGTACGGGGGCGGTCGCTCCGTCTATGACCGTGGGTCTTCGTTCGTCTTGGCCTTTAACTTGGACGGGGTTAATGGCAACAGCTAAGGCGGTGGCCGCGATTAGGCCACGAAGCAGTTCAAATGAAACTGGACGCATCCGTGCACTCGAAAATTTTCGGATCGGGTGCCGAAGCGGGACGCGGTTCACCCGTACAAGACGGGCGGGAAGATTCTGGGTTCGTCCGTGCCCCGCAAGGGAGTGACCAACACTCAGAATTGCCGATCTATGAGCGCATTTCAGGAAAAGTGGGTGACAGAAGGCCATCCTTCGAACGGCCGTGAGGATCCTGGTTGCCTCTCACCCGGTTGACGAGCTCCAGCGCTGACTCCGTGCACGGCGGCAGTTCGTCGGGAGATTCCCCTAGTGGAGTGACACGGTCGCCCCACTTCACGAGTAGCGAGCAGTATGTTAGCCCTCCTCCAAATGCGGGCATCAGGATCCAGCTGTTTGGCTCAATCCTGCCCTCGCTTAAGGCCTCCACTAGTGCTACCGGAACAGTAGCAGCGCTCATGTTTCCGTATTTCTCTACGGTCAACATCACCCGTTCCATAGGAATACCGGTGTGCTTGGCCACCGATTCGATGATTCGGAGGTTGGCTTGGTGAGGAATGACGAGCGAGATGTCGTCGGCTGTTAGTGCTGAGCGATTGAGTACTTCGCTCGAAGCTCGAGACATTCCTAGGACGGCTCGTTTGAAGATTTGTTGGCCATCGAAGTCCCAAAACGTATCTCCGAGTGTGATCCCGTAACCGGAGTAGCTGCAGCCGAACCCTCGGACACGCAGCGTGTGACGAGCTTCAGCGTCACAACCGAGTACGCTCGCTAACAAGCCTTCTTCTTGGTCTGTTGCTTCTAGGACGACTGCCGCGGCCCCATCCCCGAAGAGCACCGCAACGTTT
>Ga0114933_10006433_pt1 | contig 10422 bp, 8 predicted proteins | sample 4SBtaG_FD_89691 | JGI IMG/M metagenome (GOLD analysis project Ga0114933, IMG submission 89691) | Deep subsurface microbial communities from Kolumbo volcano to uncover new lineages of life (NeLLi) - 4SBTROV12_W25 metaG | ecosystem: Environmental > Aquatic > Marine > Volcanic | place: Kolumbo... | reverse complement strand
TGTTGGGATGGCGGTACGGCCATCGCGGTATGGGAAATTCTTTATCTGCGGCTCATTCATTTTCCTGATGGGTATATTTTGTTTTTCTCTATCGCCGTACTTTTCGACCTCGTTGGTTGCACTTCTGATCGCCGGCTTCGGAGTTGCGGGCTTCTCATCAATGCAAAGCACCATTCTGCTGTCCGTCACGCCACCGGAAATTCGCGGTAGGGTGATGGGCCTTCTCGCTGTCAGTGTTGGTACTATGCCGCTCGGCATTCTGTACGCCGGTTTTCTCGCAGATTGGCTTGGCGCGCCCATCGGCTTAGCATTGGTGGCAGGACAGGGTTTGTTTTTATGGTTGTTGGCAGCCTTGTATTGGCGGCGCAATGTAAAATTGTTAACACCTCGCGGGTCAAAATTATAAAGGAAAACGGGTATGCAGAATGCAAACCGTCAGATCAGATTAAAACAACGGCCTACCGGAATTGCCGGGCCGGACAATTTTGAGACGTCGGTCGAGCCGGTGCGTCAACCTGCAGACGGCGAGCTATTGGTTGAAAGTGTCTACCTATCTATCGATCCAGCAATGCGGGTCTGGATCAATGAAAATCCCGGTTACGTGCCTGCTGTTGAGATTGGCGGTGTCATGCGTGCGGGCGGTGTAGGTCGCGTATTGGAAAGCCGGGTTGCTGGGTTTGAACCGGGCGACTACATACAAGGTCGACTTGGTTGGCAGAGCCATCCGACGATTACGGCAAGTGGTACGCACAAGCTCGATTTATCTTTGGGTTCGATCGAAGATTGGATTGGCCCATTGGGTACGACGGCATTGACCGCGTGGTTTGGCATACGGGATGTGGGGGCACTTTCTTCTGATGACCGTGTTCTCGTGTCGGGTGCTGCTGGGGGTGTGGGTCAAATGGCTGGCCAGTTTGCCAAACTGGAAGGGTGTCAGGTCGTTGGCGTGGCCGGCGGTCCGGAAAAGTGCCAGTACCTCACAAATGATCTAAATTTTGACGCTGCCATCGATTATAAGGCGGAGCACGATATAGAGTTGGCTGTCGCGCAGGCCTTTCCTGATGGTGTCGACCTCTTTTTTGACAATGTAGGTGGTGAAATTTTGGAAGCGGCCTTGCTGCACCTCCGTTCGAGTGGCCGGATTGTTATGTGTGGCCGGATTTCACAAACGGCTGCAGAAAGTCAATTCGGTGTAACTAATACCGGCCTCCTGATCGGGAAACGTGCTCGCATGCAAGGATTTATTGTCTCCGACTATAACGGTCGGTATGACGAAGCGCGCCAATGGATATCCAAGAAATTGAAATCCGGCGAGTTGAAACAGCGTTTGCATATCTTGGATGGCTTAGACGCTGCGCCTAATGCTCTGTCGATGCTGTTTAAAAGTCAAAACACCGGCAAGCTTGTCGTGAGGGTTTAGGACGCCTAAGCCAAGTTAAAATCGACGATGACTGGGGCATGATCCGAGGCCCGCTCCCAACCGCGCGCTTCGCGAAGCACTCCGGCGCTTTTGAGTGACTTTTTCAGCGGTGGCGTGACCCAAACGTGGTCGAGGCGACGCCCTTTGTCAGCGGCGTCCCAGTCGCGAGCGCGGTAACTCCACCAGCTGTAAAGCGTTTCGTCGGCTGGGATGAAGTGGCGAACGGCATCAATCCAGCCGTTGCTTTGTTGCACGATCTTGAGCTTTTCTACCTCGATGGGTGTGTGGCTGACCACTTTTAGAAGTTGCTTATGCGACAACACATCGGTCTCTAGAGGTGCAATATTCAGATCACCAACCATGATCAACTTGTCATTGGTTTTGCGGTTCTGGGTGAACCAATCCGCGATCTCCTCGAGAAAGGATAGTTTATGAGCAAACTTCTCATTTTCGTCAGGATCTGGAACATCGCCGCCGGCTGGGACGTAAAAGTTATGGATTTCGACGCCGCCCTGCACTTTTACCGATGCATGGCGGCAATCCTGCTTGTCACACCAATTTTGGCCGTCTGTAGCCTCGAATGGCAGTCGTGAGAGGATGGCCACCCCATTGTAGCCCTTCATGCCGCGGAAATGCATATGCTCGTAGCCAAGTTCTTTAATATCCTTGATAGGGAACTGATCGTCGTGAACTTTGGTTTCTTGCAGGCAGACAACATCGGGTTTTGTTTCGGCCGTCAATTTTGCCAACAAAGGCATGCGCAGCCGAACGGAGTTAATATTCCAGGTAATGAGGCGCATCTTACTTTTCCGTGAATTTCAGTCGATAGTTATATTGAGATCGGTCAATCGGTCGACATGCCCAACGAGGTGGTCGCCTTTTACCACGGCGGACACGCCGGACGGCGTGCCGGTCATGATGAGATCGCCTGGGTGCAGTTCGATCAGTCCCGAAAGATAAGAAATTGTTTCTTCTACATTCCAAATGAGTTGATTGACATCGCCTTTCTGTCGAACCTCATCATTGACCGCCAGTGTGACACTGCCGGAAGAAAAGTGGCCGATGGAATCCGCCGTGTGAATTTCACTCATCGGTGCCGACCGATCAAAACCTTTCGCCATGTCCCACGGGCGCCCCAAGTCCTTAAATCCGCTTTGCATATCACGCCGCGTCATGTCGAGGCCCACGCAATAGCCGAAGATTTTGTCTAGGGCCTCATTCTCGGGAATTCGGTAACCGCCCCCCTTTAGGGCGACGACCAATTCAATTTCTGGATGCAGGTCGTTGGTCTTGTCGGGATAGGGCACCGTCGTCCTATTTGGAACAACGGCGTTAGCCGGTTTTGCAAAGAAAAACGGGGCTTCACGGTCTGGGTCATGCCCCATTTCACGCGCATGAGCGGCATAATTGCGTCCGACGCAGAAAATGCGATGGACAGGGAACGGGTCACCATCAACCACGGGAATGGTCGGCGTGTCCCATAGTGGAATTGCGTAGTTCGTCATGTGAGAGGCCTATTTAGCAGATGGGCAACGATTTGCCGCATTGGGTTACTTAACCTGAACGCCTTTGGGCTGGGGACAGTTAATACGCGTCAGCGTAAATATCATCATCGTGGACGTCATGCTGTTTTAGCAGACCCTTAACGCTATCGACCATAATTGGCGGTCCGCACAAATAAGCCTTCCAATTCGCAAAATTGCTCAGGTCGGCTGCAATTGCCTCATGCACAAATCCAGTACGACGTTTCGTTTTGCCAGATGGTTCGGATAAAACGGGCGTAAAAAAGAATTGCTCATGTGTATTGGCAAGCGATGAAAAGCGTTCCTCGAAGTAAATATCTCGTTCGTCCCGCACGCCGAAGTAGAGGTGGATCTCTCGTTCAGGTTGGTCGCGCAACGAAGTTTCGACGATACTCCGGATAGGAGCCAAGCCTGAACCGCCAGCGACGCAGAGCATTGGCCCGGGATGGTCGGCGCGCAGATATGACCCACCCATCGGTGCTGTCACCGTGACAGGATCGCCAATCGTGAGTTTATCAAGAACAAAGTGGCTGCTGCTTGTGCCTTCCCCGGATCGGCGGATGTGAAATTCTATGTCTGTGTCACCAGGTATGCTCGCAATCGAGTAGTACTTTTCGGTTCCGTTTTGGTAGACGACTTTTGCGTATTGGCCGGCACTAAATGTCAATGGCCCCCCTTCGAGGATCTTGAGGCGAATAGATCGGGTGTCGTGGGTAAGCTCACCGAACGCCTCTACTTCACAATTGATTTCTCGAACGTCATGCATAATGGGCCATTCCTCCGTTCCCTAGGCTGCCCTGCTGTCGGTTCTGTTCGTGCTTGACCGCTCAGCATGATGGTCGTGGACTGCCTTATGAAACGTTTCGAATAGCCGGCCGTTGACGTCGTTGTTTCTAATATTTGGGTGTTCCGGGTGCCATTGCACTCCAAATGTTAGGGCTGGTGCATCCGGTATGCTGATGGCCTCTACAACGCCGTCGTCGCTGATTGCTTCGACAAATACTCCATCTCCGGGCTGGTCTACCGATTGAGCATGTAGCGAGTTGACCATCACACGATGGGCCCCCCCAAATAGATCCTCGAAAAGGCCACCCGGTTGTATATCAATCGGATGTTTGTCCTCAAAGCGCTCGTCGACTGCAAGGGTGCGGTCCATACGGTGGTCTCGTTTGCCCTCTAATTCTTGTGTGCGTTGATGGAGTGTTCCGCCTAAAGCCACATTCAATTCTTGTATGCCAAGACAAATCGCGAAGATCGGGACCCCGGCATCCACTGCATTTCGCAACAACGGTAATGTGGTTGCATCGCGTTCCGGACAATGCGGTGTACCATCGATACTCGGAGGGCCGCCGTAGTGGTGTGGTTCAACGTTCGGGCGTCCCCCGGTCAACAAAATGCCGTCAAGGTGTTCAAGCAGGCAATTAAAGCTAATGAGTTCGCCTACGGCGGGGATCAATATTGGTGCGCATCCAATTAGTTCTGCAACGGCTTTAACGTATTTTTCGCTAACTCGGTGCGATGTATGGCCCTCGTTTTCATAGGGCGTCGCCGGTATGCCTACTAATGGTGTCTTGGTGTTTTTCATATGTGTAAGAATGGATCGCGAGCACCAATCTGTCGAGCCCCGAGGAGACGTCTTAGTTGCCATCTTCCGCAAAGTTGTCGACGTACTCAAAGATCGACGGATCAATTCGTCTACCAAATTGGGCTTCGACGAAGGCTAATTCGGTGTTTAAACCCTGTGCATCAGTGATTGTCCAAGCCCGAAGTTCGAGTGGATTGTCGGCAAGTGTGAGGGTAACAGAGCCAATATCAGGATTTTCAGCATCTGTGAGTTCAATTCGAAGAACGTGATCGGCCCGCTGAAAACTTTTTACTTTTAGATCCTGACGCAAACTAATTGTTTCGCGTAAGATGAAATGTGCAGGGGTTTCTTCAAGTGGATAATGGCTCACCTGTTCGAGCTCCAAGTCCACATGAATAAAAAAATTTCCATCGGCAAAAAGACGGATTGGCACTGGCGGGTCGTATTCGAAACGCATGCGGCCGGGGCGTTGTAAGTAGAGTTTGCCAAGTGCAAAACTCCCATCCGGGTTGTTTTGCACGAATTTTGACTGAATGGTCTGGAGATTATTTAGATATCGCTCTATTCGATCCAAATCCGCATCGGACGGGGTTTCGGCCTTCGCCGCTGCAACAAAGAGGTTCATTGCAAAAATAAAAAATAAAGTCCTGAGGATGTTTCTGATTACGATCATGAAAGCCAGAGAGTTATCGCGTTAGGGGATTTTTTTACCCATAAAAATTTTGTGGGGAGGCGGCGGCAAACACAACTAGTAATCGTTATTTTTTACCTCAAATGCTATGATCCCCCGCAAGCACTTCTCGTCGTCCAACGCGATCTGCGGGGCTGACGACACCCTCTTTCTCCATCTTCTCGATTATACGGGCTGCCCGATTATATCCGATCTGGAGATGACGTTGGACGAAACTTGTTGATGCCTTCCCTTCTCGACAGATGATGGCGACTGCTTTGTCGTATAGCTCGTCACCCGAATTCTCTTCATCTTCCAAGATAGCGAAGGGGTCGTCTCCATCGTCTGCGGTGACGGCATCGACGTATTCCGGCGCACCCTGGGAGCGCAGGAACTGCGCGACGGCTTCGACTTCGTCATCATGAACTAGTGGTCCATGAACGCGTGTGATCCGTCCGCCGCCTGCCATATACAACATGTCCCCTTGGCCGAGCAGTTGTTCAGCACCTTGCTCGTTTAGGATCGTTCGGCTGTCGACCTTAGAGGTCACCTGAAAGCTGATGCGTGTTGGAAAATTGGCTTTGATTGTTCCGGTGACAACATCGACGGAGGGCCTTTGGGTGGCCATGATCAAGTGAATGCCCGCGGCCCGAGCCATTTGTGCTAAGCGCTGCATCGCACCTTCAATTTCCTTGCCGGCTACGAGCATAAGGTCTGCCATTTCATCGACGACGACGACGATATACGGTAGCGGCGAGAGGTCGAGTGGCTGCTCCTCCATGATTGGCTTGCCGGTCTCCGCATCAAACCCGGTCTGCACGGTCCGAGTAAGTTCTTCACCTTTATCAGCAGCCTCCTTCACTCGTTTGTTATAACCGTCAATATTACGGACACCGAGTTTTGCCATGTTGGAGTAACGGCGTTCCATTTCTCTAACGGTCCATTTTAGGGCGACGACGGCCTTCTTTGGTTCGGTGACCACTGGCGTTAGCAGATGGGGGATGTCGTCGTAGACCGATAATTCGAGCATTTTTGGATCGATCATTATCAATTTACCCTCCTCCGGTGTCAGCCGGTAGAGTAGCGAGAGTATCATTGCATTTAGTCCAACGGACTTTCCGGAACCCGTGGTGCCGGCGATTAAGAGGTGCGGCATCCGCGCTAAATCTGTGATAACCGGATTGCCACCAATATCCTTTCCGAGGACCATCGGCAGCTTTCCGCCTGCCTTCTCGTAGGCTTCGGACATGAGAAGTTCACGAAGGTAGACGGTCTCTCGGTTTGCGTTTGGCAATTCGATGCCGATGACGTTTCGCCCTCTGATAACGGCGCTGCGGACGGATACCGCACTCATCGAGCGGGCAATGTCATCTGACAGACCTATTACGCGACTTGTTTTAGTACCAGGCGCTGGTTCCAATTCGTATAGGGTCACAACAGGGCCGGGGCGAACTTTCAAGATTTCACCGCGCACACCAAAATCGTCGAGCACGCCTTCTAAGAAACGAGCATTCTGTTGCAACCCCTCTTCATTAATTTTTTTGGACTGACCATCACCGGCTGGCGCATCATCTATAAGTTCGAGTGGGGGCAGCTGAAAGCCGTCGTCTGGACTGTGCAGATCCAGCTTACGTTGTTTTGCTTCCCGACCCTTGCGTCCTGGCTTTGGGCTTGTTTCTTTCGGTGCGATGAGGTCGGTTTTCGTGGCTCGAAAATTAGTGTGGGCTTCTGTTTCGATTTGGTCGTCGGTTTTGCCGAAGGTTGGTTCCACCCGTTCGCGGTTGTTTGGATTGTTATGAAATTTGGGCAAGCCTGGGCGGTATGAAAGTATTCGGCGGAGGGAAAAACTTTTCTCCACGTCTTCGTTTTCTGTTTTTGTTGCTTCTGTCTCAAGTTTATCTTTGCGATGCAAATTTCTTGCGATGCATGAGATAAAAATCACGCCAGAACCGATGAAATGAGCGGCGGCACGCCATTCCCTGGGCGTGTAGCCAATTGTGTACAAAAGTAGACCGAATGCAATTAAAGAGACGGCGGTGACATAGCACCACTGCGGCACCGGATCGATAAAAAGATCAAGTGTCCAAAAATGTACCAAGTCGCCCACCACTCCGCTTAGGCCAGCACGTAATGGCCACGCATCGGGTGTACCGAGATGCGATAACGCCAACGCGAGCAAAAGCAGAACAAAGGGCAAAAGACTGAGCCGAAGCCATACGGCGTGCACTCGGTGAATAGTCACGAGGCGCCAACCCCATGCGGCCAGCAAAATGATAAATGGTAAACAAGCCAAGCCCAGTGTTTGAAGTAACAAGTCGCTTGTGAGTGCGCCGGCAAGGCCAAGGAGATTGTTTATATTTTCTGTCAGGGTTGCTGTGTTGAGTGATGGATCGCTCGCTGAATAACTGGTGAGGGCGAGTATGAGTGCGATTGCGACTGCAATCATCCCCACGCCTGCGAACTCGATGAGGCGTTGTTGAAGCTTTTCACCCATCCCAGTTGGCAGAAATGAAGCTTTTGTTGTAGTTTTATTAGCAGTTACCATCGCCCTTTTCCTTAAGAACGCACGTTCTTATAATGACTTAAAATCAACAAGTTAGCGCATATTTTTTTGTTTTATTTCAAAATTCTCAATCTTTTTTACAAATATACATAAGTTTAGTCAATTTATTCATTTATGTATTCACTAAGTAAAAAATAAACAAACGTGAGTGAAATGCATCAATTCATGGTCTGAATGTATTTTCTAATTACTAAATATATTCAATGGACGAGTCCGCTGGCCGCGATAGGCTGCCATGCACTAGGATGAGGTTATTTCAGCAATGGTTTGTGCAGCGATGCGGCTCAGCTTGCAAATATCGATCGTCATCGGCCTCACAGCGCTCCTAGCGGGCAGCTATTGGCTGCTCGATGACAATGGCAAAGCATCCGCGGGGAAATCGTCACGCCAGGCGACTGCGACCCTCGTTTTGACGGAAACGGTCAAATTTGCCGAGGATCAGTTGCTTATTAGGGCGATTGGTACCGGAGAGGCGCTCAAATCTGCGTCTATATATCCCTCTGTTGCAGGGGAAGTCGAAGGTGTGAACTTTGTTGCCGGGCAACGGGTCCAGATGGGGGACGTGCTTGTTCGCCTTGATGCCAAACATCAGCAGCTGGCCGTGAAACTTGCGGATGTTGCGCTCAAGGAAACGGCTCGTCAGGTAAGGCGTCTGGAGCGGCTGGCGCCGACTGGTGCGGCGTCCGTTGCCCGTCTGCAGACGGCACAAGCGGAACACGCATCTGCCCGTTTGCGTTTGGATCAAGCACGTGCATCGTTGAATGATAGGACGGTTTATGCCCCGTTCGATGGCGTAGTCGGCTTAACGGATATCGAGCGAGGAGATCGAGTATCTAATCAAACTTTGATTGTGACGTTAGATGATCGCTCTTCGATCCTTGTTAATTTTAATTTGCCTGAAGAATTTGCCGCGCGTCTCACCGTCGGCGACTTAATTACTATGGCGGCTTGGACGGATCATGATACTGAGTTGCAGGGAATGGTGCATTCGCTGGGTACTCGCATCGATCGTGTGACCAGAACGCTCCGCGTTAAAGCGGTCATACCCAATCCGGAAGACCGTATTCGGCCCGGATCGTCATTCGACGTGCGCCTTGCCTTTAAGGGGCGCCGCTATGCGACGATACCGGAGGTGGCTGTGCTGTGGAGCCGGGACGGCGCTTACTTATGGCGCGTGACGAACAATAAAGTGGAGAAGATCTTTGTCGGCATTGTTCGCCGTGACAAGGGCCGCATCCTCGTCGACGGACCGTTGAAGGTCGGTGAGACGATCGTTGTCGAGGGTGTGCAAGGCCTACGTCCGGGGCAACTTATCAAAACGGAACCCTTCGAAAGCGCTAGCTGATGAGCAGGGTGAGCGACCTGCCGGCATTGTCGGTCCGGCGGCCTGTTTTGGTTGTAGTGATGAACTTATTGATTGTCATCGCCGGTTTGATAGCCGTGTTGGGGGTCGAGATACGGGAACTTCCGGATGTCGATCGACCGGTCGTTACCGTAAGGGCGTTCTTCGATGGGGCATCACCCGAGACAATGGATGCTGAAGTCACCAGTGTGATAGAGGGTGCGGTTGCGCGCGTCTCCGGCGTACAAACAATCAATGCGGCGAGTGAGGAAAATAATGCGCGGATACGTGGCGAATTTTCTCCAAATGTGGACCTCGATGTGGCTGCCACCGATGTTCGGGAAGCGGTTGCGGCCATTGAGCGAGACTTGCCGGAAGGTGTCGAAGACATCACGATCGTGAAGGCGGATGCGGACCGACTGCCGGTGATGCGGCTTGCCTTAGTGAGTGAGAAGCTTTCTCAAGAAGCGTTGACGCGTTTAGCTGAAGAGGACGTCAGTGCTGAACTGACATCTATTCCAGGGGTCGCAACCGCCGAATTGTTTGGTAATCAGGAACAGGTACTGCGGGTGGTCGTTGATCCAATTCGGCTCGCCAGTTACGGCTTGTCCATCGACGAAATAGCAAACATTCTTTCCAGTACCAGTCTGGATGTTCCGGCGGGTAGTTTCAAATCGAATGACCAGCTTTTGATGGTCCGCGCCGACGCCTCTGTCTGGCACCCGGAAGCGGTTGAACGCCTGGAAATTCGAGATGACATCAAGATTGGTGATGTTGGGCAAGCATTCTACGGTCCAGCAGAAGCGGAGAGCTCCACTTTGCTCAATAGCCGAAAAGTCCTTGGTATCGGCATCGTTCGCCGAGCTCAATCCAATACGATTGCCATCTCCAATGCCGTCCAAGTGGCCGTTGAGCGGTTAAACCGGCGTTTGAAGGATGCGGAGTTGATTATCATCTCCGATGACGCCCAGTTCATTCGAAGTTCTGTCCGCGAGGTCGTTGTTAGTCTTTCGATCGCCATTTTTGTTGTGTTCGGTGTCATCTTCATTTTCATCGGTGCGTTGCGGCCAACCTTAATTCCGGCCATCGCTATCCCAATTGCCTTGAGTGGGACGATTGCGGCGATTTGGTTACTTGGGTTTTCAATCAATATCCTCACTCTGTTAGCATTGGTGCTTGCCACCGGCCTGATCGTTGATGACGCCATCGTTGTGACTGAAAATATTCAGCGGCAACGAGCACTGGGCCTAAAAGCATTCGCAGCGTCGGTGGTGGGCGCTCGACAAGTTTTCTTTGCGGTTTTGGCGACGACGGCGACC
>Ga0114933_10006432_pt1 | contig 10423 bp, 10 predicted proteins | sample 4SBtaG_FD_89691 | JGI IMG/M metagenome (GOLD analysis project Ga0114933, IMG submission 89691) | Deep subsurface microbial communities from Kolumbo volcano to uncover new lineages of life (NeLLi) - 4SBTROV12_W25 metaG | ecosystem: Environmental > Aquatic > Marine > Volcanic | place: Kolumbo... | reverse complement strand
GGACCGCTGTCCCCTCCGACCGTGCCGGCGTCGAGTGTGCCGCTGTCGGGCACACCGGCGTCTTGGGCGTCGGCCTCGCATCGGCCGGCGACGCAGGTCTGCCCGGAGGGGCACGTGACACCTTCGCATGCGCGGTTCAGATCGATGCTCACGGTCAGCGTTCCGCTCGCGGCAAAGGTGAAGTCGACGGTCTGCGCCATCACGACCGTCTCTCCGAGCCGCGCCTCGGCGCGTGCCGTGTAGGGGCCGCGGTAGTCTTCGGCCGGCAGCACGTAGACGGTCCGAGGGAGCGGCGGGTCGTCCGGCTCTCCGAGGGAAGCGATGGCTTCCCGGGCAGTCAGACCCGGGGCGTCGACCACCACGCGCAGGTTGTCGATCTCACCAGGCACCGCGTAGTCGCTGTTGACGACGATGCGGGCACGCGAGGGCGACGACGAGCACCCGAAGAGGAGCAGGCTGACCATCAACGCGAGTCGTCGTCCTGGCATCGAACAGCCACAAGGTAGCACGAGGGCGCCGCGCCCCTGGGCTGCCCTGCGCCTCGGCGGCGTTGCCCCGCTGTCCTCCCAAGGGGAGCAGGGGCGGCCCAGCTAACTCGCCTTCCACTTCAAATCGTAGTGGGAGCCGTCACAGTACGGCTTGTTCTTGGACGCACCACAACGGCAGAGCACGTACTTCTCGGGGCTCGCGCCCTTCGCGAGCCGGGCGGAGGCCATCGCGACTCCGGCGACCCGATAGGGGCCGTCTGCTTCCACCGTGATGCCTTCGACGCCGGGGAGCGCGTGTTCGGGCGCGCCGCCCGGGACGCTGAACCGCAGCGCACCGGATGGGCAAGCCTTCACGACCTCGAGAAGGCCCTCCTTGGTCGCGTTGTCAGGCACGATCCACGGCTTGCGCGAGGAGTCGAAGGCCGCCTTCTGCCGGGTACCGCACTCGGCGGCGTGTGAGCAGAGCAGGCGATTGTAGTGAATGGTGAGCTCCTTGCCTTCGTAGGTCAGGATCTCATCCTTGCTCCGATCCTCCGTGGGGGTGCTGTCGAACCCGACTTCGCTGTGCGATCCATCGCAGAACGGCTTGTTCTTCGATGCACCGCAGCGGCAGAGGGCCATCACGGGTCGAGGGTCGAGCTCACCCTGGGCATCCCGAAAGACAGGGAGCCGAACGGCGACGAGTGGGCCGCCATCGCGCTCTTCGATGCGCGTGCCCTTGGCTGCACTTGCACCGATGCGCCCCCTCAGAGCCAAGCCGTCGCGAATGTTCAGGCCGATCAGAACGGCGCACGCGCTGCCCGCGAGCAACTCGACCGCTTGAACGGCGTAGTAGAGGCTATCGAACGTGCCGTCGGAGGCCCTCGACCAGAGGAAGTAGGCGGACGGCAAGAGGACGAGCAGGCTCGTCATGAACGCCCTCGGTCCGCGCTTCTGTTTGACGAGCGCCAGCGTGTCCGTGCGTTTGCCGAGCAACGACATCCCCGACGCGCCTGCGCCAACCAGCGCGGGCAAGAGAACCAACATGCCGGCGAGAATGGCGCCGTTGACGATCGTGATCGTCTGCGGGTCGCCGAGCAAACCCGAGACCACCGATGAGAGCCAGAATGTCAGGATGCAGATGAATCCGAGAACCCCGGCTACCGCGTGCAGCTTGCCCCTCATGCGTCTCCCTTTCGTGGGTGTCGGCCTCGGTCACTCGAGCGCGCCTGTGGCGGCTGCTGGAGGCCGAGCGATGTCCTGAGCAAACGATAGATTCGATACGCTTTCGGCACAATGAACGGATTCTGTCATTACATGGTCGTATACGTTACGAGTTGGTCTGGTGAAGTCCCGCATGTAGAATTGCGGAATCGAACCGGATCGGCGGCTCCTCCTCGCTAGCTCACCATGGACCCGTCGAGCGCGATCGAGTCCCAGCGGGCGCCGGGCTTAGCCGTTGGGGAGCGCATCGTCGGCGAGTACGTGTTGCCCTGACGCAGACGCGCTTCAGGTAGGGGTCGCGTGCGTCGTGTTGGCGCGGCGGGTTCCGACGTAGGCCGTCGCGGCAAGAGAGAGGGCAATCAGGCACGCCATGAGGTCGAGCGGATCAAACGTCCCGGGGAGGGCGCCCACGAGCTGCAGCAGCTCCGCCCCGGGGCCGAGTGCGACGGGCAGCGCGAGCCAGGCCACACGCTCTCGGCGGGCCGCGCCACGGGTCATCACGAGCATCGCCCAGGCGAGCGCGAACACCCAGAGTGCGTCGGGCAGCGTGAACCGAACCCACTCCGGAGGAGCGGCGAAGTTCCCGCGTAGAGAGGCGCGCACCCCGGAGAGAAAGCCGTCCAGCCTCAGGGTGCGGGCCCAGTCCCAGAACGCGAGCGTGGGCGAGCGCCACCCGATGTAGAGCAGCCCGCCCCCGAGCACGGGGACCGACCCCCCGAGGGCGGAGATGATGCGGTCGACCCGCACGCTCAAAAGAGGCCGCCCAGCGGAGTGGAGAGCGAGCGTGGCGGCAGGACCCGCTGGAGCGCATCTTCGAGCGCGTTCTCGTAGTCCTCCTGCAGTTCGTCCTGGAAATCGTCCTCTCCCGCCCACATGGAATCGCTGCTCTCGAAGAGGATCTGGTTCTGGCAGGCGATCGAGCCATCGATCTGGTCGACGACAAACACCCACGCCCGACACTGTCCCCCGGTGAAGTCGGTGTCGCCTCCGTCCTCGTTGACGCGGGGGAGCGAGCATCCTTCGCCGGGCTCGATCACGGCGAGGTAGCGCTCGGTGAGGAAGGTCTCGGCGACGCGCTCCGCGGTGTCTTGTACGGCGTAGGTCTCCCGATCCTCGGGGTGTGCGGCGAAGTGGCCGCGGTAGGTCGGGTCGGTCATGAACGCCCACTCACCTCCGTCGTCCGCCCAGACCCCACGATCGTCCGAACCGAAGCGATCGAGAAACGGCCCGTAGGCGATGCGGATGTGCAGCTGGTTGTGCTCGGTGTTCTCTGCCCGCGTCATCATCGATGGCACGTCGCACGCCTGCACCTGCGGAGCATTGGTGGTGAGGGTGCGGATCTGGCTTCGTACGCCGGCCATTCGCGTCAGGTACGCGTCGAGCACCGCTTGCAGCTCGGCTCGCTCGGCTTCCCGCGCGGCGCGCTCCTCTTCCGTTATTTCGCCGCTCCCCATGCCGAGGACGACGAAAACCGCGAGGACCAAGAATGAGAGCGCACGTCGGGCATGGTTCACGAGAGGACCTACGCAGCGCCGGTTCGAAGCTTCCCGGACGAGCCCGGTGGGCGTCGGTCCCGCCGGGCGATGAGCGGACGAGAGCGAGGAAGAGCGTGCGCGCGTCAGAAGACGAAGGGAAGCAGAGCCTCCCTCTTCGGCTGAGTGGTGCGGTGGCGCCTCCTGCGATAGATCGCCCCTCATGCCCAAAGGACTCTTCACGGCGACGCTCGCCGTCCTCTTCGAGCAGGTGCCCTCGATCGAGGCGATCGAAGCTGCCATCGAGAGCACCCAGGTCGCCGGTCGGCGCGAGGCCGCGCCCGAGAACCCTTGGCTGGGCGGGGAGAGCGTGCTCATCCCCATGCGGCCCGAGGTGAACGGCATGGTGACGGTCGACATTGTCGACGCGCCGTGGCCCGACGCGATGGGTGATCCCAAGGAGGACGTCGCGCTTTTTGGGGCGTGGTCCGTCGGCGCGTTTGGTCCTTTTACGTTTCCGGGTTCATTGGTGCGTGCCTGCGCGCAGTCGATGGGATGGGCCGAGGCCGACGCCGGGGTCGGGAAACACAAGGCGTTCGTGAGGGCGCGGGCGAGCTACGTGTTCGGCAAGGAGGCCGACGCCCCGCCGCTGCCCGCTGAATACGATCCGGTCGCCGAGCTCTTCTTCCTCACCGAACTCTGCCGCGACTTGTTGAAGATCGATGGCGCCATCGCGTGCTTCGCGCCGAGCGGAGAGGTCGTGCTCGACCGTGAGAACCTCGAGCGCATCCTCGGCGAACGCGAGGAGGCGGAGGTCCCGCCGCTCGATGTGTGGAGCAACATCCGTTTCTTCCAGCTCGGTGACGCTGAGGGCTGGTCGTTGATGGACACCGTTGGCAACGACCAACTGGAGGTCCGCGACCTCGAGGTCGCTTTCCCAACGGGCAAGGTCGATCCGGCCGACATGGCCAGCTGGCTGCGCTGGGTGACGGTCTACGCGATGAACGAGTCGATCAAAGACGGCGACACCATCGACGGCCCAGGTGGCGGGTGGCGGGCGAAGCTGATGAACAAGAGCCTCGCGCCGGGGCCCCGGGAGACCCTGCGCTGGGTGCCGACGTTCGTCGACGTGCTGCCGGAAGGGCTGATCCCTGAGACTGCCTCAGGGGAGTAGGACGGTCCGCTCGGCTCGTTCGTCGAAGCCGGGCCGCGGCGGCGGGCCTTCCGGCGAGCGGGTCGTCTACTTGGGTGCGACCAGACCATGTTCGGGCACGATGAGCGCGGCGCGAAACGGGTCGCTGGGAAGAGCGAGCAGGTAGATCCGCTCTGGGTCGAGCAGCTCGACGAACGTGGACTGAAACCGCAGCTGGTGGGGCGCGCCGCCGACCCGGTAGAGGATGTTGGTTCCTTTGCGAGCGACCCTCCCCTGAGCGCGGGTCGTGCGGTTGGACCGAAGCCCGATGTTGCCTGATGCGACGCCGCCGGCGATCTCGAGGATGTCGTCCCCAACCTCGTCGGGGGCGAGCCGGCCCACGCAGAGCTCACCGTCGCGAAGCAGGCGTTTGGCGGCCCAGAGGTCTTGCGAGAGATAGAGCGCGGCTGAGCCGAAGAGCCCGCCGAGGGGTACGGACATGCAGAGGACCGGAAAGATGCTCTAGGTCCAGAGGCCGAAGAGCCCGATCACCCCCATGCAGACGGCGAACATGATCAGGCTGCCGCGGGCGCCCTTGCCGACGCGGTCGCGGGTCAGCTTCAAGAGCTGTGCGTCGAGCTGCCGGGGCGGGGCCTGGCGCAGCAGCGGGAAGAGCTCTGGCGTCGGAGGATTCACTGCAGGCTCATACGCCATTCTCCACGCAGGCGCCTCCGGACCTGCGGAGCGTCGGGCAGGTCGACCCGGGCCCGGACACGGCGTCGTCGTAGCTCCTCGACATCACGAAAATGAAGAAGAGCGTGCCTGGCTCCTCACGCGGCTTCCGTCGTCCATGATGACGACGAGCTACATTCAGGCGAGATGCGTTCACGGTCCCGCTGCGTTCAGACCGCCGCCCCGAAACTCGGGCTGGCGCTCGCCCTGCTCACGGCGGCTGGGTGCTATCGGAGCCACGGTTTGGCAGACCGGGGCGACGTCGACGCTGCGGCTCCGGCCGCTAGGGTTTGCGAGTTCAGCTACACGACGGGGGAGGGCAGCGCTCTTTGCGTCGTCGCGCCTGATGTGGACGAGCCGTGCGTGGAGGCGGCGCGATGCATCTGTGAGGCCGGCCTCTTTCCCGAATGGGACGGCCTGGACTGCGTCGAGTCAGCGCTGGTCCTTCGGGCGTTGGTCACGTTCGGCGACTATTGCAGCGCGCCCGGGGCGCCTACGTCGCTCGGCGACGCGGTGGTCGGGGTCGGCGAGGCCTGGGGCGCTGAGGTCGAGGCGAGGGCCGCCTGCGATGACATCCCGGCGTACGCGAGCTACCCGCGACCCGAGCCTTGAAGGGCAGGGCGGTTCCCGGGCTCCCGCCGCTTCGTGGGCTCGTGGGTCGGCTGAGGTGACCTACTCCGCCACGATGGCGTCGTTCTCCCAGCGGACGCGGAAGCCGGGCTCGGATCCGAGCGGGTCGGCGACCACGAACGGATAGTAGACGCCCTCGATCGTCTCGCGCCCCAGCGGCTCTGTCCTGTAGCTTCGCTCGTGGGAGTAGAGGGCGTCGGCGGTGCCCAGGCGATGGACCGTCCACTGCTCCGCTCCGATCACGACGAGCTGTTCGCCGCCGTGCGCGTTGGTGGTCGGGAGGAAGACCGAGTTGAGGTGACCGGTCACGTCGTAGCGTCCGCGTCGCCGACCGACGGCGCAGTCTTCGCCAAGCTCGTAGATGTCGAGGCGGGCGGTGCCGCGGCGGCGATAGGTTCGCCGCGATGTCGCGGCTGCAAACGCGACGGCGGGGTGGTTCGCGCCCCCGCGACGGATCTCGAGGAGCATCGTCATCAGGGTGCGGCGCGCGCGCTCGCGTCGCTCTTCCGGCATCGCCTCGATGAACGTGTCGGGCGAAGGCACGCAGCCCTCGTGGTCCTCCACCAAGTTGCCCGCGGCCCACGCATCGAAGCTCGGGTGGGGCGCCACGAAGGCCCGCGTGCCGCGCCGCCCGCGCGCAGAGTCGCGCCCGCGCACACGCCCTTCGAGACCGGCGAGCAGGGTGCCGCGCGGCACATACATCACGAACCCACTCGCTCGGAGCGCCAGCTGCGACCGTGTGCGCCCGAGGAAGGGCCGCAGCCCGGTGCGCCAGCGGGCTCGCGCGACCTCGGCGTCGAACGTGCCTGCGACAGCGCGTGCGCGCGCCTCGTCAGGACTCGCGAGGTAACGCTCGGCGTCACCGTCGATCAGAAACACGTCCTGACGCTGATCGGTCGCCAGGCCTGCCCACCGCCAGACCAGCTCGCTCCGCTCGGCGCTGCGCGCGTCGATCGAGAAGCCCCGCACCTCTTCACCCGGGAGCGCGGCACCCTCGGGCACCTCGACCTCCACGGTGGTCACGCCCTCGATCTCTGCGAGCACCCGACCCAGCGGCGAGTCAGCGAGCACGGCTCGGTCGAGCGCGCCGAACGGGATCGTCACCCGCTCCGTCTCGCTCTCGGTCTCGACGTCGCGCAGGAACGTCGCCGAGAGCCCGTCGCTCTCGATCGCGATGCTCGCGTAACGTGGCGCACCTTCACAAGCTTCACGGGGGGTGCCGAGCGCGTCGCGCTCCCACTCGTCGCCGTCCGCCAGACGGCGCCTCACGGACCGCTCACAGGCCTGACGAATCGGCGTGTCGAGATCCGTGCCCGGCAAGAGCATGTCGCGGACCTCGATCCCTTCGAGGGCCCCGTCGGCGACGATGAAGGTCGGTGCGCGGAGCCTCGCCCAGGCGTTGCCGCGGTCGCCTTGAACGAGGATCCGGCAGTGCAGCGAGATCAGGCGCTCGTGCGCCAGCCCGGGAGCACAGAGTCCGCCGAACGCGATGCAGTACTCATCGTCGTCGCTCGAGCATGCGCCCTCGAAGAAGGCGAGGCTCGCGTCCCGCACCGCGTTCGCGATTCCGTCGACGGGGTGCTCGATACGCGTCCAGGTGTTCGGGCTGTACGAGTCGCCGTAGTGCCCTTCCTCAGTGACGATCTCTTCCACCGGGTCCGACGGGAGTTGCGGGACCGCGATCTCCCCCTCGTCGGGGAGGTCGAGCACCTGCACGGTGTCGCCAGGCTGAGGCCCTTCGGCCGGCGCGTCCGGTGTGCTCTCCTCCGCCCCCTCGGGCTCGGCCTCGGGCGCCGGTTCCGGCGCGGGCTCGGGGTCGACCTGGGGCGCGGGCGTCTCCTCGGATCCGCAGGCGACGAGGAGGCAGAAGGCGAGCAACGGGATGCGCATGGCGTGGAGCGTACGCGATCAGTGCGCGGCGACGCTGCCCCGAACCATGGGACGGCTGACCTCACGTCGGTTCCATCCGAGGCGCCTCGCGCGCTCCATCGGGGTGCGCCAGAGGTCGATCGCGTAGACGACGCGACTCGCCTGCTCCGGCAGCTCGAGCTCGACCAGTCGTACCCCCGTCGCCGGGACACGCTGGTCCGCGCGCTCGTGCCATCCCGCGGCGTCCACTCGGAAGCGCCGCGCCAGCGTGGTCGCGACGGCGCGTTCGGGGTGGCCGATGGGCCACGCGCGCACCTCGAGGTTCCGGAACATATCGCCCGTCGGCACTGCGTGCCCGGCGCCGTCTGCGCGCAGCTCTAGGCGCACGAGCGTGCGCGAACCATCGATTCGGGCGGTCGCTGTGGCGGCGATCGCGTCCTCGAGGAGTTCCGGGTCGAATGCGCCGGGGAAGCCATGGACGGTGTGTTCGCCCCGCGTGGGCATGTGACATCCCTGACAGTTCGTCTGTCGGTGTGGGGAGCTGGCCCACTCGTCGACCGTCCGTTGGAGCATCTCTCCGGGCCGGCCCTCAAACGCAAACTGATGGCAGCGCGCGCAGGCGAGCGTGCCCGCGAGCGCGCTCTCCGCACGGCTCGCGTGAGGCGCCCGCCCGCTCACGGTCGGGTTCAGCACGGCGCCCTCGCGCACGTGACAGACGGCGCAGTCGATGCCGGCCTCCGCGTCCTCGCGGGGCGCGTGACAGTTCTCGCAGAAGGCACGCTCCCGCGGCCTGAACTCCGCGAGGAAGATGGCGTTCGTGAACGCGGAGCGATGTGTCGATGCGCGCCACTCTCGGTAGTGACGCGCGTGGCACTCGCCGCAAGTCGCTGCGTCGATCGCGTCGATGCCCGCAGGCACGGGACCCGGGTCGACCGGCCCACCACCGATGGGGATGCCGAGCTCCGGGTCGACGGCCGCGGGCTGTGCCGAGACCAGCGCACCCACCACCGCGATCAGCAAGATCGTGGCGACGCGCGACATCGTCGTCATCGGGCGCATCGTTGCACGGGTGAGCATACGCGCTGAAGTCGGCGGCGGGGCCAGTGCACTGAGGCATGCGAGGAGGCCGAGACGGGCCCGATGAGCGTCTGACCGGCCAGCGCGACTGGGCTCGTACCGTCCGCGGACGTATCGGCGAGCGAGTTCGGTGGGACCTTTCAGGCCCGTCCTCTGGGAGCTCCGAAGAGGCTCCCTACCCATGGTCGACGTTGGCCTCTCTTGGCATCGTCGACCAGCGTTTCGCCGTATGGGCGCGCGTTGCCGAGTAGCTCGGTTCCCCTCGTGCCTCCCGGGGACGTAGACTCCGCTGGGACCCTCGAGGCGCCAACGGCGAACGTATGCCCAAACGAGGCATGGGAGAGAAGCACATGGTCACCGTACTGATCCGCCACCGCGTGAAGGACTACGTCGCTTGGCGAAAGGTCTTCGACGCGTTCCAGGAGAAGGGCTCACCCGAAGGTCGGCTGGAGTCGACTGTCGCCCAGGTCGCGGGCGACGAGAACGACGTGGTCATCATCGATCGCTGGAGTGACGCCGCCACCGCGAAGCAGTGGTACTTCGACCACCTACGCGCCGCCTTCAAGCTCGCCGGGGTGGTCGAGAACCCGACCATGGAGTACCTGACCGTCCTCGAGGATTAGCAAAGCGCCTGGCACCTGAAGCGGGGAACGCTCTTCTTCCGTTTCATCCCAGTGAGGTGCCCGCTCAAAAGGGGCATCGGCTGGCGAGCGTTTCTCGCGCGTCACCCGAGGCGGTAGCTGCGGACTGCTGCCCGCATCCCGAGCGACGCTCTCTCGTTGCCGCCCCGAGCTATTCGACAGGGGCGCCGTAGAGCGCGTCGCTGAAGTGGTCGGCGCCGTTGCGTCCGCTGATCCTGCCACGGCTGCACATGTCCTCGAAGGCAGCGCGGCACTCGGCCGCCGTCGGCGCCGTGTAGTTGTCGTAGTAGTTGGAGACGAAGCGGTCGGCGAGCTCCGAGAAGAAGGCGGCGCGGCTCGGCGAGATGTCGGGGATCGTGATGCCCGCGGTCGGCGTGCGGTAGACGGTCGCGAAGATGACCATCGCGAGGTAGGTGTGCGCCACGTCGCTCAGGTGTGCGCCGTCGGCCCAGAGCTCCGGAATGCTCAGGCCATCGGCTTCGCCTCGGTCGGCCAGCGCCATGAGCTCGTTGACCGCACTGGCTGCGGGGATGAGCCGCACGGGGTGCCGCCGCTCGCGGCCGAGGCGCTCCGCGACACACTCTGCCAGCGGGAGCTCGGCGCGCGTGTAGTCGGACCAGTCCGCGTAGTTGTCGAGCGTGACAGTGCCTGTGTCCCGGTAGCCCCACCAGGTTTGGTAGAAGTAGATTTCGTCGCCGCCCGGGGATGCATCGAGGGTGTTGTCGACGAACCAGCCGAGGTTCTCGAAGCTGCCTTCGTAGAGGATCGAGCCGGCCAGATCGGAGCGCTCGAGCACGATGAGCGTGTCGAAGCGACCCCAGTCGGGCTCCGGCTGTCGACCCGCGCGGATGTCCTCGCGTCGCAGGCCGGCCGTCGAGCCCGCTCCGCGCTGCAAGAAGGAGTAGTGGTCCTTGCCTGCGCCGAGCGCGATCGCCGACGCGGGGCCGCCGTTCTCCTCCGGCCACCAGCCGAAAACACGGTCGATGAGGCTGTGACCGCTTACGAACATGCTGGCGCCGGCCCGCGGGTTGTCGAACCAAGCTCCGACGGGCCCCGGCCCGCTCCCGGCGTCCGTTCCCGGGTTGGTTCCCGAGTCGACGTCCGGCGTGGAGCCTGCGTCCGAGCCGCCGGCCGTGCTCGCGTCCTCGGGGGTGTTCGTCTCGTCACCGGAGCAGCTGG
>Ga0114933_10006430_pt1 | contig 10423 bp, 8 predicted proteins | sample 4SBtaG_FD_89691 | JGI IMG/M metagenome (GOLD analysis project Ga0114933, IMG submission 89691) | Deep subsurface microbial communities from Kolumbo volcano to uncover new lineages of life (NeLLi) - 4SBTROV12_W25 metaG | ecosystem: Environmental > Aquatic > Marine > Volcanic | place: Kolumbo... | reverse complement strand
AGTTCATTTGACCCTTTCAGAATCTTTATTTTCCCATTCCGCTACCAAAGTATACTCTGATGCACATCATTAACAACTCTTGATAAAATCAATTTCCAGTGTGAGCCTCCATCACAGTCTCAGGGAACGATTTTACACTACATCGCAAAAAAGGGGGGCTCTCTCTTTATGAGAGACCCCCCTTCAAATTGAGTACATAAACAATTTTTCGGTAGTGATGTTATCGGGTACTATGACTCTATTAACATCCCTTGAACAGCACGCCCCTACCTATTCGCTGGTGCCCTTGATAGATCGTCAATTCTGTAATTAGAGAACTGGTCAACGTAGCGGGACATAGCAGTCATTAACCGGTTGTTTTCTTGGTACTCGGCCCGTATCGATTCTCGAGCAGCCCCATGTGCAACCATTTTTCTTCCGTGCTGTTCCATCGATTCCGAGGTACTCCTGAACATATAGACGGGTGCCATAGTGCCTGTTCCACCTCTGAATACTCTCAACATTAAATCGTCAATCCCGACACTTCGATTTAGTTGGTTCATCTTTTCAATAGCTCTTTCAAAATTCACCTGCTCACCCTGTTTCACGTAGACAATTCTCATCGAATGAAATGGATTGCCAGAAACCGTCTCATAATCCCAGCTTTCTGGCATGTAGTTGAGGCTCCCCAATTCCGCCCAAATTGTTGTCTGTCTGCCATCCCACGCAGCGCCAAATAATTCTTGTTCTGCTGTGGTGAATGCATTAGCAGATGCCATCCTATCCTTCTGTAGTTGGAGCACACCATCTAATCCCCCTTCTGGGACAGCTGCCAATCGATACATCACAGTCGGACTTTCGTAGTAAATCCCCCAGGCACTAGCTGCTGACGTATCACCTTCATACCTGTCCTGCAACATCGTGAAATATTCTGCAAACACGGGCCCCTTGGCACCCACATCATATTTGTCCATTACCATCATGTTCGTAGGTTCCGCCAGCTGTGCTTGTAGGCTAGAACCCAGGAATAGGAAAAGCGCAGCGACAATTGAGACCATTTGTTTTAACATACCTTCCTCCAATTTAAAGTTTCCCATTGTAGCAAATATTCGGCATTACAAGTAATATGCTTTCTTTTAACGTATGTTTTACCTTTAAATACACAATACTTACTTTTCTACGTAACACCTATACAGCCTATGACAGACGAAATTTTCGCTGAATGGATTGTTGAACGGAGCAACCCGCATGGCCTATAAAACAACAAATCTTTTGGAAGGTTTATATTAGGAAACCCGGGAGGAAAACCGAGATAAAATTAGGTGCACCGCTTCGAAATCTGTTTTACCGTTAGCACTGGTCGGAATCTCTGTCCCAAATGATATCATGCGGGGAAGCTCAGGCTTCGAAAGCCTGTCACTCAAAATTTCCAGCATTGCCGATTCTTTCATAGACCCATGTGATTCTAGAACAACTAACGCTCCGACAGTTTCTCCCCACACTTCATGCGGTAAACCTACGACAACCGCTTCAACAACTCCTGGCACACATCGAATCTCATTTGATACCTTTACCGGATCTACGTTAACTCCGCCAGTGATTATAATGTCCTTTTGACGGCCTCTGATCCACAAATGACCATCATCATCAATTTCTCCTAAGTCTCCAGTTGCAAACCAACCTTCCCTGTCCGTTACACAATCGGCGACCGTCGGACCGCGTACACAGATCTCACAGTCCTCGCCGATTTTAATTTCCAAGCCGTGGATTGGAGCACCTACGGTACCTGGCTTCTTCTTCACGAGCTCAACCGGAGCAGTAGAAATTTGTGAACAGCTCTCTGTCATACCGTAAGTTGTGACTATTGGATAACCCAGGCTCAGAGCTTTGCCCAGCAAGGCAGCATCCGTAGAAGCCCCTCCCACAACAAGCGCCTCTAAGTCTGGCGGCGCCTTCTTATCCCCTCTAATCTGCAGAATCTTATTCAACATGGTGGGAACCACTGAAGTATGACTGACCCTCTTGGTCTCAATTACCTCTACTAATCCTTCTGCCGAAAAACGTTCTCTCACGAGGAGAGTGGAGCCAATGAAGGCGGTTCTATGGATCAAGGCCAAACCACCCACATGACCCAATGACAGAGAAGCATACCACCTGTCTTCAGCACTCAAACCCAATCGAGACCTTACGGCACAGGCGCTATGTTCCAACGCCTCGGACATTACTGGAATAGCCTTAGGTTTTCCTTCGGTCCCAGAAGTCAAAATCAAAGCTGCTGGAAAGTTAGTAGATCTACTCGCCTGATCAGATTTAAGTCCATTTATATTCTCGGAAACCCAGACTCCCATCGATTCCAATCCTGTTAACGAGCCCGATCGATCTACACAGCTTCCCAAAAACGGTTGGAAAAGATTTTCCAACTCTTTTGACACAAGAATAATGCCAGGATTTGCTTTACCAAAGATCCCTTCCTGTAAACCTAGTAGGGGATTGACTGGTAGTAGTGTTGATCCCGTTCGCAAAACCGAATGAACCATTTCCACAGCTTCCACAGTTACTTGGCTGGCTAACAATACATTGACACCTGGCCCTCCTCCAAGCCGGAATAGCTGCGATGCCCTCTCCTCTACTAAACGGTCCAACACCTCATACGTCCACTGATTGTTTCCGTCTTCCAGAGCCAAGCCACCTGGATTTTTCAGAGCCATTCTTCGGACAGTATCTATCAACCGACTAACAGCCCAAGGGATAAGGAAAACGCATAAAACCCTACCAGTCTAGCAGTACTGGGTAATGCCAACATCAAAATTTTGGGATCACTTGTGCACAAAATTATTCTCGTCGGAGAGACCGCAAATAAAAAAACTAAGGAACTGAACAAAGAGGTTGATGGCCAATCAAATTCTGCTACCCCAATGTATGGAATGACTAACCCTATGATCAGAAGCGCAACATATTCTAGCCGACTAGCTCTCAAACCCATACGAACCACTAATGTATTCTTACCAGCGAGTTTATCCGTATTAACATCTCTCATATTGTTAACGACGAGTATCATGGTGGTTAATGCTCCAATCCCAATACCCGCTAAGATTGCGTCATGAGACAGGACATTTGTTTGAACCCAATAGGTTCCCGCAACTGCAATTGGCCCAAAAAAGGCGAAAACGAAGACGTCGCCCAATCCATTATAGGCAAGAGCAAATGGACCTGCAGTATAGCCCACTGCACATAGGATTGACACCAGCCCGATTAATGCTATAACCCAACCCCCAACTGCAACTAGATAAATGCCAAATAAAAAAGCTGTGCCCAAAGATAGAATCATTGCCTGCTTCACCTTGATAGGACTAATTAGTCCGGCCTGGGAAACCCTTCTAGGGCCTATGCGACCCTCATTGTCTGCACCTCTGACAAAATCATAGTAATCGTTAGCTAAATTGGTTCCTATTTGTATTAAAACAGCTGCAATTAGAGTTGCTAGACTAGGATAAAGATCAAAAAATCCATCAGAAATAGTTAAACTGACACCAATCATTACTGGTGCTATGGAGGCTATCAGAGTTTTAGGCCTTATGGCCTCTATCCAAGTCAGAACAACTGACCCATTCATTACCAAGGCAACCAGGGAAATTTTCGGAAGTCTGGCTTTCGTTTTTCGAGATATGCATTCTTAGCTTCCTGGGCTTCCTCTGTCATGTAGAAAAGTAAAGTCGCATTGCCAGCTAGTTCCTGAAGACCAGCTTGACCGTCAACATCCGCATTGAAAGCCGATTTAAGCAATCTTATCGCAAGAGGACTTTTTTCTAGAATCTCTTGAGCCCAAATCCATCCTTCGGATTCTAGATCTTCTAGAGGTACAACCTTATTTACCATCCCCATCTCCAAAGCTTCTTCAGCACTATAGAAACGACACAGATACCATATTTCTCGAGCTTTTTTCTGACCGACCATACGGGCAAGAAACGATGCTCCAAAGCCACCATCGAAACTACCTACCTTGGGACCTGTCTGGCCGAACTTTGCTCCTGAAGCAGCCAGGGTAAGGTCACAAACGATATGCAACACATGACCCCCACCTATGGCGAATCCCGGTACCAAGCAGATGATCGGTTTGGGCATACTACGCATATAGCGCTGTAGCTCCAACACATTAAGCCGAGGCACCCCATCTCCACCGACATATCCTGCATCCCCTCTTACCTTTTGATCGCCCCCTGAACAAAATGCATGGACGCCATCCTCTGAAGGTCCTTCACCGGTAAATAGCACAACACCAATTTCAGTATCCTCACCTGCATCCTTGAATGCTTCCTGCAACTCCAATAAAGTCTCTGGCCTGAAGGCATTTCGGACTTCAGGCCGATTGATCGCAATCCGCGCCACTCCGTCAGCCTTTTTATAGGTGATATCGACATACTCCTTTACCGTATTCCAATGTGGCTCACTCATTTTGCCTTCCTAGCAAGTGTTTAATCAGTTATTAGTTTCCTTTGGACAGCTTGTTCTCTGATCATCAAACCTTAGAGTAGCTCGTCTATACTTTTATTAACCTCTAGCAGTATTTCTCGATGGCAATGCCAGTTCTGATCGCGATCGACTTGAATCTCTATGATCTTGGGACCCTTTTCCATAATAAACCCAGAAAAAACTTCAGCGAGTTGGTGTAAATCTGCTGCCTTTCTGTAAGGAATCCCATAAAGTTCAGCCGCCGCCTCAAATTCTAGTCCATGCGGAGTTGTAAAATAAGAAGTAAATTCTGGTTCATACTCCCGAATAGGCAGCTTATGAAAAATGCCACCCCCATCATTGTTGATGACCACAAGAAGGACATTAAGCTCGTATTTTGCCATCGTTAACAGGCCATTCATGTCATGACAAAATGCTATATCCCCCAAGATAGCTACTACTGAACTATCACATTCCTCTTCTGAGAAAGTTTGATCGCTAACTCTGCTCATACCAGCTCCAGCTATCCCCGCAACGCTCGAAACAATCCCATCAATACCACTCGCCCCTCTATTACCATAAACAGTCAAGCTATCTTGTCTGTCTGGACCAAAAACGTCCAAATCTCTGACCGGCATGGAATTGGACACGAACAAAGAAGTTTTGGGTGGGACCATCTCCCCAATTAGCCTAATAATATTACCTTCGAAAAATCGCTCCGAGTTAGCATCTAAAACACCTTCTATCACCTTGTCAAATTTCTGCCATTCTTCTTTCCAGCCTGGGACAACCCGTTCTTCTTTAAGCAAATCATTCAACTCTCTGATGAGAGATTCTTCTTCGACAGCAACATAGTGCGAAGAAACTCCCAGATGATCATCCCAATTATTGCCTCCCGAAATAACTAACTGAGAAACGTCCCGACACGCTTCAACAAATCCAGAAACGGTTTCTGATACTGGAGCACTCCCTATCCTCACGATCAAATCAGGCCTTAACAAGTGTCTTAATTCAGAATGACCGCAGATTAAATGAGATCTGTTGATTTTCAGACCTTCCCCATTCGGATCAAATCGGACTCCGGAAAGAGGATCGGCGATGATAGGGAAACCCGTTTTTTTAGAAAAATTATTGAGTTCCTTGGCTAGACCCCCATTTTTTAAGCCACCTCCAGCAATAATAAGACCTCTTTCGGATCCTGCGACCATATCTTTTATTTTTAGTGTCTCAGTGTAGGAAATTGAGACTTCGGTTGGTGAAATATTGACCAAAGGCCTCGCCTTAGAACGACCAACCTGGCCCAACAAACTCAGAGGCTCCTGAACTTTAGAAAATCCGACTTCTGGCTCTTGAGGTTCTAGAGGCTTTTCAAAAGCTAAATTAACATGGACTGGACCAGAATAAGGATTCTGAGTTTCCCAAAAAGCTCTGCAAGCAATATTTCGGATTCTCTCTAGATCACGCCATACAGGCTCTCCTGTTTCAAAATATTGCTTCACATATGTCCCATAGAGATTTACCTGATTGATTGTTTGATTGGAATCAGTACCTCTCAACAAAGCTGGTCGATCCGCAGTCAGCAATAAAAGGGGTGTTCCACTTTGATGTGCTTCAACAACCGCAGGAAGTAAGTTTGCCGCAGCTGTACCTGACGTAGTAATCACAGCGCATGGAAGTCTGGAATATTTGCCAACCCCCAATGCAAAAAACCCAGCAGACCGCTCGTCCAGGTGAGTCCACATTTTAAATCTATCGTCCCGGGCACAGGCCATTACCAGCGGAGTAGACCTTGATCCCGGAGCTAGGGCTATGTTCCTGACACCTAGTCTAGCTAATTCATCAAAAAAAGCTCTAGACCAAACTGTGGTAAGACTCGAATTGTCCATGTCTTAAAAAAAAGCCCCGGTGTTGTTTTCCGAAAGTGCTTTAGTTACTGGAGTGAATTTTACTCCAGTCTCTTCCCATTCTGAGGTGGCATCAGAACCAGCTACAATTCCTGCTCCAGCAAACAATCTCCAATCCTTTCCAGTGACTACAGCACAGCGAAGAGCAGGAACAAACATTGCATCTCCATCGGTGTCAAACCAACCCACTGGGCCTGCATACCAGCCTCTTTCAAACGGCTCTTCTCTCTCAATGAAATCGAGTGCTTTCTGTCTTGGAAGTCCACAAACAGCGGGAGTGGGATGTAACGTTTGCAAAACCTGTATTGCATCTATCCCTTCACGAAGTTTCGCTTTGATTTCTGTTTCCAAATGTTGCATCTCACCTAGAGTCAGCACATGGGGTGACACCTGAGCATCAACATCATCGACTAACGTGCCTAGGCGGGTCAATATGTCATCCCGAGTTATACAGTGCTCTATCCCATCCTTAGTGCTTCCCAACAAACTCTCCGCAAGGGTTTGTTGTTCCTTTTTATCGTGACCTCGACCTGCAGTTCCTGCCACAGCAGTGGCTTGAAATTGTCCCTTTGAAACATCGGTAACTATCTCAGGAGCAGCTCCTAAGAAACAAGAATCTCTAGAAGTTCTAATCAAAAAAACATGGCTACCTGGGTTAGCTTTCCAGAGTTTGTTAACTATGTCCACAGGATCTATAAATTCATTGAACCTCAGGTCCTGCGTACGAGCCAGCACAACCTTGGAAAGAAGTCCCCTATCTATATTCTCCAAGGCGTTTTCAATCATAGATTCCCAAATTGTTCTGTCAAAATCCTCCTTGTTATGGAGATCACCCCCATTCTTTGCAACTTCGTTTTGCTTACATTTTTTTCTCAACAATCCACAGACCCTCTCCGTCTTCTCAAAGAGTTCTTCACGTACCTGTTCTAGATCTATAGAATCATGCCTTACGATAGCGTGACCTTTCAAGCGTGCCGACTGTCTACTGCCACCTTCAAGTTCAAACTCTGGTAAATGAAACAGTCCTGCTGGGAAACCTTTCCAAACTCCTTCAGGCACATGATCAGGTCCAAAAGAAAAGCCTCCATAGAACCTTATCGGACGAGAACTGCTATCGGACGAGTCCAATAGATTTTGTGCCTGACTGCGAATTTCGCTGAATCTATCCCCACTGGAATCAGAACTTTCATAAGACAATGTCTGTAAACAACCTGAGTGTGCAATCCAGCCATCACCTTTTGTCAAGAGTCCAGATTTTTCTGACTGGGTATACTTAAGAAATCCCATAGGATCAACGCCTACAGCATTGACTGTAACCGAAACAATCGTAGCACTTTTCGTTTGGGTAGTTTTTAAGTTTGGCATGAATCCCTAACTTACAATCAGATTAGAGTTTTGGTTTTAATGATTCAATCAGATTACAATGACAGACGCCAATATATGAGAAACCTGGCTATAACCAAGAGAAGGCCCGATCATGTGTCAAGAAATTTTTCTCTTAAGCACGTCAATGTAGCATCAGTTTAAATCATGACTCCACCTAAGCCTAACATCGATATGCCTAACCCAACGGTAGGACTTTTCGTCTCTTGTATCGTGGATGTACTCTACCCAAAAGTTGGCCTGGCCACCGAAAAACTATTGGTTAGTCAAGGTGTTGAAGTTGTGTTTCCACAAGAGCAAACCTGTTGTGGTCAACCAGCCTTCAATGCAGGGCAACAAAAGGATTCTCTCGCACTGGCCAAAAACTTCTTAAATACCTTTGCGCCTATGATTGAAGAGGGAGAAATATCATCCATCGTGGTCCCCTCTGGAAGCTGCGCGGCAATGATCAAGCACTCCTATGCCGCCATAATCGAGAAATACCCCTCAGAGGAAATGACTCGTCAACATCAGACCATAGAACACAACACTTATGAACTTAGCGAGTACTTAGTAGAAGTGCTCGGAGTCGAAATAACTCCCTCCCATACACCTCTTGAAAACGTAGCTTACCATCCTTGTTGCCATCTTCTCAGAGATCTGAAGATAGATCAACAACCCCGCCAACTTTTGGAAAAATTGACCGACAATAAGCTACTCAACCTTCCTGAAGCTGAAACATGTTGTGGCTTTGGAGGTTTATTCTCTCTATGGAATGAAGAAATAAGCGTAGAAATGGGGCTTAGAAAGGCAAGTAACCTCAAGGCCTGTGGTGCCGAACTAGTGGCAGTAAGCGATGCTGGGTGTATGACCCATCTTAATGGAATCCTGATCAAGGAAGGCCATTCCTGCCGGGCCATACATATTGCTGAACTCATAGCCGATAACGGGCTAGATTAAATGTCTATAGATATCGACGCTCCATATAAATCAAGGATTCGAGAAGCTCTCTCCGATTCGAATGTCCGCGGGGCAGTCAATCGTGCCATGAGTCAACTTGCTGATCGAAGAGAAAGAGCTGTTGCTGCTATTGATAACGACACTATGCGGGATGAAGCACGTGAAATCCGTGAACACTCAATCCGTAATCTCCCCAAACTATTAAGAGAATTAGAAGTCAATCTGACTCGTAACGGTTGCAAAGTACACTGGGCTAATACGGATATTGAGGCTAATCACATCGTCAAGACTATTGCCCAAACTTGTGGCACCAAAACTGCCATCAAGTCAAAATCTATGGTTACTGAAGAAATCCATCTCAACAACGCACTTGAGGAAATAGGAGTTGAGGTGGTAGAGACAGATCTAGGTGAGTATATCATACAACTTGCTAACGAACCGCCTAGCCATATCGTAGCCCCGGTAATCCATAAACGTGCAGAAGACATCTCCGATCTGTTTCAAAAGGAGTTGGGCATGGAACCTACCTTGGACCCTGCAATCATGTGCGAAGCGGCCAGAGAAGAGCTTCGCAAATATTTTCTTAAAGCAGACATGGGTATTAGTGGATGCAATTTTGCCATAGCAGAAACAGGAACTCTCTGTATCATTACTAATGAAGGAAATGGACGGATGGTAAGTTCCCTTCCTCCTGTTCATGTAATTATTGCAGGGATAGAGAAAGTTGTTTCTAGAGTGGAGGATGCAGTCCTGCTTTGGCAGGCTGCTACTAGAAATGCTACTGGCCAAGATGCGTCAGTTTATTTCTCCATGACAAGCGGCCCCAAGAAAGAAGATCACGCCGACGGTCCGAAAGAGGTTCACGTCATATTAGTCGATAATGCACGAACAAACGTCATGGAGAAAGGATACGCAGACGCATTGATGTGTATCCGATGCGGGGCCTGCATGGATGTCTGTCCAGTATATCGTGAAATAGGAGGCCACGCGTATGGAAGAACTGCTTACCCTGGACCGATTGGATCGATTTTGACCCCATTAATGAATGAGAACTTAAACGTGGGTAAGGATCTCCCTTTTGCCAGTTCCCTTTGCGGAGCTTGTAGAGATGCTTGTCCAGTAAAAATTGACTTGCCACGCTTGCTCTTAGAGCTTCGCAACGATTTATCGGAACAAAAAATTACTAATCCTTTTCAAACATTCTTAGTTAGAAGCTTTACTGCCCTCTTGAAACATCCCAAGCGGTATCTGACTATGACTAAAATTGCAACGCTAATCAGTAAGCTTTCTGGAACCAAAACAAATACATTCGCCAGTCTTCCTGGCCCATTCAATCGATGGACGAGGTCAAGAGTGTTACAAAAGCCTTCAGCCCAAACTTATAGGGAGATCCGGGAAGAATCTCGCAAACAACTAAAGCACAAAGATCAGGAGATTGGTTGATGACACTTGAAACAACAGATATGCAATCCTTATCTCGAATAGCCCGAAAGAACATACTGAATAAGTTGGAAAAAACTTTGAATGGACCTCAAGACCCCTTTAAAGTCAGTGAGACTATGGGTGTAAGGAGACCTCGGATGACCCCTGTCACTCAGGTCGAAGAAACTTCTCCAGAAGATCTGGCCATACTTTTTGGCGAGCAACTCAAATCTGTATCTGGAAGCTATTATATCGTTAGGGATGGGGAAGAAGTCGCTGATGCCGTCTTGAGACACATAAGTCAGATCCACAAGTATGAAAAAAACCCTGACTGCACGAACAAAATT
>Ga0114933_10006427_pt1 | contig 10428 bp, 6 predicted proteins | sample 4SBtaG_FD_89691 | JGI IMG/M metagenome (GOLD analysis project Ga0114933, IMG submission 89691) | Deep subsurface microbial communities from Kolumbo volcano to uncover new lineages of life (NeLLi) - 4SBTROV12_W25 metaG | ecosystem: Environmental > Aquatic > Marine > Volcanic | place: Kolumbo... | reverse complement strand
CGGCGCGGGCGTCGTCGACCGGCGCACCTCGCGGGGCGCCCATCGCGGCGGCGAGTCGGCTTTGGCCTCCGTGGCGGAAGAGCCGCGTCATCAACCAGGGCTGGCGGAGCATCCAGCCGGGGCGCCCCTGCAGGAAGAACGGCGACACGAGCACGAGCTCGTTCACGCGACCCGGGTGCGCGGCGGCGTATTCGAGGGCGAAGGCACATCCGAGCGAATGTCCCACGACGATGGGCGTGTTTCGGGTCGGCGCCAGCGCAGCCGTCATCCACTCCCGCGGGGTGCCGCCGCCCGGCTCGCTGCGCCCGAGCCCAGGCAAATCCAGTGCGAGGTGAGAGCCGGCGACTCTGTCGGTGACCGGCGTCCAGCTGTGCTCGTTGAGCATCACGCCGTGCAGATAGACGACCTCCGGAGTCTCGCGGTCGCCCCGCCCAAAGACCCGGGTGCCGGCTGCGATGAAGTTGCGCCCCTGCCTAGGCCCGCGGCGTCCGAATCGGGTGTCCATCAAGTGATCGATCCAGCGCTCCAAGGTGAGCTCGATGGGTGGCCGCTCGAGACCCAGCCGCTGGCAGAGCTCGGCGAGGGGCCGCGGGTCGTATCGGTCGTCACTGATGAACGACAGTGCCTCCGGGTCGACCCCCGAGATCGATGACGGCAACGCGCGCAGCAGCCCCGCCGGCAGGATCAAAGAGGGCGCCTTCACACCCATGCGGGTCGCCGCCATCTCCAGCACCCGCGGCAGGGTCGGGGTCTCGTCATCAAAGACGAGCACGTGATCGCCCACGGATTCTTCGTCGTCGGGCAGGCTCGCCAAGAGGCTGGTCAGGAAGTCGACCGAGATGGCGGGCATCCACGTCTGGGGGGTCCCGGCGAGGGCGGGCAGTTTGCCGAGCCAGAGCTGCTCGATGGTCTCCGCCAGGCCCGTCAGTTGCGTGGTCTCTCCTGTGCGGCTGTCGCCGATCACCATCGCGGGACTGATTCGGGTCAGCGGCACGCTGTACTTCAGAGCGGCTCGGCGGACCCGCTCGTGGGCTTCCATCTTCGATGTCTCATAGGCGCCGTGCGCGCGGTAGAGCGCGAGCAACGCAGCCTCATCATCGACGTCCAGGCCCCGCCAAGCCCTGCCCTTCGTGCGGTAGCCGCTGATGTGAACGAAGCGACGGAGGTTGACGTTGGTCGAGCTCAACTCGACGAGGCGTTCGGATGCGACCACGTTCGCCTGCCGGGTCAACGCCACGTCGAGCCCAAAGCCGAAGAGCGCCGCCAGGTGAAAGACTGCGTCGGCGCGTTCGAGCTGCGCGAGGCCGCTTGCCGTGAGACCGAGGTCCGACTCTGTGAGGTCGAAGGCGTAGGCCTCTACGAGCTCGCCACGCCCGCCATGTCCGTCCACCCAATCCCTCAGCTCCGCGACACGGGTCTCCGGGCTCCGCACAAAAGCGGCTACCGGCCGATCACGCGCCGTCAACTCCGCTAGGAGCCATCGGCCGATCAAACCGGTGGCTCCGGTCACCACAGTAGGGCGACTGTTCTTCTTGTTTATCTGTAGACCGATTTGCATATTTTCTCCTCTGGCAAAATCAGGAAGCCATGAACCGCCGGGCACCTCAGGCTCGCAGCAGTGGCTCGAGGCGTGTCTTGAGGTCGTCGAGAGGCCCGCGGCTGCCGTAGGCCCGTGAGAGAATGAGGGCGCCCTCGATCGCGGCCAAGAGCGTGCGCGCGGTCGCGCGGGCGTCCTCCGCCGAACGTCCGTCGGCCACCAGGCGATCGGCGATGGGGTGAGCCCAGCTGTCATAGGCGGCGCGGGTTGCGTCTCGCAGCAGCTCCGAGCGATTGGCCATCTCGAACGCGATGGCGGTGACCGGGCAGCCCGAGGCGCATCCGCTGCCCTCGAACTGCGAAGCGAGCGCCTCGACCGAGAGCTCCGCAGCTGCCAGCGGGGTCGGCGCGCTCTCGAGCACGGCGCCGAGCATCGCCGCGAACTTCGTCGCGTGATTCGCCACCACCGCCGCCGCAAGCTCTTCCTTGCCGCCCGGGAAGTGAAAATAGAACGAGCCTCGCGGGGCCTCGCTCTCGGCCAAGAGCTGCTTGAGGCCGGTCGCGGCATAACCCTGCTCCTCGATCAGCTTGGTCGCCGTCGCGACCATGCGAGCTCGGGTCTTTTCGCCTTTGCGCATCCAGAAGGTTAAATGGACCGGTCTGCATATTATGTCAAGTCACGCTTGCGGGGCGTCGGCACCCGTGTCTCGGTCCTAGGGAGGCAGGAGCGCGTGACGACAAAGAGCAGGCAGGTGCGGCGTGTGCGGATCGGCGATGCGGGGAGCACGCGCTATTGGTTCGTCGACGTGCCGGGCGAGGAGCTGCTCAAGCGAGCCGGCGAGAGCTACTACGACCGCATGACGGCGCCGGTGCCGGCGAGCTGGGTCTTGAAGTTCGACCTCCCCGTCTTCGAGCGGATGGGGGCGGGCTGGTTCATTCCGGTGGTGCGCCAGCTGGCCGCGGGACGCGCGGTGACCTTCGAGCGCGCGGTCGAGATCATCGATGAGGGGCGCCCCGGTGAGCCGCCAGAGATCGACACGGTGGCTTGGGATCGCTAGCGAAGCGCTCAGCGAACGACGCCCAGGCCGGCGAGCGCGGCGCAACGGTCGTCTCGGATGGTGGCGACGGTGTCGTCAGTGGCCCCGAAGATGCGCACGCTCGGCGCGGCTGGGTCGTAGGCCGGCCAGCCCGGCGGGGCCTCGGCGCTCGCGAAGGCCGTCCACGCAGCCTGCATTTCTTCGATGACGGCTTCGTCCGCGGCGGTCGGGGTGTAGCGAGGCACGATGCCCAGGCCGTCGAAGACAAAGAAGAGCTCGTCCCCGTGCTGAGCGCCGCGGGCCGCCGCGACACCGCTGAGGGTGTGCACGTAGTGATAGGCGAACGTCGGGGCTCCGGCGGCCGCGTGTTCGGCGAAACGCAGCGCTGGACAGATGAAGCCGACATCGGAGAAGAGCACCTCGTACGCGGCCTTCGGCGACGCGTAGTCCGCGACCGGGTAGAGGGCGAGCACCTCGTCGGCGACGACCGGCAGGATGCTGCGCACCGCCGCTTCGTAGGCCGCTGCGGTCGCGATGGGCACGCCGACGAGGAAGGAGCGCGACTCGTCCGCGTTGGAGCCGATGAGGATCGGCCGGTCTGGCGCGCTCCCGTCCGCGTATCGGTCCCATGTCTCTGCGGGCAGGGTGCTGCCGTCGATGTTGGGTCCGATGTCTGGGAGCCCGAGCCCGCTCGCTGACGCCGCCCAGGTTGCTTCGACGAGCGCGTCGGCGGTCAGCGCGCGAAGGCAGGCCGGGACGTCAGGTCCGGTGCAGCCGGCCGCGGCCGCGATCTCCTCTCCTCGCTGAACCGCGCTCACCGGCTCCGTCGCGGTGCTGGCGGAGAGCTGCGGCCACCCGTAGCAGCCGCCTCCGCTCTGCACGACGCCGCGGACAAAAAGCTCATCGGCGGCTGGCGCGCCCAGCAACGCGCAGACGCTGGCGCCGCCGGCGGACTCGCCGAAGATCGTGACGTTCGCGGGGTCGCCGCCGAACGCGCCGACGTTGCGTTGGATCCACTCCAAGGCTGCGATCTGGTCCTGAATGCCGTAGTTGCCCGCGCTGGCGCCGCTGTCCTCGCTGATGAGCCCGTCCGTAGCGAGGAAGCCGAGCGCGCCGAGCCGGTAGTTCAGCGTGATCACGATGACGTCTCGCCGCGCGAGGCTGCTCCCATCGTAGAGGGCGAGGCTGCTCGTCCCTTGAACAAATGCGCCTCCGTGAATGAAGACCATGACCGGCAGCGAGGCGCGCTCCGCAGGCCCGAAGACATTGAGGGTGAGGCAATCTTCGTTGCCGATGACCGCCGTCCCCCCGCGCTCGCGCTGCGGACAGGCCGGACCGTACGCCGTGGACGCCCGCGGATCCGCCCACGGTGTCGCAGGGCTCGGTGGCGCGAAGCGTCCCTCACCGAGCGGCGGGGCCGCGTAGGGGATGCCCAACCACGCGAGCACATCATCGCGCTCCTCACCGATGACGGTGCCCAGATCGGTCTCGACCCGAGGACCGATCGAGGGCGGACCCGCGTCCGCGATTCCAGCGTCGACGGACGGCGCCCCGGCATCTGTGCCCGCGCCATCGGGCTCGAGCCCAGCGTCGGCCTGGCGGCCTCCGTCGCACGCAGTGACCACCAGCAGGCTGGCGAGCAGGAGTTGAGGGTTGGAACGCATGTCCGGGAGCGTAGCAAGGCGCTGATTCCGAGCCGTCAAACGCACTCGGGTGATGACCGAGACCCGTCTTCTGTGGCACAAAGACATGGATGATTCGGCGCTACGCCGGCTTGGCGTTCTTGGGAATTCTGGTCTTCTGCATGGGGGTGGGCTCGGCGAACGTTGCCGACGCGCAGGCGCCCCTGCTCACCGGCTTCGGCGGGCCCGCCGGCTTCGGCGTCGACGTTCTGCCGCCCGACGATGACAACTCGAGCCCGCCGGTCTCGCTGGCGACGGCGTTTCCGAGCGGCGTCGAGTTCTTTGGTGTGCGGTACACAGAGCTCTTCGTGAACACGAACGGGAACATCTCGTTCGCGATGCCGCTCTCTTCGTTCACGCCGATGCCGTTTCCGATCGCGGCTCAGCCGATCATCGCGCCCTGGTGGGCCGACATCGATACGCGCGGTGCGGCTCCGCCGAATGAGAACCGCGTCTATTGGCACAGCGAGCCGGGCCGGTTCATCGCGACTTGGTTCGAGGTCGGCTACTTCGACTCGCACGTCGATCTCGTCAACAGCATGCAGCTCGTGTTGACGGACCAGAGCGCCGCGGGCGCCGCCGGCGACTTCGACGTGGAGTTTCGCTACAACGTCTTGGACTGGACCACGGGTGACGCGAGTGGCGGGGCCGGTGGGATCGGCGGCACGCCCGCGCAGGCCGGCTTCGACGCGGGCAACTCGATCGACTTCTTCGTCTTGCCCGGATCCCTGTCGCCGTTCGTGCTCGACCTGGAGACACTCTCGAACGTCTCGGAGCCCGGCGTGTGGCGCTTCCAGGTGCGGAGCGGCGGGGTGACCGAATGCGGCAACGGCTTCCTCGAGTTCATGGAAGATTGTGACGACGGCAACGTCGTCTCCGGCGACGGGTGCAGCGCGCGCTGTGAGACCGAGCTTCCCGACGGCGCGTCGTGCATCTTCGACACCGACTGTATTTCGTCGTTCTGCGTGTCCGGCATCTGCTGCAACCGACTCTGTGATCTCAGCTGCGAGGCCTGCTCGGCTGCGGGCAGCTGCGACCCGGTCTCGGCCGGCACCCTCTGCCGAGGGGCCGTCGACCGTTGCGACGCCGAGGAACTCTGCGACGGCGTCGCGCGGGCGTGTGGCGCCGACGCGCCGGCCCCGGACGGCACCGACTGCGGCAACGGCGTCACCTGCGACGGCGACGAACTCTGTACGGCCGGGGTGTGTGGGACCGGCATGGCGCTGACCTGCGATGACGGTGACGCCTGCACGGCTGACATGTGTGTCGAGCCAGGTGGCTGCTCTTCCACGCCCATCCCCGGCTGCATGCCCGACGCTGGCATGCCCGACGCCGGCATGGACGCGGGCATGGATGCGGGGGCCCCCGACGCCGGCGCTCCGGACGCTGGGGCGCCTGACGCGGGCGAGTCCGACGCTGGCGCTTCGGACGCGGGCGGACCGGACGCCGGCGCTCCTGACGCGGGCGGACCGGACGCGGGGGCATCGGACGCGGGCTCCGACGCCGGCTCCGACGCCGGACCTCAGGACGGCGGCGTGTCCGACGACGGCGGCATGGATGCGGCGACCTCCATGGACGCGTCGCCAGACATCGGCGCGCCGGCCGGCTCAGGCCTCGCTTGCAGCCTGAGCGCCCGTGCGCCCGCTGACGCACCGTGGCTCCTGATCCTCGGCGGCTTGGCCGCGCTCCTCGGAAGACGACGGGCGCGGAGTCGATGAGGACCGAGCCTCCTCCTCCCCTCGACCCGTCCGCCGCTCCGCAGGCCAACCCGGCCCCGGTTCAGGCGAGCCCCTCCACCACGCCCGCGGCGGCGCCCGCCGGAGCGCCGTCGGCGGCTCAGCCCAAGGTCGATCGAGCCAAGTTCCCGCTCGGCCTGAAGTTGACGCTCCTCACCGTCTGCCTGGCGACGCTTCCGCTGGGAGGCGTCGGCGTCGGCCTGATCGCGGTGAACCGCGACACGGTGGTGCTGCTGAGCCGCGAGGTCCAGATCTCGGTCATCGGCGACCTGGCGCGCACGATCGATCAGGAGTTCGTCGAGGCTCAAGACGCGCTCGACATGACGGGCGCCCTCTTCACCGACCCGACCCTGGACGACGAGACGCGGGTCCAGCTGATCTCCTCGCAGGTCCAGGGACTCGAGGCCATCGACCACGTCGCGCTCTACGACGGCGCGGGCAACCGGATCGCGGTCATCGCCGACGAGGAGTCCTCCCTCGAGCTGCCGGAGACGCTCTCTCAGGCGATGCGCGACGAGATCGAGGAGCTGCATCACTCGACCGGAGACGTCGCGCTCTTCGACGGAGAGGCGCGCGCGCTCGTTGCCGTGCGGATCCGGGTGGACGGCGCGACTACGGGCTACGTCGCGAGCCTCGTCAGCATGGAGGATGTTCAGGCGCGCGTTGAGGCCATCGCGGGGGTGCATTTCCCCGAGCAAGAGAACGCGCTCTTTGTCGTCGACCACCAGCTCCGCACCGTGGCGCACAACAACCGCGAGCGGGCCGCGACACTCTCATCAGCGGCGGACGAGGGCATCCTCGAGGGGGTCACCGCCGAGATGCTCTCGCCGACCTTCAACCAGTCGGGCGAGTTCACCGCGGCTGACGGCGTGCCGATGCTCGCTTCGAGCCGAGGTCTGGAGGGACAGCCGTGGGCGATCGTCGCGCAGGTGCCCCAGTCTGTCGCCTACGCGTCGCTGACCCGGATGACCTACATCGTCATCGGCACGGTCGTGGGCGCTATCCTCATCGCCCTCATCCTGGGGCTCTTCTTCGCTCGTCGCATCAGCGCGCCGCTTGCGGAGCTGACGCGGTTCGCTCGCGCGCTCGCGCAGCGCCAATGGGATGACCGCGCCGCCGTGAACACGAGCGATGAGCTGGCCGTGCTCTCGCGCACCATGAACCGCGCTGCGGGCGAGCTGCAGGAGAGTGAGTCGCGCATCAAAAAGGAGGTCGCGATCCGGACCGACCTCGGGCGCTACATCCCATCGGCGCTCGTCGAACAGATCGTCCGTCGTGAGAGCGACATGGGCCTCGGCGGCAACCGGCGAAACATTACCGTGATGTTCGCCGACGTGGTCGGGTTCACGCCCATGACGGACCAGCTCGCGCCCGAGCATGTCGTCGCGATCCTCAACGAGCTCTTCACCATCCTCACCGAGATCGTGTTCCGCCACAACGGTACCGTCGACAAGTTCGTTGGCGATTGTGTGATGGCACTCTTCGGCGCACCCACCGAACAGTCCGATCACGCGCAACGCGCCATCGAGGCAGCCGAGGACATGTTGAGCTGGCTCGAGACGGGCAACGAACGTTGGCAGGAAAAGTACGGCGTGACGATCCAGCTCGCGATCGGGATCCACACTGGCGACGCAGTCGTCGGCAACATCGGCTCAGAGAAGCGCATGGAGTACACGGCCATCGGGGACGTCGTAAACGTGGCCGCACGGCTCGAAGCCATCGCGCGGCCGCAGCAGATCCTGGTGACCGAAGCGGTCGTGCGAGCGGCCGGGGAAGACTACGACTTCAATGACGCGGATCTGCATCGCCTCAGCGGACGCGCCGAGCCCGTGCACCTCTATGAGGTGGCCCAGTGAGGGTGAGCCAGTGAGGATGCGCAAGTGAAGGTCGCGGAGATCGGTGAGATCATCGCCGACCGGTACGAGCTCGTCGGCCTGCTCGGCGAGGGCGGCATGGGCGCCGTCTTCGAGGCCAAGCAGGTCAAGCTCGAGCGGCCCGTCGCCATCAAGCTCATGCACGCGCAGTACGGCATGGACGCGGACGCTCGCGCCCGCTTCGAGCGCGAGGCGAAGGTCTCTGCGGCGCTGCACCACCCACACGCGGTGAAGATCTTCGACTTTGGCGAAGACGATGGGCGCCTCTATCTCGTGATGGAGAAGCTCGTCGGCAAGTCGCTGAGCGCGCTCGTGAACCCCACGCTCCCGCCGCTTCCGCACGGCAGGACGGTCTCCATTGTCCGGCAGCTCGGCGAGGTGCTGGTCGCGGCGCACGGGATGGGTCTGGTCCACCGAGATCTAAAGCCCGACAACATCTTCCTGGAGGTGGGGCCCGGGGGCGGAGATCGTGTGGTCGTGGTCGACTTCGGCCTCGCGTTCATCGCCGAGCGGGAAGGCACCGAGCGCATGACCCAGCAGGGCATGATCATGGGCACGCCCGTGTACATGTCGCCCGAGCAGTGCAGCGCCGCCCACGTGGGCCCGCCGACCGACATCTACGCAACGGGATGCATGCTCTACGAGATGGTGGTGTCGCGGCCGCCCTTCGAAGGCGCCTCGATGATGCTGCTCTCTCAGCACGTCTTTCAGCCGCCCGTGCCGCCGAGTCAGCGTGACGGCAACCGCTACGTGCCTCGCGCGCTCGAGAACCTGATCCTCGCGATGCTGGCCAAGAAGCCTGATGACCGACCCACCGCAGAGAACCTCGTCGCGGTGCTTTCGCAGCTCGAGCACACGCTCGGTGAGCGCGAGCGGGCACGCGGCGTCGAACACCTCGAGGGACGTGTCTCTCGCATGATCCCGACTGTCGGTGGGCGGGTCGACGAGACGCTCGATGGGCCGGCCGCGCTACAGCCGACCGAGAACCTCAGGGTCAAGGCGCCGGCCGCGCCGACCGACGCGACGGTCCTGGCCATCGTGGGCTCGCTCGATCCGTCGGTCGACCTCGGTCTCCGCGCCAACGGCTACGCGCCGACGGCCGCGGTCGCGAGCGCCATCCCCCCCGAGGCTGTGGCGGTCTACGCGCCCAACGCAGACGTCGGACTCCTGAAGGAACTCGTCGCGAGCGGAGCGCTCGTCATCGCTGACACCGACGCCTCCCATATGGACCGCGTGTCCGCCCTCCTCGGGATCGGCGTCGCCGACGTGGTCACGCGACCCGTGAAAGTGACCCAGCTCGCCAAGAAGTTGAAGCGAGTCCTCCGCAGAGCAAAACGACGGAGCAAAGAATGATGCGCCGGTTCGAGTGGACCTCGACGATGACGACCGCTTCCAACATCGGGGCGTTGTGTCTGATCAGCCTGCTGACCCTGCCGGCGCACGCCCAGGAGATGCGCGAGTACAGCGTGCGCGCGGGAGACACGTGCGGGCAGATCGCTCGACGCGCGTACGGCAACAGCAGGCGCTACGACCTGATCCACGAGGCCAACCCGGAGCTCGGCGCGATGCCGCATCATTTGCAAGCGGGGCAGTCGCTGCGCTTGCCGGTGGTCGAAGTGGATCCGGGGGCCGACGCCACCGTCACGGCGACCCGGCGTGAGGTTCAGCACCAGCAGCCGAACGAGTCGGACTTTCACCGCAGCCGGGTCGGTCAGGATCTGGACCAGGGCTGGCGCCTGAGCACGGGTGAGCGGTCGGGGGCCGAGCTCACGTTCAGGCGCTCCTCGGTGGCGAGTGTTCGCGCGTCGACGCTCGTGATCATCTACGGCGGCGGGGCTCGCCGCGTACGGCGCGAGGGCAACCGCGCGGTGCTTCGTCAGGGGTCGATGCTCAGCCGGCTGAGCGCGCTCTCGGGTGGGCAGCCGCTCGAGGTCGAGACGCCGTCGGCCTTGGCGACGCTGCGTCAGGGCGAGGCTCAGGTCGACGTGGACGCCTCCGGCGAGACACGCGTGGCGGTGCACGAGGGTGAGGCCGCAACGGTCGCCACGCCTTCGGGTGAAGGGGCCGTCCGAGTGCGACCGGGCACGGGCACGACCGTCACGCCCGGCAGCCCACCGAGAAGGCCGCGTCCCCTGCCGAGGGCGCCCCGCTGGGAGGCTGGGCCGCGCCACTTCGTCGGGCTGAGCGCACATGGCGGCACGGTCCGCGGGCGCTGGTCGGCGGCGGCGAACGCGCTGCGCTACCGAGTCGAGATCGCGAGACGCCGTGACGGCCGGGAACTCGTGATCGCAACCGACGTTGCGGCCGATGTTCAGGCGCTGGAGTTCCACCGGCTGCCGCCCGGCGTCTACTACGCGCGTGTCTCGACGATCGACGCGAACAACTTCGAAGGGCGGCCGAGCCGGCCGATCGAGCTCACCGTCGTGGCCGCGGATCTCGTCGTTCCTGGGACGACCGCGCCCCAGGAGGCGGCTCCGACGGAGGTCATGGGTCTGGACCAGCTGGACGGCTGGCTCGACGATGCGGCGCTCGATGAGGGAGCCTCGGAGGTCGACTTCGAAGG
>Ga0114933_10006426_pt1 | contig 10428 bp, 13 predicted proteins | sample 4SBtaG_FD_89691 | JGI IMG/M metagenome (GOLD analysis project Ga0114933, IMG submission 89691) | Deep subsurface microbial communities from Kolumbo volcano to uncover new lineages of life (NeLLi) - 4SBTROV12_W25 metaG | ecosystem: Environmental > Aquatic > Marine > Volcanic | place: Kolumbo... | reverse complement strand
GCTTTTGCTGATTCCAACACATTTAACAATCCAACTAAAACTATAAGCAGTCATTATTACAATGCTCCGTCCTCCAAGCCTGGAGTGGCTAAACTTAAAAGAGATGATCGTGACAGACTGGCTGTTAGCAGTCAGTATTCGATTGCGCCTGCATACAATAAAGGCCCTTACATGGTTATTGCAAAAGAAGATCTAAAGACAGCAGGAAAAAAAGTATGATCAAAAATATTATTTTTGCTGTAATCATGTTTATCGTCATACTCTCAGTTCCATATGTCATGAATGCTGGAGTTGTGTTAGATGCAAAAAACAAAAGCATTACCAGTGAGTCATGGACAGATCCAAATTTTCAAGAAGCAACAGGGGACTATTTTGTATCACAAGATGGCCTACTATGTGCCAATAGAATATGGCAAGTGCCAGTTAATGGTTTGTTAGTTCCTGCTAGGAAATGTAAATTACCAAACGGCTCATGGGCAACCTTTTATTACTAGGTTGACACTTATACTTTACACTATACAATAATAATATGAAACATTTAGTAATAGTATCTCTAGTGTTAATGCTTGGTGCTTGTTCATCAATGAATCCTTTGAACAAGAACATTAACAAAGGAGTAAATGTTGATGAAGTAAAACTGCGTGGTGGCAGTGAAGTTCCCGAATGGTTCTTTGAATATCCAAAGGATGATGAATGGGTGTATGGAGTTGCCACAGGTTATAGCGAAGACATGCAGTTTGCTATCGACAAAGGTATCCATGACGCCAAGGTCATGATCGCGGATAAACTACAGAACTACATCAATGGTGATTTTAAAAGATACATTGAAGACAATGGATCTGTAGTGTCAGGTAACACAGTTCAATCTACAACAAAGATTACTCAATCGGTAATTGATGAATTGGACATAGGTGGTTACATCGTTGTTAACAAAGTTGTGGTCAACGAAGGACAAAACTATAGATCATTTGTCCTTATAAAATTCGATCGCACTGAATGGTATCCTCCTACAAAGGTTGCAAAAATAGATACCAGCAAAATCGATGAAGCATTTGCTCAATCAGAAATTATTGAGTAAATTAACCACCACAATCGTTGTGTGCCTTTGGTCACTGTCAGCATGGTCTGGCTCTGCCATAGGCATACACGACTTTGGTCCAGACATCACAGAGAATCAATCCTGTGAAATTGCCAAATTAAAAGCCACTAAACAACTAATAGAAAATGAACTTGGTGTTGTTATTCAAGTCAATGATATAAAAACTTGTATCAACGACAACTGTGAACTTAATAGTTTTAAATGGATAACTTTTCCAGGAATAGTACACAACTCTAAATACATCACCCAAATAGAAGACCGTGAAGGGAAAAGATTTTGTGTTGCACAAGCAACAGGCACAGTGGTATCTATTAACAAACAGTATGCAGAAGGCCATGACTTTTCAGCAGTGTTTAATAAAAATGGAAAATATTTTAACAATGACCATATGCAAATTAATATATTTGGTCAAAGTAAACAGCACTATAAAATATTCATATTAAATGATCGAGCAGTAAAAATTTATCCAAATTCATATGAAAATGGAGGAGCAACAAAAAACTTGACTGTGCCATCTACAGATTATAACATAAGAACTGTAAAGGAGGAGAATCCTAACGAAATTGTTCTTATTGTGTCACACACAAAACCATTTGAAATGAATACTATGTATAACATTAAAGATTTTGGTGATACAATTATGCAAATGAAACAAAATGGATATCGTGTTAGGATGTATGATATAACAATACAATGAAGTTTCAATCAACAAAAAAATTAGGTCCTATTTCTGTAGGACACAGACAGTGGCGTGATGGTGGACATTGTGCCTATGTGCATGGTTATGGACGTTATATTCAATTTACATTTGAAGGTAATCTAGATGAACGCCAGTGGGTAATGGACTTTGGTGATTTGAAAGATATCAAAGCTTGGATTGAAAAAGAATGGGATCATAGAGTGTTAATAGCATCAGATGATCCACAGTTAGAAAAACTAAAAGAAATGCATGAACTAGGTATAATGGATATTAATGTGCTAGATGTTACGAAGGGATGGGGACCTGGCATTGAAGCATCGTGCAAACACATTTATGACAATGTGGCAAATTTAATACATGTCAAGACTGATGGCAGAGTGAAAATTGTCAAAGTCGAGATATGGGAACATGAGAGAAATTCTGCTGTATATACAGTTGAATGATCATAACATACAGAAATCCTGAAAATTTTCAAGACTGTATTGATGTACACTTTGACATTGATACATGTGACTTTGCCTCTAGGTGGAAAGCTCAATTAAAAAAATTATTATCTAACAAATCACATCTGGAAAAAAATTATTGTTTTATGGGGTTTACAGAAAGCCCGCGTGATATTGACTTTCTTTGCAAAGAAATAAACGAAGCAATATTCCAAATCAATAGGTTCAATAGTTACAACAAATGGCAAATTGCAGGACTCGAAGATTATAAGATAAATGACTGGTTTACGCGAGATACTGTCATGTATGATGAAAACCTTCCGATTGGCAAAGATGTAGATGGTGATGAAATGGCCACGCCTGGATGTAGGCTTAAACATGATGCCATGAATCGTTTGCATAGATACTTTGAGGATCTTCAAGGCGAAGCATGGGGCCTTAGTAAATATTACAAAGTTGCAGACTCACGCACAAAATATGCCATACGCCAATTAAACGATCTTTGCCATGAACTTGAATCTTATGTTTTAAGTTATAGAAAATCAAAGTTCGAACCTGAATGGCAAAGACCATCGCAAATTAACACATGGTTACAGGCACCTAGATCGGATCTACTAGATACTGATTATGAACTATTTTTAAAAAATAAATTTGATAGAACTTGCGGAGGAGTCTACTTACATTGGGCACAAATAGGCAAAACACACATTGAAGTGTTTAGAGACGAAGATGGTAAAGATGTGGATGACGTAATATGTTCTTCTATTAACGCATTAAAATATTATACTGGCGAATTTGACATAGAATGGGCGAGAGACGTCACAGAAAAAACATCTCCTTGGTTTGCTGAACAACAAAATAAATTTTATAAATGGCTAGATAAAAACAATTTTAATAAAAATGATCCAAAACTAGCACTAGGATTTATCAAAATAGGACAGTGCGATCTAAAAAAATCATTCGGGACAACAGATCCCCAAAAAGTATGGAGCATACTATCAAAACATCTGGATGTGTATAAAATAAAAATTGAAGACGTAGAGCATGTATTTGAATATGTTTGGACTCAACCAAACTATAAAGAGCAACAAATAAAAATTATGGAGCCAGGATACGTGTGGTCGAGTCAGCGATAATAAACACAATTTTAGGTTGTTTGGTTGGCAGTGTTGCAGGCCTTATACCAGGGACTGGTTTACTAGTTTCTTTGATGGTGATGTATCCATATCTAATAAATTTAGATCTTATAGGACTTATCTGTTTTTATATTGGACTGGCTAATTTAGCTCAATTTACAGGAAGTGTCACTGCAATACATTTTGGGCTTCCTGGAGAAGCAAACAGTGTGCCTGCTGTGATTGAAGGACACGCATTGGCAAAACAGGGCAAAGGACACACAGCGATAATTGGCACCAGTCTATCAAGTTTCTGTGCAGGCATATTAACACTATTATTTTTAGTATGTTTGTTTCCGATCTATGACGATATATTTCAATGGTTTTACAAAACAACCAACCAATTGATTGTGTTTAGTTTTGCATTGTTAGTTTTTTTGTTTGCTTCCAAAAACAAGTGGTATTATACATTTTTGTTCATGTGTTTGGGATATTTGATAGGAAAGATTGGATTCAATGAATTCACTGGATCTTACTTTTTGTCATTTGGTGATATAAATTTACAAACTGGCGTTCCTATCTTTCCTGTTATAATAGGAGTGCTTGTGATTCCACACATTTTTACACAATATAATTTTGCAATCGCAAAACGTATAAAAACCAATTACAAAAGTGATATCTTGTTGTTTATTAAAAATTTTAAATTTAGTATGTTGGGCACATCAATAGGATGTATATGCGGGCTAGTGCCTGGTGTATCAACTGTTTTAGCAACAAATTTGTCGCATCGAGTGTCTAAATCTATTGATACAATTAAAGGGCCAAGTTATAGATCTCTAATAAGTGTCGAAGCATCTAATAATAGTGCAATTTTAGTTACGTTGTTGCCACTGTTAATACTTGGAATCCCTATTACAGGTTCTGAAGCACTATTACTGTCGATTGTAGAAATGAATTTGTTGGAAATAAACTGGAGGGTAATACTTGACTTACATATACATTATATTATTGCCATAAGTGTTTTTCTTTCAATGTTTATAGGACTTATGGTAAGTTGGCCACTTAGTGGTTATTTGCATAAATTTTTATCCTACAGCAAGAAGTATGTAAAGTTTGTTATAATTTTTGTTTTACTGTTTTCGGTATTTTTTGTGGCGTCATTATCAGGACAATATTTTTATTATTTTTTATGTTTAACGATTGCAAGTGTGTTTGGATGGTGTTTCAGACAGTATGACTTACTTCCGTTTATTTTTATTTTTTTAATACAGAAAAAACTTGAATCAATAATAGTTGTTAGTTATAATATTTTGACTTGATAAATAAATTTGCAACGCCATATTCAATGACGTCGGCGCAAACATCGACCTCTGTGCTTAAATGGGCAGGCCGAGCCGTATGTGGAATCCACACTAGCATTTTTATTAGGAGACATTGATAATGAAAAAAATATATTATTTGATGTTAATGTTGATGTTCAGTGTAAGTGCTTTGGCTGATACTATTAATATCATAGTCAGTGGAAAAGCTGGCGGAACGTTCCATACAAGATCAATGCTAATGCATGACACACTTGTGGATATGGGATATGAAGTTAATTTAATTAACGCAGGCAATTTAAGCAAAGCGGCCCAATTGTTTAGGACATCTAAAGATCCGGTCATTATGCCATGGATTGATAGTGCTAACATTAAAGAAAATTTACAACCTACTAAATCAACATTCGGTGTGTTAGAATATACTGCACCTGTAGTGTTTTGTACAACAAAATATAATCAGTTTGAAGCGCCTAAAATTAAAATAGGACACAGTGCATCATGGCCTATTGATATATTCATTAGTTTGGAAGAATCTTTGGGCAAAGAGGTACAGCCGATCCCTTATAGAAACAGTGGAGATTTGGTGCTTGGTTTTATTTCTGGAGAAATAGATTACATAGCAATTAGCATGTCTAAACTTAAAAAACTTCCACAAGGATCATGTTTTGCTGTCACTGACGATTTTGGCATACAAAACATTACACCTATGAAACATGTCCTTGAAAACTATGAATATAAAAATATCCAACAACATGCTTATTGGCTTACTAAAAATTATGATCAATCTATTAGATTGTTACTAAGTTCAGCGATACTATCTCCAGATTACAAAAATTGGATAATATCAAAATCTTTTATCATAAGTTCCTTTGATTTCAATGATCTGGAAAGGTCACAACAAGGTGCTGTTAGTTGGGGATTGTACAATTGATAAAAATTGTAAGCACTGATAGAATCTACAACGATATACAAGTTACACTTGACGCTAGACTAAAACAAATATATCAAGGAAAGACACATTTTGAAGGAGATTTTTGTCTTCAGGCTGAACAAAAGTTATGCGAAATGACTGGACGTAAACATGCATTTTTGACTCATAGCGGCACGTCAGCAATACAATTAATGTTAATGGCAAAAGGAGTAAAGGCAGGCGATAAAGTTGGATGCACAAATTTTTCTTGTCCAGCAACAGTCATGCCAATAATGGCATTGCAGGCTCAACCTGTGTTCTTTGATATTGATAGACACGGACAACAAAGTGTCCAAATAGATAAACCAATCGATTATTTGCTTGTTACTGGTTTATATGGTGACAGTTTTGATTATGATAAAATATCCGATATTGGTGTGCCTGTGTTAAATGATTCCGCTCAAAGTTTCGGAACTTTATACAAAGGGATACAAAATGTTAAGTTAGGCGAAGCCAGTATAATTAGTTTTTCAACCAATAAGAACTGTCCTATCTTTGGAACATATGGAGCTATACTTTGTGACGATGATATTCTTGCACAAAAAATTTATCTTATGAGGAGGAATGGATACAAAAATAGAGATGTTGGCACCAGTATTCAAGAAATAGGCATAAACAGTCAACCACAGGAAGACAAAGCTGCACAGGTGTTGACCAGTTTGGAACGGTTCGCAGAGTGGCAAATCAAAAGGAGAAATGTTTTTGATCATTATGACAAGTGTTTTAATAATGAAAAAATTGCAATCAGGCCAACCACTTCATATACAACTCCAAACTATCACAAATATGTTATTTTTGTACAGGACAAGTATAAATTTAGAGACAAATTGTTGGCACAAGACATCGAGTGCCAGTTGCATTACACATATAATTTTGCCAAGACCGAAGTGTTTGGAGATAAACAAAAAAATGAAAACTTTCCATGGACAGACTTTTACAAAAGACATGCTATCAGCATTCCAGCACACCCATGGTTGACCAAGAATGAAATGGATTATGTTGTAGATACAATTCAAAAAAATGTAACTGAGGAGGATAAAAATCTATGTCAGAAACTATAAAAACGCCTTTGTTTAACTTTGCAAAAAAACAAAATTTATATCATTTCGACCATGACGCTCCTGATGATAATGATATTATTTTTAAACCTAAATTCACTGGGGAATGGCAACATGAATTAGAACATTTTGTAACCGAACAAAAAGCCTATGTAGATATGGAAAACGAATATACAAAGATGCAGGTGCAAGAATGGTTGAATCTTGGTTATGATTTTCACAAATTCAATGGGAAAATGGTACCTAATGAAAACACACCAATGATTAAAAAAATGGCTGAGATGGTGCCTTTTGAAAATGAAAAGAAACAAATCTTTATTACTGAACAAAAGTCATGTCATTATATTCCATATCATTTGGATATCCTAGCAAGTAGTGGACTAGATGCAAAAAAAGTCATAAAAAATGGATATAGAATGTTAATATTTCTGACTGATTGGTGGCCAGGGGAGTTTATGATATGGGGAAACACAAACATTACAGGTTGGAAAGCTGGTTGGATTTTGGCTTGGCCCGCTCTAAAATATCCACATGGCACAGCAAATATTAGTCACCATACTGGCTATCGTGTAAGAATTAGTGCTTTAGCTGGAGATACATTCCACGACTGGATCAAAGATCCCGCCATTATAGAAATAAAATGAACATCACTATCACAGGTACAACAAGTGGCATTGGACATGCTTTGTGTAAACATCTTGCAAGTCACACAATTAAAACAATTAATCGAGATAATTTTGATCTTTCGCACTTGCAAAACTTTGATACATTAGATCTGTCTAATCAGGATGTTTTAATACTTAATGCTGGAGTTTTGCTTGGCATAAGAGATAAACTGACCTCATTTACCCATGATGATATTTGCAGTGTGATGAACACTAATTTTCTTAATAATATTTTCTTAACAAAAAAATACATTGAACAAAATAACAAAGGACATATTATATACGTTGGTTCCATGGTAACAACTAGGGTGAAGAATTTAGATCCCATGTATGGTCTTTCCAAACACTGTTTAAAAATATTTTTTGATATTCTTAGACATTGTGAGGACGCACAACTGTTTAATATTTGTGCGGTGCATCCAGGAAGGGTGAAAACTAAAATGCATAGACACACAAAAGGATATGAATATCCACCTAGTACAATGGACGTGGACACTGTTGCTAAAAATATATCTTACGCTATCTCCAATCCTGAGATAAAAGATATATATCTCAATGTTTAAAAGCAATGCATTTTACTTCACATGTGGAGAATTATCTACCTGTAACAAACTTACCGCAGTCCAACACAGCGTAAACACTGGAGCTCCAATACATTTTAATATTCCTACTTTTTTAAAAGACTATGGACTACACAAAGAGCCTAAACAAAGTTGGTCCACACTATGTAAATCTCATGCCCTGTACTTGCGCCAAAAGTATGATACTGTAAGAATTTTTTATTCGGGAGGTTGTGACAGTAGAACTGTCCTTGAATCTTTCATACTAAATGATATACATGTAGATGAAGTTATTGTCCTAAAGTCTGGCATAGAAGATGCTGATTATGAGATTAACCAACATGCTATTCCTTTCTTAAAACATTATAAAAATAAATTACAAAAAACAAATGTAAAAATAGTTAAACCAACTTATGGTGATTATCATGATTTTTACTCCAATCCATATTGGTTTGAGGATCTTGCTGACAAAACTAATAATAAAACAGCATTTCATTTCCGTCTTAATCATTGGCTAGAAAATACAGATCTATATAAAGGCAATGGAAAAACTGTTGACATACAAGGGATAGATAAGCCAAGAATAATGTATTACAAAGGACAATGGTTTGTTTATTTTTTAGATGTAGAAATAAAATACGAGGATAATAAAGAAAGTGATTGGTGCAATTTTTTTTACGATGATCCACAAATGTGTTCTAAACAGGCACATATGTTAAAACATGCCATTGAAAAATATATTCCCTATGCAGATTGGAACAAAGTCTGTTTAGGAGAGGAAAAGTATGAACATTTTTATAATCTTAATGCAGGTAGGTTGGATGGACATGGTGCCTTCCCTTCAAAAATGTTTACTAAATTCGACGGAACTGCGTTGCAGGCAACCATGTCAAATGTAAAAATAAATGAATCACGCAGTGAAAAAGTATTTTGCAGAAACAATAAAGAGAAGATTGCTATAAGCAACATAATAAATGACGATATCACAAGTTTCAACAAATGGCATAGGACCATGCATGAATTATCGTTATTAGGAGATGGTAAATGGTTCAACGGTGGAAGGCCTGAACTTGGCACAGTAGGAGTATTTGGCCCATTTATCAATTTAAAAAATGGTTTGGTATCAAGTGTGGACGAGTTGTTTCCAGAAGGGTTTGACATTTCACCTTGACAATTCATCAAGTAATGTTATAGTAAATTATGCGTTTAGGTTTCTGTTGCAAATACATACATCCTGATCGCACACTTAAACCAAAAGTTCTTAAAGAAACTGAACAGCCATATAATTGTAGAGCAACCACAGTGCGTTGGCTCAATGAACATAAGGATCAAGCAGAAGAAAGACTATGGGATCTAATGCAACACAACATATCTTCCATATATGAATTGATAAAATACACAGGAGCACTTCCCAAGCCATTGCGTATGTGTAGACTCAGTTCTCCTGTGTTGCCTGTTGCGACAGAAGCCACGTGGAAATATTTTTGGTCCAAGCCTGATGTAATTGCATACTGTGAAAAACACTTCGCCGAAGTTGGCGACACAGCAAGACGTCTTGGAGTAAGGATATCTTTCCATCCTGGACAATTTACTGTGTTGGCATCTGAGTCAGATGATATTATCAATAGAAGCATCGAAGAATTTGAATATCATGTCAGCATGGCACGTTGGATGGGATATGGCAAAACATTTCAAGATTTTAAAATTAATGTGCATATATCAGGCAAACGTGGACCACAAGGCATCATTGATGTGTTGCCAAGATTATCACCAGAAGCAAGAAACACCCTAACAATTGAAAATGAAGAAATGAAATGGGGACTTGATGATGTTTTACAACTGCAAAAACATGTGGCGTTGGTGTTTGACATTCATCATCATTGGGTAAACTGTGGGGAATGGATCAGTGTAGATGATGATAGGATTAAAAGAATTATCGATTCATGGCGCGGAGTCCGGCCTGCAATGCACTACTCACAACCTAGAGAGTCATTGCACAACAAAGTAGATGCATCCAAGTTATTGGATCGTGAAGATTTGTTTACACAAGGTGAAAATAGAGCAACAATCAGGGCACATTCTGATTATTATTGGCATAAGCCAACAAATGATTGGCTTAAACCATTTGGCGAATATTTCGATATACAATGTGAATCCAAAGCAAAAAACTTGGCATCTGCTATGCTGGCCACAGAATACCAACTGATTCCCATGGGATCTGTTGACTTTTAAATAAAATAACTATACAATATATTAACCAAAGGAGAAAACTATGGATATAATTAAACTTATTTTTGGTGATCCAAAAGGAGTTAGTGCTAAACCAACTGCTTCCGCAGCTGTGACTACCAAGTCTACCACTACGCCAAAGAAAGCAAAAAAAATAACTGCTACAAAAAAAGCAAGTAAAACAACTAAAAAAGCCACTAAAAAGAAAACACGTGGCAGACCAAAGAAAAAATAATGAAACTAGATCAAGTAGCAGATGACGTAAACGTC
>Ga0114933_10006425_pt1 | contig 10430 bp, 8 predicted proteins | sample 4SBtaG_FD_89691 | JGI IMG/M metagenome (GOLD analysis project Ga0114933, IMG submission 89691) | Deep subsurface microbial communities from Kolumbo volcano to uncover new lineages of life (NeLLi) - 4SBTROV12_W25 metaG | ecosystem: Environmental > Aquatic > Marine > Volcanic | place: Kolumbo... | reverse complement strand
CTGAGCAGCTCGACCCGGATGTTCTCCAGGGGCATGCCCTGGTCGGAGTCGAAGACCATGAAGTCCAACAGGACCAGTGCACCGATGCCGTCGTCCACGGCGTTGTAGGTGCTGTCCCAGGCCAGCGTGACGTCGCCGGGCACCGACAGGGCGGCGAAGGCAGGCGCGGGATGGCCTGTGTCCGAGATGCACCCGGTGGCAGCGCAGAGCGCGAGGGCGCCGGGAATCAGCAGTCGGGTCATCTGTCCTCCATCGGGGTCGACACGGCCTTGGCAGCGCCGGTGAGCTCGCTCAGGTCGACCTGTTCGAGCCGCACGTCTCCGAGATCTCTCGGAATGGTCAGGGTCAGTCTACCACGGGACATCTTCTTGTCCATCGTGGCGGCCTGCAGGAGCGCCTGGGGGGCCAGTCCAGGCCAGCTCACCGGGAGGCCCAGGCCCAGGAGCAGCGCTCGGATGCGGGCGGGCAGCTCGGGCCGGGCGACCCCCCGCTGCACCGCCAGCTGCGCCTCGGCGACCATGCCGATCCCGACCGCCTCGCCGTGCCGGATGGTGCCAAATCCGAGGGTCTTCTCGATGGCATGTCCGATGGTGTGGCCCAGGTTCAGCAGCGCGCGAGCACCGGCTTCCCGCTCGTCGGCCGCAACCACAGCGGCCTTGATGGCGCAACAACGGGTCACGCAGTGGACCAGGGCGGACGGGTCCCGTGCCAGCACCCGCTCGGTCTCTGCCTCCAGCCAGGCGAAGAAAGCGGGATCGGCCAGCACCGCGTGCTTGACCACCTCGCCCAGGCCGCAGCGGAACTCCGCATCGCTCAGGGTCGTCAGCGTGCCGACGTCGGCGTGCACCAGCCGGGGCTGGTAGAACGCGCCCACCAGGTTCTTTCCGTGGGGGGTGTTCACACCCGTCTTGCCGCCGACCGACGCATCGACCATAGCCAACAAGGTGGTCGGCACCTGTACGAAGGGCAGTCCCCGCAGTGTGCTCGCGGCCGCGAACCCGACCTCGTCGCCGGTCACCCCGCCGCCCAGGGCCACCACCGGTGTGCGCCGGTCCACGCCAGCGTCGAGCAGCGCCCCCACCAGATCATGCCAGGTCCCGACGGTCTTGTGGGCCTCGCCATCGGGCACCTCGAGCACCGTCACCTGCCAACCGGCGCTGGTCAGCCCCGCCTGGGCGGCCGGTCCATGGAGCGGCCGCACGACCGGGTTCGTGACCAGGACACAGGGCCCTGGGGGCAGGACCCGGGCCATCTGCTGCCCCAGCGCGGACAGCGGAGCCAGCACGATCGGGTAGGCCCGTTCGCCCAGCTCGACCCGCAGCTCAGTCTGGCTCAACCCTCACCTCCGTGCACCAGCGCGAGCTGGATAGCCTCGGCCACGGCCTGGGGCACCTGGTTCCCGTCCACGGTGATCCCGGCCTGGCGGTACAGCGGCCGACGCTCCGCGAACAGTTCAGCAACCCCCGGCCCCCACAGCGGCCTCCCGGATCCTTCGACCCGGCGTTCCAGGTCAGCGAAGGGCACGTCCAGGAAGACCATCGTGCCCCAGGCCTCCAGGGCGTCTTGCAGGCCGGGCTGACAGGGTGTACCGCCCCCACAGGCCAGGACCAGCCCCTCGCCGGCCAGGACCCAGAGCAGGGCCTCGCGCTCGAGCACCCTGAAGGCCGCTTCGCCCTGCTCGTGGAAGAGCGCCGGGATCGTCCGACCCGCCCGAGCCTCGATCAACCGGTCCAGATCCACGAAGGCCAGGCCCAGTCGCTCGGCCAGCAGCTGCCCGACGGTGGACTTGCCGGCCCCCATGAAGCCGACAAGGGCGACGCCCGAGGGGCTCAGTTCTCGGTGGTCGTGATGATGTGAGGCGTCACGAACACGAGCATCTCGTTCCGGGTCAGGGTGCGACTGCTGTTGCGGAACAGGGCGCCCAGCACCGGGATCCGACCCAACAGCGGGATGCGGTCCTGGCTGACGCCTTCCTCGGTGGAGAACACGCCACCGATGACGGTGGTGTCACCGTCCGCCACCAGCAGCTGGGTCTTGGCTTCCTTGATCTGGATCGAGGGCTGGCCCTGGACCACGTTGGAGAAGTCCGCTCGGTTGTTCTCCATGGCGAGGTCCATGAAGATCGTGCCGTCCGACGTGATGTGGGGGGTGACCTCGAGCTCCAGCGCGGCCTGGATGAACTGAACCTGGGTACCACCTGCAGACACCGACAGGAACGGCACACGGGCACCCTGCTTGATGCTGGCGCTGATGTTGTCCAGGGTGGTGATCCGGGGTGCCGAGATGACCTCGCCCCAGCCTTCGCTCTCCATGGCCGAGAGACGGGCGTCGAGGTTGATCAGTCCGGACACACTGCCCAGGGCAAGGGCCAGGGACCCTGCCGAGGCACCAGCGCCCAGATCGACGGCCAGGTTTTCCTGGCCCGGGCTGTAGAACTGCGCGGTCTGGTTGCCATCGTTGGATGCACCACCCTGGGTGCCGATGGTCGCCGGGAAGAAGATGCCCGTGCCGTACCCGGTGTTGGGAGTCATGTCGAGCTCACCACCCCACTGGATGCCGAGTGCCCGTGAGAACCGGCTCGTGGCCTCGACGATGCGGGCTTCGATCAGCACCTGCGGGGTCTGGCGGTCGACCTGGCGGATGAGCTCGCGGATCTGGGCGAGCTTCTCCTCGGTGTCCTGGATGATGACCTGGTTCGAGCGCTCGTCGGTCTCGACGGCGCCACGGGCGGAGAGCTGGGACTCGACCTGGCTGGCCACGTCGGCGGCCTTTGCATAGTTCAGCGGAACCACCAACACATTGAGCGGAGTCAGCTCGAACTGGGCCCGCTTGGCGTCCAGGGCGGCTTGCTGCTCGGCCTTGATCGTCTCGATGGGTGCGACCCGCACGATGTTGCCGAAGCGCTGGGAGGCCAGCCCCTTGGCCTGGAGGATGACGGCGAGCGCCTGGTCCCAAGGCACATCGATCAGGCGCACCGTCACGCTGCCCTGGACGTCGTCACCGCTGACGATGTTCAGGCGCGACACGTGGGAGATGAGCCGGAAGACCGCGTGGATGTCCGCGTCGACCAGGTCCAGGTTGATGCGGCGACCGGACCAGTTGCCGCTGGTGGCAGAGCCCGAGTCGAAGCTGAAGCCCGACAGGCCGCCCAGCTGCCCCGCAGCGCCAGCTCCCCGGCCCGCCCCAAAGGCGGTCTGGGGATCGTAGGTGCGCCCGCTCTCGCCGATGAGCGTCTCCGAGGCATAGGCGCCCTTGAGGCCTTCGCCGCCCGAGGTCTGGGGATCCGTCGGTGCAGCTTCGCTGAAGGACTGGGTCGCAAGGTTCCGGTCCTCTTGCATGTCCGCGGGCAGCGGGAAGTCCAGCACCAGCTGGCCCGGCTCGCCTTCGGTCACGGCCCACTCGACCGAGAGGCCAAGGCTGATGGCCACCCGGGCCCCGTCGCGGGTCTTGTAGGCGCGGACCATGCGCACAGGCGAGATGAAGTGGCTGGTGTCGAGCACGCGCTCGAGGGACTGGGGCACAAAGGCGCCCGGGATGTCCACCACCACCAGATCCCGCTGGGGCTGACTGGTCGTGTAGCTGACCTCGTCGCTGATGGCGATGACGACGCGGGAGCGCACGTCTTCGTCGATGAAGTCCAAGGACTTCAGCGCTAGCCCATCGAGCTGCTTGGGACCCGAGGGCGTGCCCACGCCTTCCGAGACGCCGCGACTGGTGTCCAGGGGGCTCGCGCCGCTGGCAGCCAGCGGATCGTCGGCCGCTCCGGCCACGCCAGCGGTCAACGCCAGGATGATGCGGCCGTCCTGGACCGAGAAGGTGTGCTCCGCAGGTCCGGTCAAGGCGACCGTCACCCGCGTGATGGTGATGTCCGTGTCGGCCAGCGGGGCCACGTCGACGCTGGCGACCAGGCCGCCGGCCCCGTCCACGGTGCCGCCCACCGCGCCGGGAACGGCGCCGAGGATGTCGACCATCACCCGATCGGGATCGGGCATGGCAAAGGTCGAGATGCTGGCCTCGGTGATGGTGCCGTCCAGCTGGATGATCACCTGGTCCGAGTCGCCCGCGACGACCTCGACCCCTGCGACGGGGATCTGGTCCTGTCCGATGAGGGGCTCAGCGGTGAGCGCGAGGCCCAAGATCAACGCCATCCCGGCGATGGTGCGCGACGCCTTCATGGTCCTACTCCTGAAGCTCTTCGACAGGCAGCGACAACGTGACCTGCTCGGTCACCAGCTCGCCTTCGATGGTCTGGTATTCCTCGGTGATGACCACCGAGTCCGCCGTGACCTGGGTGACTTTGCCCCAGTTCCGGCCGATGTAGGTGCCGATCTCCAGCACGTGGCTCTGGTTCTCTGGGTCTTCGACCATCGCCTTTGGCTGGTCGACGCCCCACACGATGCCCACCAGCAGGAACTGGTCGATGTCCCACCGCTGGAGCGGCGTCGGCGAGCGGATGTCGTCTTCCCGGGGCCCCGAGATGAAGGACCGGAAGGGGTCCCGCTTGCCGATGGGGTTGTAGGTGTAGACGTCGTCCTCGTCTTCTGAGTCGTCGACGATGAGGGGGCGGTCGTCGTCCAGGGCACCGCCCGCTGCCTCGGAGGGTTCCTCGCTGCCAGCGGATCCGCCTCCGTCATCGCCGCAGGCGACGAACAGACCGACCACCGCCAGCAGGGACCAGGAACTCAGTCGAAGAAGCATGAGGGTCTCCTACTTCCGTCCGCGCTTGCCGCGCTTGCCGCGCTTGCCGCCCGTTGTGCCGATCTCGTCTTCGGACAGGAATCGGAAGGTCACGCTGGTCCCCTCGACCTCCAGGTACACCTTGCCGCCGCGCTCTTCGGGCATCTTGATCTCGACGTTCTTGACGTAGACGATTCGGCCGAGCTTGCTCAGCCGATCGAAGAACATCGCCACCTCGTGGTACGAGCCGGCCACCTCGAGCGCGACCGGCACCTCGGCGTAGTACTCGCGGACCACCTCTGGCAGCGGCTGGAACTTGTGGATCTCCAGGCCGACCTTCTTGGCCACCGAGCTGATGCGCTTGAGCAGCTCCGGGATCTCGCGGTCGTTCGGGAGCTCCCGCAGGGCCTTCTTCAAGGCGGCGGTCAGCTCCTGGAGCTCGGCCTCGAACTTCTCGCGGTTCTCGGCGCGGGCGCGAACCTTGGCCCGCTTGACCTCGAGCTCGGTCTGTTGGGCTTCGAGTCGCTCGACCTCTTCAGCGGCGGGGCTGTAGAGCATGACCCAGAACAGCACGGCCACAAGCGCGTAGACCAGCCCCGTCAGGGCCAGCCGCTGCGCTCTGGGGAGTTTGGCGAGTCTCTCGAGGAGCTCATGGGTATCCATCAGCCCTCCTCCCCAGACTCATCTGAGCCGCCAGGCACCACGAGCTTGGCGGTGATCGAGAAGGTCTTGAGCTTGTAGCCATTCTGCTCGTCTTGATCGATCTCGATCAGGAAGACGTCGTCGAACCAGTCCGACTGTTCCATGTTGGACAGGAACTGGGAGATCACCTCGTTGCTGACGGCGATGCCCGTGATGCTCAGGTTGCGGCTCTCCTCGCGCAGGCCGGTCAGGGTCAGCTTCTCCGGGGTCGCGTTGGAGAGCTCGTCCAACAGGTGCACGGGGCCGTGCTTGTTGCGCTTGAGCTGCGCGATGACGTCGAGCTTCTTGCGCAGGTCCTGCTTGAGCTTGTCGACTTCGTCCACCCGGGCCACGATGGCCTTGAGGTTGTCGATCTCTTGTTGCAGCTGCACGTTGATGGCCTTCAAGTCGCTGACCTGGGCCTGAACCATGATGTACACGGCGCCGCAAGCCAGCAGCATCACCGAGAGCCCGACCGCACCGATGGCGAGCTCTCGCTTGACGGCCTCCTGACGCTTGGAGACGCGTACAGGGAGGAGGTTGATGCGAATCATTTGTCGCCGATCCTGCGCATCGCCAGGCCGACCGCGACGGCGGCCTGGGGGGACACGTCCCGGAGGAAGTGCGGGTTGAAGGCGCGCTCGTCGATCTCGACCTTGCGGAACGCGTCGACGATCTCGATGGGCGTCCCGGTCTTTTGCGCAATCGCTCGGGCCAAGCCCGGCGTGCGCGCTGCCCCCCCAGACAGGTAGATGCGGGCGAGGGTGGTGTTCGCCGACGACAGGTGGAAGTCGAGGGAGCGATGGATCTCGGTGGCCAGGTTGTCGGCCACACCGCTCAGGACCGTCTCGATCTCCTCGGGGACGACCGCGCTGGCGTCCTGTTCATTGCCGCCGACCTTCATGGCCTCGGCCTCTTCGTAGGAGATGTTCAGCGTGCGCTGGATCTCCTCGGTGAACTGGCGGCCGCCGATGCCGATGTCGCGCGTGAAGGCGGTCACGCCCTCTCGGAGCACGTTGATGTTCACGTTGCTGGCGCCGACGTTGACCAAGGCGATGGTGTCGCGAGGCAGGTCGTAGTTCAACTCGAACATGTTCTCGACAGCAAAGGCGTCGACGTCGATGACCGCCGGATTGAGGCCGGCTTCTTGGATGATCGAGACGTACTCGTTGACCAGCTCCTTGCGAGCTGCCACGAGCAGGACCTCCATCTGGCCGGCTTCGTCGCCTTGCTCGTTGAGGATCTGCACGTCGATGTTCACGTCGTTGATGTCGAACGGGATGTACTGCTCGGCCTCCCACTGGATGGACTCCTCGAGCTCGTCGGGCGTCATGAGGGGGAGGTTGATGCGCTTGATGATCACCGAGTGGCCAGCCACCGAGGTGCACACATCCCTTGTCTTGACCTTGTGGCGGGCGACGAGTTCCCGAATGGCGTCGACGATGACGTTCGTGTTCATCACGGCGCCGTCGACGATGGCCTCTGGGGGCAGGGCCACCATGCCGAAGTTGCGCAGCCGCCAGACCCCTTCCTTGGGGTCGTGGTCGAGCTCCATCATCTTCACGCCGCTCGATCCGATGTCGAGGCCGATGGCCCTGGCGCTCTTTGAGAACAGGCCCATGCTGCTACTCGCTCCCCGTCCTGGTCATCAGCTCTCCCGTCATCGGGCTGCCTCACCGCGCGCCAATCCTACTCCGTTTCCGGAGTGAGGGTGGTCAGGTGGAAGGAAGACCGGGTCCAGATTTCGCTGCAACAGGAACCAATTCAACCGAAGGACCCCAGCGGCTGTCCTGCCGTTCATACCAGAGCGTCGAAGACCGGGTCAATCCGAGGGACAACCCCGTCAGCGGTATCCTCGCCCCGATGAGGGGTCCTCCGAGCGTGCTGACGGGCTTGTGGATGCCTGTTGCCCTGGGAGGGGCCGCAGGTGCCGGACTGGTCTGGACCGCAGAGGTCTACGGGGCGACGCCCGCTGCCCTGGCTGGGGCGCTGGCCATCGCCTGCTTCGGCGCTGCCGTCGGGTCCGGGCGCTCGTGGGCCCCGGTCGTGCATCTGGGTCTCGTCGCCGCGGCTGTCGCGGGCCTGGTGCTGGGCCCGGGGTTGGCTGCGACGCTGCCGTCGACGTCCTGGTTGTCCCCCGACGCCCCGACGGCGATCGGCTGTCTGACCATGTTCGCCGCGGGCCTGGCCCTCGGGGCTGGACGTGTGGGTCCCGGCTGCGAGACGTCCCTGGCGGGCTGGTTGGCCGGCGGCGCTGGGGTCGTCGTCGGCGCACTCCTGCCGACTCTGGGGCTGGCTGTTGCCCTGGCGCTGCTGGGCATGGCCCGGTGGGTCAAGATGGCTCCGGCGCCCGATCCGGACTGGCGGCCGGCACTTGGCTGGGGCGCCCTGCTCGCCTGGTTCTCAGCCGTCACGGTCGCCACGGCCGGATGGGGCGTGGTCCGGGCATCCGTGGACCCCACCCCCGGGGGTGCCGCCGTGGCCTTGGCCGCAGCGGCGTTCTGGGTGGGCGGTGGCCGCGCCCTGCGCCGTCAGGTGGGCTCACCTGGTCTGCCACCCCGATCCCTCTGGGTCGCGGCTGCAGGCGCCTTGGTCCTCGTGGTGCTGCTCGGGTCCTGGCCAGAACGCTCCTGGGAGGCCATCGCCGGTTCCGCAGGCAAGAGCGACCCGCGCCTCTGGTTGTGGGCGCTTGTGGCGCTGGCCGTGGCACCCGGGGCCCTGGCCTGCGGCGTCGTGCTGGCGCCCCATCGAAGCTCCGCCACCGCGCGGACCGGCCTGTGGCTTGCCACCGCCGCAGGCCTGGTGCTCGGCTTGGACCTCGGACCGGATCTGCGCAGGGCCTGTCTGGGCCTCGCTGTGCTCGTCGGGGCCATCGAGGTCTGGCGCCCGACCCTCGTGGGACGTCTGCGCGGCGCGACGCTCATCGGAGTCGCCTCGGCGGTCGTGGCAGTCCCCGTGCCGTGGCCAGAGGCCCACCTGCCCGAAGGCCGGCTGGCGCACCTCCAAGACCCGGACGGCCCCGGGCGCCACAAGAAGCGGGTGGCGGACGCCAGGCTGCTGGCGGCGGGCTGGGGCCCAGGAGGCGGGGTCGTGCTGCTGGGCCGGCCCGATGGCACGCTGGTCCATGTCTCCGACGGCGTGCCCCTCGAGACCCGGGGACGGGCCGCAGACGCGGAGCGCATGGCCGGGCACCTGGCACGGGCCCTGGCGCCCCGCTTCGACAGGGCGCTGGTGCTCGGCGACAGCCTCGGGCTGGTGACCGCGGGTCTGGTTCGGGACCTGGTCGAGCAGACCACGGTGGCCGTGCCCGACCCCGAGGCCACTCGGGCCCACGCCACCGTGGACACAGCCCTCTCGGCCGCCTTCCTTCACCCGTCGGTCACCCTGGCCCGGGGCACGACCGAGCGGGTGGTCCGGAGCACGGGACCCCAGGACATCATCATCGAGGTCTCCCGGGTCCCGTGGACGGACGCGTCCCGAACCCTGCCCGGCATACGACAGCTCCGCGCCCGCCGGGAGCTCCTCGAGCCGCGCCAGGGGCTCTACCTGTTGGTGGTGACGGTCACCCGCTTGAACAACGCCGCCCTTCGGGGGCTCTTGGGCGACGTGCTGGCGGTGTTCCCCGAGACCTGGGCATTTCTGCCACCGGGCGGTGCAGACCAGCTGATGCTGGCCAGCTGGACCGGCGACGCCAAGGCCTACTGGGACCAGTTCCTGGCCGTCGAGACCATCGCGTTGGACCAGCTGGCCGCGATCGGCCTGGGCTCGGCCCTCGACCTGGCGGACCGGGCCGCGGTGGGACCTAGCGGACTCGCCGCGCTGGCCGAAGGCGGACGTTCAGCCCACGGACCGTGGCTGCCGGGCGACCTGCACGACGGGCCCTACCTGGGTCTGGAGATGCTGGAGCCCCACCTGGAGGGCCCGGGTGCCTGGCTCGACAGCGGGCCCTTGGAGACCATCCCCAGCATCCTCGAGGCACGGGTCGACGCGAAGTCCAGGTTCTTGCGGCTGCTGGGCAAGGCCGCCCGCGGGGACACCGAGGGGGTGTTCGACGAGAGCCGGGCCCTGCTGGGGACCGAAGGGGGTCAAGAGACCCTGGATCCGCTCATGGCGCCGTACCTGGAGCGGGCCGAAGCACTCCTGCGCGAGGCACGCGCCGCGGGTCTGGCCAGCCGCAGCTGGCAGAAGGCACTGGCCGAGCTCGAGGCCGCTCGCCTGATGAACCCCAGCTCGACGGCCGTGCTGGCTCTACAGGCGGACACTCACCTGGCCCTTGGCAGCGTCGACCGGGCCCGCTCCCTCTACGACGAGGTCCTGGCGCTGGACCCTGGCCACCTGGCGGCCTTGATGGGCAGCGCCCAAGCGGCGCTGCTGGACGACGACTTCGGCCAGGCCGAGACCTTGCTCCGGGAGGGGGTCCAGCGCAACGTCAGGTCCTGGGTCGCCCACCACAACCTGGGGGAGTTCCTGGCCAATGCCCACCGCTACACCGATGCAGAGCGCCACCTGAAGACCGCGGTAGAGCTCAGCGGTGGCAACCAGGCCGCCCCTTTTGCAGCCCTGTCCACGGTCTACCTGGAGCGGGGCGAAGTCGCGGCAAGCTTGCTCCAGGCCAACCGGGCGCTGCTGGTGCAGGACTCGGCCGAGCACCGCTACCTGGTGGCCCGGGCCCACTACGAGCTGGGCAACCCCAGCATCGCGTCGACCCACGCCCAGAAGGGCGCGCTGCGCGACCCCAACCACCTGGGCAACCACTTCATCCTGGGCGTCATCCAGGCCGAGCGCGGTCAGCACGACCAGTGCATGCGGACCTTCAAGCGGGTCCTGGAGCTCCAGCCCGGCAACGAACCCGCCCTGGCGAACCTACGTCGCTGCGCAGAGCTCGCCGGGGGCCAAGGCACCCAGGAAGTCCCTTAGGTCTAGTCCCCTGTCTCACAAATTCGCGAGGTGAGTCGCGCCGCAATCGGCGCTGCGGGCAAGGCGCGGCGACGCCGTCGTGGCCGAGTCACGTCCAGGAACGCCGCCAGCGGCGTCGGGGCAAGCGAATCGCCCGAGAACTTGTGAGACAGGGG
>Ga0114933_10006424_pt1 | contig 10431 bp, 10 predicted proteins | sample 4SBtaG_FD_89691 | JGI IMG/M metagenome (GOLD analysis project Ga0114933, IMG submission 89691) | Deep subsurface microbial communities from Kolumbo volcano to uncover new lineages of life (NeLLi) - 4SBTROV12_W25 metaG | ecosystem: Environmental > Aquatic > Marine > Volcanic | place: Kolumbo... | reverse complement strand
TAATTGCTGCTATTGATGGCTTGCTCATTCTCTCCAGTCTCGCAGCTATACCTTGAACTAAGGGCTCAAGAGCTTTTTTTAAATCTCGATCTTTTACCTCTCCGAGATCCGAACCAGAAGCAAATGCTTTTCCTCCAGCGCCAGTTATAATAAGTACTCTAAGGGAATTGTCATTCTCGCAATTTTCTAAGACTTCATGCAGTTCATCTAAAGTTTTTAGAGAAATTGCATTGTGCTTTTCAGGCCTGTTTATTGTAATGATCGCGATTTTGTTAAAAGTTTCGTATTTAAGATTTTCAAACTGCATATTGTTCCTCTCTTATAGGTTAAGCCTTAAAATTAAAAACTAATCTTGATCTCGCTTCACAACTGTATTTTTGAGAATACCGATTCCTTCAATTTCGAGCTCAATAACGTCTCCGGGTTGTATCCATTTATCTAAATCTGCACCACATCCGGTTGCTACCGTTCCAGAACCAAACATTTCTCCTGGAACTAGTTCTTCTTCCATTGATGCATATTCGATCATTTTTTCCCAGCTATAAAACGCATCTCCTGTATTTCCACGGCTCCATTCTTCACCATTAACTCTAGCTGTCATAATTGCATCTTTAGGATTAAATTCATCCCTCGTTATAATACATGGCCCAATTGATGTCCCAAAATCTTTTCCTTTATGAGGACCAAGCCAATTTTTCATTTCGTTTATTTGAATATCTCTTGCACTGAAATCGTTTAAGACCGTGAACCCGAAAACATGATTCATTGCTTCATTTTCTTTAATGTCTTTGCCTTTTTTGCCAATGAACATTCCAAGCTCAAGCTCATAGTCAAGTTTTTCTGTATAACTCGGCCATGCTATATTTTCGTCTGGTCCAATAATTGAGAGTCTATTTCCCTTATAGCAAGAAGGCAATTCGTACCATATAGGGTCTATAGATGTATTTCTTCTTTTTGCTCCAGCAGCTTTATGCCCCTCGTGTATCAAGAAATCTCTAAAACTAATAGGCTTCGGAACTGGTGCGCAAATTTGTACTTCTTCTAAGGACCAGATTATTTTTTCTCCATTCGGCCCTTTCATGTTTTGTCCAATAATTTTTATATACTCCAAGGTTTCTTTAGCTGCCTCAAGTGAGGGATCTCCGCCTGCCATAAAATCACACAGATTGTGAGGAATTCTAAAATTGGCGTAGTCAAGATACTTTGGTTCTTTCCCTTGTTCTTTTAATAGTGAGGCAAAAGATAAATTAAGATCTAGTACAATTTCAGTTTGATCAAAATTTATGAGTATGCCAACACGAGAAATTTTGGATATTTTAGAATCTATTTCATAGGTTACAAATCTCATTTTTTTCTCCAAAAAAAGAATCGCTTTTAGGCTAAAGAAATACTGAATATGGAAGTATTTTAATATTTAAAATCTCATTTCTAATATCATATAACATTCTGATATTCTCATGGTATATACAACTATCTGATTTTTTTATCTTCCTTTTCATAAGGGCTTGACTTATTTTATGCGGAAAGTTAGTTTGGCTTTTTTCTGTAGTTAGTTTTTGTTTTTTTCTTATATTTTTGTTTTAGAGTTTACGATATTAGTTTTCGTTTTTCAGGGAGTTTAGATGAATTCCATCTCTTTTTCTCGTTCTTTTTTTAGGTTGTTATTTCTTCTTTTTGTTTCTGCGATTTTGCTAGTTTTAGCTTCGGATGTTTCTGCCGCTGGAGGAGCAGATAGTGCAGGAAGGGATTGGGTTAGGAGCTTCAATATAGGGAAAGGAGCGTTGGTTTTAAATCCAATAATTATCTTAATTCAATGGGCTAATTTTCTAATTTTCTTGATTTTATTAAATAAAATTCTTATTAAACCTCTTAGAGCGCATATGGAAACTAGAAATTCTAAGGTTGAAAATAACCTTTCGTCTTCTGAGCGAGATCAAAAAGAAGCCATGGGTTACATTACACAATATGAGGATTCACTTTCTGAAATAAGAAGAGAAAATAATGAAAGGATAGTATCTTTACAAAAAGAGATAACAAATGAATCTTTAAAAAAACAGGCTGAGATAAAGGAAAATGCTTCTAAAGATCTTGAACAAGCACGTTCTAGAATTTCTACTGAAGCTACGAGAGCACGTTCTGAATTAAAAGAAATGGCTAACGATCTTGCTTCTCAAATTGCAAATCGATTAGCTGGAAGAAATGTTGCATAGGATTTAATAATGAATTTAAAAGAAAATCAAAGAAAATCAAATCTACACCAAGACATAACACATGAATCATTCAATAAAGATTCTTCTGTAGATATAAGAAGCGCACGTTCTAAAATTGATAATCATGCGTTAAAGGCACAAACGAATTTAAAAGAAATGGCATATAAGCTATTAAATATTTTTAGTATAAGCCTTTTCTTTATTCTCTTGTCGGTTGGTTTTGCAGAAGCAGCGGGAGATGCTCACCATAAAGCTTTTAATCTTAATGAAGAAATTTTCAAGTTCGTTAATACTTTAATAGTTATTGGAATACTTTATAAACTTCTTTCAAAACCTTTAAAGAATTTTTTTCATGATAGAAGAGAGGGAATTCGTAAAGCACTAGAAGATTCAGAAAAAGCAAGAGTAGAAGCAGAAAAACAGCTAGAGGAACAACGTTCTAAGGTTGCAGATTTAGAAGCGGAACTTAATAATGTTCGCAACGAAGGTGAAAAAGAACTCGAAAAAATAAGAGTTAAACTTGAAGAAGATTCAGAAATCCAGGCAAAACGTCTTCTAGATCAAGCAAGTAATGCTATAGAATTAGAAATGAATAAAGCTCTTTCTGAAATTCAGGATGAAGCTTCGAAGATTGCAGTTGATCTTGCAGAAGATATTTTAAAAAAGAATTTAAAAGAAGACGATCAAGGTCGTCTCTCTCAGCAATATTTAGACAACATTACCGATACTAGCAGGAGATAGAATTGATAGGCGGAGAAAGTGCTAGGCGTTATGCAAGGGCTCTGGCAGATATAGCACAGAGACAAAATTCCCTAGACGAAATTGGTGAGGAACTTAGTGTTTTTTCAAACGCTTTTGAAGGAAGCAAAGAACTTCGGGTTTTATTAAAAAATCCTAAATTTGCAAAAGACAAACAACTTGAAATGTTAGGTAAAGTTTTAGATTCTGCAGGAGCAAGTAATTTAGTCAAAAATTTCATTCGTGTCTTGGTTGAAAATGACAGAATAAATGAATTGCCTGCGATTTCGTCTAAATACCAAGAAATATCAGATGAGAAAATAGGTCGCGTTAGAGCTGAGCTTCGTTCAGCCATTGCCCTTGACTCGGAAATTTTAAAAAAGATACACGAAAAATTAGCAGAAGTTGCTGGTTGTGAAGTTCTTTTAAATGTAGTCACAGACAAAGATTTAATTGGTGGTGTTTCCTGCAAGATGGGAAGTGTGATTATGGATGGTAGTTTAAAAAATCAACTAAGGAATCTTCGACAAGAGCTAGCACATAAGTAAAAATTACATTATTTTTTTATGAAGGATTGAGGGGAAAATAAATGCAAATTCGTGCAGAAGAAATTAGCCAGATTATACAAAAACAAATTGAAGGATTCGAATCTTCCGTAGAATTAGCTGAAACTGGCACTGTAATTTCAGTTGGAGATGGAATTGCGCGTATCTATGGGCTTGAAAAATGCATGTCAGGAGAACTTCTTTCGTTTCCTGGTGATTTATATGGAATGGCCCTAAATCTTGAAACTGACAATGTTGGTGCAGTTTTGCTTGGAGATGATCGTGCTATTAAAGAGGGCGATGAAGTTCGAAGAACAAATAGAATAGTAGAAGTACCAGTTGGAAAGGCTATGGCTGGCAGGGTTGTGAATGCTCTCGGACAGCCTATAGATGGAAAAGGTCCAATTGAAACTGATGAAGCTAAAAATATTGAATTAATTGCTCCTGGTGTTATAGACAGGCAACCTGTTGAAGAACCTTTACAGACGGGGATAAAGGCAATTGATGGAATGGTTCCTATTGGTCGCGGACAAAGAGAACTTATAATTGGAGATAGGCAAACTGGAAAGACCGCGATTGCAATAGATGCAATTATTAACCAAAAAAATACGGATGTTTTCTGTATTTATGTTTGTACAGGACAAAAGCGCTCAACTCTAGCGCAAGTAGTAAGTACATTAGAAGAATATGGTGCTATGGAATATACTGTAGTTGTCGCAGCTACTGCTTCCGATCCTGCTCCGCTCCAATATATTTCACCTTATTCAGGATGTGCAATAGGGGAATATTTTAGAGACAATGGAATGCATGCCCTGGTTATTTACGATGATTTGACTAAACAGGCTGCTGCTTATAGGCAATTATCGCTTATGTTAAGAAGACCTCCTGGTCGTGAGGCTTATCCAGGAGATGTTTTTTATCTTCATTCTAGATTACTGGAGAGAGCAGCTAAACTTAGTGACGAAAAGGGCGGAGGTTCATTAACTGCATTGCCTATTATTGAAACACAGGCAGGTGACGTTTCCGCTTATATTCCTACAAATGTTATTTCTATAACTGATGGACAGATTTATTTAGAATCTGCTCTTTTTCACTCTGGAATAAGACCGGCTATTAATGTTGGACTTTCTGTATCTAGGGTAGGAGGAGCTGCTCAGAATAAAGCTATGAAAAAAGTAGCGGGTACTTTACGATTAGATTTAGCGCAGTACAGAGAAATGGCGGCTTTTGCACAATTTGGTTCTGAATTAGATGCTGCAACCCAAGCTCAGCTAGCTAGAGGATCTAGATTAACGGAGCTTTTAAAACAACCACAATATGAGCCTCAAGAGGTACATCGTCAGATTTTGTCGATTTTCTTGGGTACTGAAGGTTATTTAGACGAAGTTCCTTTAGAAGATATAGAGACAGTTAATAGTGATTTCTTAGCTTTCATGGAGGCTAGTCACTCACAAGTTGTAAATGATTTAAAAGAAAAACCTGAACTTACAGATGAAATTAGAGAGGCACTCACATCTGCTATTAATGAATTTGTTAAAACTATAAAGAAAGAGGAAAGTGCTCCTGCCGAGACTTCTTCTTAAGGATTTTTAATGGCTTCCACCAGAGATTTTAAACAGCGAATACGAAGTGTGAAAAACACGCAGCAAATTACACGTGCTATGAAATTGGTAGCAGCTTCTAAAGTAAGACGTTGTCAAGAACGTATAGAAAATGCGAGACCATATAGTGACAAAATATCTGAGCTTGTTAACTCTTTATCTTTACATGTAGATCAAGATGCTCATCCACTTTTAAAGAGCGATACTGATGATCAGAAAGTGCTTTTGATTGTCATTACTTCTGATAGAGGTTCATGTGGCGGTTACAATACAAATCTTCTTCGAGAGGGTATGCAGTTTCTTCAAGAACGTGAAGCAGAGGACAAAGAAACTTTAATTACGGTGGTAGGAAACAAAGGAATAGAATTTCTTTCGAGAAGAAATTATTCTTTTAAAGAAGAGTTTCCAGACGTTTATGGTCGAATAGATTTTTCTTTAGCTGAAACTATTAGCGATTTACTTGTACAGAGTTTTTTAGATAATGAAATAGGTGAAGTACACCTTTTAACAACAGAATTTAAATCAGTGATAAGTCAGCAGCCTACAATCACACGTTTATTACCCCTTTCGCCACCTGTTCCAGAGGGAATAGATGAAGAGGGGGAGCCAGTTGTATCGGATTACATTTTTGAACCATCCATAGAAGAGGTTTTGATAGATATTTTACCAAAACATATTAACGCACAAGTTTATCGTGCTCTTCTCGATGCAGAAGCAAGTGAATTCGGTTCTAGAATGATCGCGATGGATAATGCTTCTAGAAATGCGGAAGAGATGATTGGATCGCTTACATTACAAATGAATCGTGTTCGTCAAGCATCTATTACAACAGAATTACTTGAAGTCGTATCTGGTGCAGATGCGTTAGCAGGTTAAAGTTTTAAAAAAATTAAAAAATATTAATTTTTTAGGAATTTAAAGGAGCCAAGAATGAATGAAGGTCGCGTAACACAAATAATTGGTCCGGTTATCGACGTGGAATTTGAAGATGGCAATCTTCCTGAGTTAAAGAATGCTCTGGTTGTTAAAAAAGATTCTTCTACAGTCGCGGAAGGGCAAAGGGATGAAGTTGTAGTAGAAGTCTCCCTGCATCTTGGCGAGTCCACAGTTCGTACAGTTTCTATGGAACCAACTGATGGTTTAGTTCGTGGGCTAAAGGTTATTGATACGGGAGCACCAATTAAGGTTCCTGTTGGAAAAGAAGCTTTGGGAAGAATTTTAAATGTTATTGGTGAACCTGTAGACGGCAAGGGTCCAGTTCAGACTGAAGAACGTTCTCCCATTCATCGATCTGCTCCTAGTTTAGAAGATCAAAACCCAAATACCGATATGCTTGAGACGGGAATCAAGGTTGTAGATCTTTTGGAACCCTATACCAAGGGTGGTAAAACAGGTCTCTTTGGTGGTGCCGGTGTTGGAAAAACAGTTCTGATTATGGAGTTGATTCATAATATTTCCACCGAGCATTCGGGAACGAGTGTTTTCACAGGTGTGGGTGAAAGAACGAGAGAAGGAAACGATTTATATCGTGAAATGGAAGAGTCAGGTGTTTTAGATAGTGTTGGGCTCGTTTATGGTCAGATGACAGAACCTCCTGGGGCTAGATTGCGTGTTGGTCTTACTGGATTAACTTTAGCAGAATACTTTCGCGATGTGGAAGGACAGGATGTATTGTTCTTTGTGGATAATATTTTCCGATTTACACAAGCAGGTTCAGAGGTGTCTGCTCTTTTAGGAAGGATGCCGAGCGCTGTTGGTTATCAGCCAAACCTAGCTTCTGAAATGGGTGAATTACAAGAACGAATTACCTCGACCAAGAAAGGTTCAATTACTTCTGTGCAAGCGATTTATGTTCCTGCAGATGATTTAACTGATCCTGCACCTGCAACCGCATTTGCTCACTTGGACGCGACTACTGTTCTTTCTCGTCAAATTGCAGAATTAGGTATTTATCCATCTGTGGATCCATTAGATTCCACAAGTAGAATTCTCGATCCAAGAATTCTTGGTGAAGAACATTACGGAGTTGCAAGAAACGTGCAGCAGATTCTTCAAAAATATAAAGAACTTCAAGATATTATTGCTATTCTCGGAATGGATGAATTGTCAGAGGATGACAAACTGATAGTTTCAAGAGCAAGGAAAATACAACGTTTCTTAAGTCAACCTTTCTTCGTAGCACAGCAGTTTACCGGAACTCCAGGAGTTTACGTGCCCTTAGAAAAGTCAATTAAAGGATTCAAAGAACTAGCGGAAGGAAATGTAGATCATCTTCCTGAGCAGGCTTTCTATATGGTAGGAGATTTAGAGTCTGCGAAAGAGAAAGCGGAATCTTTAGGAGCTAAAGTATAAAGATGACAAACGGAAAAATACTTTTAGATATTGTTACCCCCGAAAAAAAATTGATGTCTGCAGAGGTAGATGAAGTAACTGCGCCTGGATTTTATGGAGAGGTTGGAGTATTGCCAGATCATACTACGTATCTTTGCCAGCTTGGCATTGGTGTTCTTATCTATAGAATGAACAGCGCAAGTTATTTTGTTTCTGTTATCAAAGGATATGCAGAAGTTGGAATGAATAAAGTTACAGTTTTGGCTGAAGTTGCTGAGCGTGCAGAAGATGTGGATATTGAACGTGCTGAAAAAGCATTAGGCAGGGCGAAAAATCGTATGTCTTCTGACAATGATGTTTCTTCAGAGGATGATTCTGTTTTTGATTTCCAGCGTGCAGAACTTGCCCTTAAGCGTGCATCAACGAGAATTTCAGTTGCACGTGAAAGTGGCCTCAATTAATTATAGAGTTTATCTTATGTTCATTCCTATCTTTTCTTTATTGAAAATAATAAAGTTAAAAATCTTTCTTCTATTAAGTATCCTGATTCTTTCTCTTTTTTTTAATCCGCTTTTAACTTTTCCAGCGGATGATCCTGAGCCTAAAATAAAACAAACTTCTCAAAACTTTTATCAACAGGGAAGAGATTTTGTTTCTAAGGGTAAGTGGTTGAAAGCAATTAAAAGTTTCAGAAAAGCAATTGAAAAGGATAATCAGGATTACAAAGCATATAACATGCTCGGTTATTCATTAAGACAATCGGGAGATCTTTCAGGAGCTGTCAGTGCATATAATCGTGCACTGAATCTGAAAGAAAACTACGAAGAAGCTTTAGAGTATCGTGCAATAGCGTACGCTAAACTTGGGAAAAAAAACAAAGCAATGCAGGATTATAAAAAACTTCTTAATCTAAAATCTTCCTTTGCTGACGGGCTAAAAGAAAAAATATATCGAAATTTACAAAAATAAGAATATTATCTAATTTTCATAAATTTCATAGGAAACTTTTGAAGAGATCTAGCCCCTTTTTCTGTAACCTCTACAAGATTTCCTACCTGCAAACCATACTTGCCATCAGGAGTCACCACGTTAGGTTGAATTACCATTAACATCCCTTTTTTAAAGACAATTTTGTTTTGAGGTCTAGTGATTAAAGAACCGGAAAGATCAATTCTTGGGTCTTCTATCAGCAAACCCCAACCGTGGAATGTAGTGTCAAAAGTTGTAAATCCACTATTAGTTAGAACGGATCCTGCTTGGATTATATCTCGTTCTGTTGCGCCTGGTTTTAATGCTTTAAGGATATTATTGTATGTTTTGACGCCCACATCAAAAAGTTCTTGGTAAATAGGTTCTGGTTTCTTACCTACGGAGATGGGTCTGTGTGCTTGACCAGAATACATTTCATAATCAGCAGATAATTCCGTGAGGACTATATCCCCTCTTTTTATTTTTCTGTGAGATGGAAATTGATTTGGAAAAATGAGTTCTGGTTTTTTCATTGAAGTAGAACCTATAAAAACTAGTTGTGCGCCGCCACCTTTAGGCATGTAAGAGCTAGTTATAATTGATGCCAATTCAAACTCAGACATACCAATTTTTGATTTTTTTTCTAATGCATAAAATGCCAAATCTGTTAATTCTGCGCCTTTACGAAACCACCTCATTTCTTCTTCGCTTTTGAGTAATCTAACTTGTGCAAGAATATCGGTTGCATCATCAAAAGAGGCTTTTTTAAAGTTTGTTCTTAGTTCATCAATGACACTGTATGGCATAGAAACTTTTAAAATGCCTCGAAAACCGACTAACCCAATTTTTGATTTTTTAAGTCCAAGTTGATTGATTTTTTCAGAGAGCCTTTTACCAGGTTCGTAATCTACGGCATTGGTTCGATTTGGTATATTGCTAGCCGTTTTGGCATATGGAAGATATAGCCTGTTTGAAATAAAAAGATTAGGGCTTCCTTTAATGGGAAAAAAGAGAAAACTACTGACAGGATCTTTGTAATTTGTTACATATTTGATATTTGCTTGGTTTCCGCCCGCCATTCCTGAGTCACCATAAAAAATAAGCGCACTTAATCCTTTTTTCTTCATATGTTTTCTTATTTCTCTGTATCTTCTTTTGTATTCGCTATCTGAAAATCTCGGGTACAGTTTTTCGTTTTGCATTGTTTCCTCTTTTAAATAGAAAAAGCCCGCGCTAGCCAACGACTAACGCGGGCTTTGGATTAAACAATAAAACTAATTACTTCTTAGTAATTTCCCAAGGATACAGAACTTCGTCATGCCTTGGTATCCATTGAATATTGCTTCTCATACCAAACACATCATGAATTTTAAAGAAAACTTTATATGCGGTATGTTTTTTGTGTAAAGATGTCACTTTCACAAATTTCTTGTGTTGTGTTGCAGGATCTGATTCAAGAGCAGCATCGTCGATTGCATCGTTGAGTTCTTTAATACAAGTACCGCTCCAAGGACCTTTACAACCGCCTGTTCCTCGAGCAATGTTTCCAGGATTTCCTGCACCGTTACCATAGCCCATGTAAAATGCAGCTACCCCATTATACTTATTCTTCTTTTTCTTGCCTTTGTTGTAAGCACGGTGACTCTTCTTATAAAGAGGGAAGATTTGTGCATTACAAGTAGCCTTAATACCAACAGCATTTAAGTAACCTGCACTTGCTTCACAGGTTTGTTTGTCTGCTGGGTAACGACCACTAGTAGCAATAAGTTCCATTTTAAAGCCTTTACCGTATCCAGCTTCTTTTAATAGAGCTTTTGCTTTTGCAGGGTTGTATCCATGCCAAGGCTTTCTGTTTGTATCATAACCAGAGTAGTTCCATGGATGGTAAATCTGTCCAAACAGATCAGCACGTCCACCTAGCAATGTAGTTCTGATTTTTTCAGCATCGATTGCAAGGTTTGCAGCTCTTCTAACTCTCTCGTCTGCAAAAGGACCGCCATGTCTACTAAAGAAACTCATGAACATAATACGAACAGC
>Ga0114933_10006423_pt1 | contig 10431 bp, 10 predicted proteins | sample 4SBtaG_FD_89691 | JGI IMG/M metagenome (GOLD analysis project Ga0114933, IMG submission 89691) | Deep subsurface microbial communities from Kolumbo volcano to uncover new lineages of life (NeLLi) - 4SBTROV12_W25 metaG | ecosystem: Environmental > Aquatic > Marine > Volcanic | place: Kolumbo... | reverse complement strand
TTTCTTTATATTTATTTTGTCTAACTAAAACTGTAACCAAGTCTCCATTAAACGCTTTGTTTAGTCTTTTTCTTTCTATAGCCACATCTTCTTCTAGCTGATCAGTTACCACATACCCTCTTCCTGTTGATGTTATTTCTAAAACACCTTTTATTATATTGTTCTGATTGTTGCTGAGAGCGTATTTTCCTCGCGTTGGTGAGATAAGCTTTTTCTTATTAAACATTTTTGTGATTGACTTAATTATCTCGTTCCTTCCCTTTGTGTCTTTAACATTAAGAGCGGCCGATATCTGCTTATAATTAAACTCACTGTTTGGATTATTAAGAAAGACTTTTGTTATTTTTCTTTCGAGATCTATTTGCTGTTTCTTTTTTTTACCCATCTTCAATAATAGTTCAAAGATAGTTTTAATACTTTCATGTTAACTTTTTTAGATACTAACATTTAAACATATATAACATTTGTTATTTATTTAAATTAACTATAGTTATTATATACGGTTAATATCTTAAAAACAAAAGACCAGAATAAAGATTTGAACAAGAAAAGAAAACTACAAACAAACCATCAACATCTTAAATCACTAAAAAGCAGCAAAGTAAGCAAGTAATTAAAAGGTGTTAATATTGAAAAAGTAAAAAGAAAAGTTAATAAAAAGGAAAGGAAAAAAGTTAACAAGGGGTTGAAAAGAAAAAGGAAAAGGGTGATAAAAAAAAGAGAAAGAAAAAAAAAGAAAAAATTAAACAACTATTAACAACTTATGAATAATAAAAAGATATTTGTTAACTTAAAATAAAAAAGAATGCTAATATCTTTAGGAAATGACCACGCAGGGGTAGAGGTTAAAAAACACATAGAAAGCTTTCTAAGAGAAAAAGGAATAAGCACCTCCAACAAAGGGTATGACGGAGAAGAAAGCGTTGACTATCCAGATTACATACATAGGGTTGCGGAAGAAGTAGAAGAAAAAAAAGCAGACATAGGCATTATTGTTTGCGGATCAGGCAATGGAGCGGCAATGACAGCAAATAAACACCAAGGGGTAAGAGCTGCAATTTGTTGGAACAAGGAAATAGCCAAGCTTGCAAAACAACACAACAACGCAAACGTGATAAGCATCCCCTCAAGGTTTTTAGAAAAAAAAGAAATAGAGGAAATAATAACGGCTTTTTTAGAATCAGAGTTTGAGGGAGGAAGGCATGAGAGAAGGGTAAAAAAAATACCTAAGCAATAAATGATAAAGTGGGAAGAAAAAAGGTTTGAAGAGTTGGGCGCGGACGAGCTCTATGAGATCTTTAAAATAAGGGCAGAAATTTTTGTGTTAGAGCAAGAGATAGCTTATGTAGACCCAGACAACAAAGACCAAAAAGCGATACACATAATAGGAAGAAAAAAAGGAATGCTTATAGCATACGCAAGAGCTTTTCCTCCAGGCGAATACTATGAGGGGTTTTCTGGTTTTGGAAGAGTGGCGGTGGACGAAAAGGAAAGGGGAAAAGGTGTGGGCATAGAGCTTGTAGAAAAAACAGTAGAGGCCTGCCTAAAAAACTTCAGCAACCACGATATAAAAATATCAGCGCAGGAGTATCTAGAAAAGTTCTACCTAGACAGAGGATTTGTGTGTAAAAACGAACGCTATTTGGAGGACGGAATTCCTCACTGCGCAATGTATTATAAAAGAAGGTAGCCTATAAAGAGGACACAACCCTTTTAAGCTCAGCCTCCATTTCTTTTGAGGAAAGAACCTCTTTCCTTAAGTAAATAAAAAGAAACCAGTTAAAGTTAGAATCGCCAAGAGCATCGCTTTGCTTACGAACAATCTCTCGCATTCTTCTTTTTATTTTATTTCTATCAACTGCGCGTGGGAAGTTTTTTTTGGGGGCGACAACAACAAATCTTATCTCTCCTTCGTTTTCAGATGAAGAAAGGCACCTGCACTCAAATACTTCAGAGCCCCTTTTTTCTCCTAAGCGAAAAAGCAGCTCTATCTTTTTTTTGTTTTTTAAAGGAGAGGGCATTATAATTTTTTTAAAGAGGTTGAGGAGTCAAAACGAACCCCTTTCTCTGTGTTTTTTAAAACAACAAGTTCGTTGTGAGGGTCGTGTTGCATGAAAAGCAAAACGTTGTTCTTAACAGCACCCTGTAATACGCGCTCTTTTTCAGCCATTGTCACCAGGGGCCTTATGTCATAACCCATCAAGTAGGGGATGGGTATGTGTCCAGCGGTTGGGACCAGGTCTGAGGCAAAAAGAATAGTTTTTTCTTTGTATGTGATTTTTGGCAACGCCATTTTTTCTGTGTGGCCGTCAAACAAAAGAAGATCAAACCCAAGGTCTGCGCAAAAACCATCTTTATCGCTGTCAAAAAGATTTAGTTGCCCCGACTCTTTTATGGGCTGAAGATTTTCTTCTAAAAAAGAAGCTTTTTCTCTAGGGTTTGGACTAACAGTTGCCCACTCCCAATGGCTTTTTGAACACCAAAACTGTGCGTTTTTAAAAGCGGGCACTATTTTATCCCCCTCTCTTTTTGTGGCGCCGCCACAATGGTCAAAATGCAGGTGTGTAAAAAACACATCAGTAATATCATCAGGGGAAAACCCTTCAGCTTTAAGTGAGTCAACAAGCGTTCTGTCTCCCCATCTTGAGTAGTGACTGAAGAACTTTTCGCTTTGCTTGTCACCAAGCCCAGCGTCAACAAGAATAAGCTTCTTCCCATCCTCAATCAACAAGCATCTTGCGCTCATGTCGATTCTGTTTTTGTCATCCGCAGGGTTTGTTTTTTCCCACAAAGCTTTTGGGACAACACCAAACATAGCTCCGCCATCAAGTTTAAAGTTTCCGGTTTCTATTGAAAATAAGTTCATCTAATTGTTAATTTGCAACACTGCCATAAAAGCTTTTTGTGGGATTTCAACACTACCCACCATTCTCATTTTTTTCTTACCCTTCTTCTGCTTTTCTAAAAGCTTTCTCTTTCTTGTAACATCTCCACCATAAAGCTTTGCGGTTACGTCTTTTCTAAAAGCTTTTATTGTTTCTCTTGATATGATCTTAGCTCCTATCGCCGCTTGCACAGGGATGTCAAACTGTTGTCTAGGTATTAACTCCTTTAGTTTTTCACACATTTTTCTTCCAAGTCGTTGGGCATTTTCAAAATGGATCAAAGAAGAAAGCGCATCAACAGGGCTTCCATTTAAAAGTATGTCTAGGCGCACTAATTTTGAGGACACCATCCCCGAGGGAGAGTAGTCAAAAGAGGCGTAACCTTTTGATACCGACTTAAGGCGATCATAAAAATCAAAAACAATCTCTGCAAGAGGCATGTCAAAACTAAGCTCAACACGCTCAGTAGAAAGATATCTTTGGTTTGTGACCACCCCTCTTTTTTCTATACAAAGATTTAGGGCATTTCCAACAAACTCAGACTTTGTTATTATAGAGGCCTTTATAAAAGGCTCTTCAACTCGGTCTAATCGAGAAGGGTCTGGTAAATCTGAAGGGTTGTTAACAAGTATTGGGGTAGCGGGGTCCTTTTTCGTGTAAGCATGATATGATACGTTGGGAACAGTTGTAATTACAGACATATTAAACTCCCTTTGTAGTCTTTCTTGAATGATTTCCAGATGAAGCATTCCTAAAAATCCACACCTGAAACCAAACCCAAGCGCAGCAGAACTTTCAGGAGAAAAAACCAAAGAAGCGTCATTCAACTGAAGTTTTTCCATACTTGAACGAAGATCCTCATAGTCATCACTGTCTACAGGATAAATTCCTGCAAAAACCATTGGCTTCACGTCTTCAAAACCCTCAATAGGGGTCTCCATAGAAGATTCTGCAAGGGTAATTGTATCGCCAACCTTAACCTCTTTAGCCTCTTTAATCCCGGTGATAAGGTATCCAACATCTCCACAAGAAATTTTGTCTTTTGGGACCTGTTGAAGCTTAAGTGTGCCAACCTCTTCAACCCCATATGTTTTTTTTGTAGAAAGAAATTTTATTTTGTCGCCTTTAGAAAGACTTCCGTTAACAACTTTAAAATATGTTTCTATTCCGCGATAAGGGTTAAAGACAGAGTCGAAAATTAACGCTTGAAGCTCTTGATCTTCTTGGCCCTGAGGGTGTGGCACTTTTTCAATAATAGCATCAAGGATTTTCTCAATCCCTTTTCCGGTTTTGGCTGAAGCCAAAAGGATGTCTTCATGTTTACAACCCAGCAAAGAAACAACCTCGTCAGCAACGACCTCAGGATTGGCCGAAGGAAGGTCTATTTTATTAAGAACAGGTATAATTTCAAGGTCATTCTCTAAAGCCAAATAAAGATTAGAAATTGTTTGAGCCTGTATGCTTTGGGCAGCATCAACAACTAACAGAGCGCCTTCACAGGCGGCAATTGCCCTTGAGACCTCATAAGAAAAATCTACATGTCCAGGAGTGTCGATAAGGTTTAGAATATACTCTACCCCATCTTTTTTATATTCCATCTGTACAGCATGCGATTTAATTGTTATCCCTCTTTCCCTTTCCAGATCCATGTCATCAAGGAGCTGAGCTTGTTTATCTCTTTCGTCAACAGAACCTGTTGAGTCAAGAAGCCTGTCAGCAAGCGTGCTTTTCCCATGATCTATATGGGCTATAATGCAAAAATTTCTAATAATCTTTTTCACCAACCTTATTTTAACACAAAGATACTTAGTTTGAAATATCTTAAAAGAGAAACCCTTTATAAATCAAGGAATTCTTATTTTTGCCATATGATTAAAATAGGCAACATAGAACTTCCAGATTTCCCTTTATTGTTAGCGCCCATGGAAGATGTAAGTGACCCGCCATTTCGCGAGCTTTGTAAAAAGCACGGAGCTGACGTTGTCTACACTGAGTTTATCTCTAGCGAAGGCCTTATAAGAAACGCTGCAAAAAGCACAAAAAAACTGGATATTTATCAACAAGAGAGACCTGTTGGAATTCAAATCTTTGGGGCAAACCTCGATTCAATGCTTCAAGCTGTTGATATTGTTGAAAAAACCAACCCCGATATAATAGACATAAACTATGGGTGTCCTGTAAAAAAGGTGGTTTGTAAAGGAGCGGGAGCAGGTATTCTAAAAGACATACCGTTAATGGTTAGCCTTACAAAAGAAATAGTGAAGAGAACAAAACTACCCGTGACTGTTAAAACTAGACTGGGATGGGATGAGAAAACTATAAAAATAGTTGAGGTTGCAGAAAGGCTACAAGACGTTGGTATCAAGGCTATTTCTATTCACGGAAGAACAAGGGCACAAATGTATAAAGGAGATGCGTCATGGGAAAAAATAAGTGAAGTGAAAAACAACAACAGAATGAGCATCCCAGTTTTTGGCAACGGAGATGTTAACACGCCCCAGGCAGCAAAAAGAATGAGAGATGAATACGGGTTAGACGGAGCAATGATAGGCAGGGGGTCTATTGGAAATCCCTGGATTTTTGAGGAAATAAAACATTTCTTTAAGACAGGGAAAATAAAGAAACCGCCCACCCTTAAACAAAGGGCAGAAATGGCAAAAAAACATTTACAGCTTTCTTTACAGTGGAAAGGAGAGGTTCTGGGTGTGCTTGAAACAAGAAGGCACTATGGAAATTATTTTAAAGGTGTTGAGAATTTTAAATCAACAAAAACTGCAATATTAACAGAAAACGATCCAAACAAAATAATAACAATACTAGATGGTATTAAGGATCGCCAGCCAGAAATAAAGACCCTAGTCTAAAAAACGTTTACTCAAGTTTCTAGTAGTCCAAAAAGAAGCTATAAACCCGATTAAGGAGACGGTTAAAAACACAACAAAAAGATTTTGAAAAGAAAGAATAACAGGGTAAGGAAGGTTGGTTCCGGGGACATATACAAAAGGACTTGAGGCTTGAGCTAGAACAAAAACAGAGCCAAGAAGGCAGCCAACAAGACTCCCAAATAAAGAGACGATAACACCAAGAGAAAGAAAAATATTTTTAAAAGACCCCTTCTTTGCACCCAAAGCATTTAAAATTTTTAGATCATTTGTTTTTTCAACCATCATTATTGTTAGAGAGCCAACAAGATTAAAAACGGCAATAATAACAACTAAACAAAAAATAAGATAAACAGCAAAGTTCTCAGTATTAAGCATTTTGTAAAGAGCAGGATTTAGTTCTTCTTTTGAGACGATTATAAAATCAACAGGAAGTATTTTGTCAAGCTCGTTTTCTAAAGTTTCTATCGAAAAGTCCTCATCAACAAGAATTTCGATAGATGAAAAATTGTTTTTGGGAAGCTTTGAGAGGCTGCTTAAAGATGAAAGAGAAGTAAACGCATACTTGCTTTCAATGTCTCCACTAATTTGATAAATTCCTTGTATCTGAAAAGACAGACTAGAAAACGGAGAAGGGTTAAGCAGAGAAAAGTTTCTCAAAGAAGGTAGGGTAGCATTTACAGAAAAATCCTCACTTAGAACAACATCAAGATCGGAGGCAATGGAGGCGCCAAGATATATATTGTCTTTATCACGAACATCATAAACCCCAACCAGAGACAGGTCGTTTAGCCTTTGGTTTAAAAAATGACTTGAGTCAAGGCCTTTTAAAACAATAGCCCTAGAGTTAAGGGGGTTTGACAAGAGTACTTTTTCTTCAAGAACTAAAGAAGAGCTAGACACCCCAGAAAGAGATGGAACCCTTTCAACAGAAGAGCTGTCTAAAATAAAATGTTTGCCAACTTCTGGAATAACCTTATAGTCAGGATCAAAAGAATTAGTATATAGCAAACCAAAGTCTTTAAGGCCAGAGAAAGCGCTCAACACAACAAGAAGAGAGCAGGCAGAAACAACAATCATAATAAAAGCAAACCGGTTAATTCTATTTACAATAGTCTTTGAGCTTCTTGCAAAAAAGTACCTGTAGGCGACTTTAAATATAAAGCGGTTAAACATTTTTGTTTTTTATTGGGTTAAAGGGGTTTTTAATAGATTCATCAATTTCATCTATATGATCTAAAGAGTCGTCTAGATAAAAAGAAAGAGCGGGAACTTTTCTAAGTTGGTTTTTAACAATTTTTGAAAGATCAAATTTTATTTTTGAAGCATTTCCTTGTAGCTGCTCTAATCTCTCTCCCGCCTTATCGCTTGGAAAAATACTGAGATATACTTTTGCAACAGAAAAGTCAGGGGCAACCCTAACCTGAGTTACAGAAATTAAAAGATTAGCGACGCCACCCTTTCTAAGATCTCCAGCGATTAGTGTAGCCAACTCCTTTTGAATTAAAGACGAAACCTTTTTTTGCCTTTGAGAATCCATGTATCAAAAATAGTTTAAATATTATGAAAAAGACCTTTTAGGGAATTTAAGTAAGTTGTATATTTGCGCTTAAGGAGGTCCTATAGCTCAGTTGGTTAGAGTAGATGACTCATAATCATTTGGTCCCTGGTTCGAGTCCAGGTGGGACCACCAAGAAAACCCTCATTGTCTTTGACTTGAGGGTTTTTGTTTTTATTAATTATCTATAGGCTTTCTTCTGGGGTTTCTTTTTCTTGGCCACGGGGCTTCTTTTCCTGTTCTTGGATTAATAGGCATAACCCTTTTTTCTCTAGAAGCTTTTTCGTTGTCTTCGCTAGCCATGTAGGTGAGAATTGCGGTTAAAATAACATTACTCCTAACGTCATCAAACACGATCTTGTCATAAGTGTCTTTGTTTGTATGCCAGGTGTAATTTCCATATGCCCAATCAAGAGACCTCAAGCTGAAAGCAGGAACACCAAGAGCCACAAATGAAGCATAATCACTGCCTCCGCCACCAGGCATTCCAGGGAAATCTGTTTCAATGTGTTTTTTAACATCATTAGGAACAGGATACAACCACCTAGAAACATATTCATATGAATTTAAAAACCCCTGGCCTCCAATATTAATTACCCTACCAGTTCCATTATCTTGATTAAAAAGAGCCTGAGTGTTTTTAACGATATCGGGAAAATCTTCAACAAAAGCCCTAGAGCCATTTAGTCCGCCCTCTTCAAACCCCCAGAGACCAACTAAAATTGTTCTTTTAGGGTTTGGGTAAACAGTTTTTAAAATTCGCATAGCCTCCATCATAACAATGGTTCCCGTTCCATTATCAGTAGCTCCAGTAGCTCCATCCCACGAATCAAAATGGGCAGATAAAATGACATATTCTTCTGGCTTTTCAGTTCCTTTAATCATTGCGAGAGTGTTAAATGTTGGGACAACCCCTAAATCTTTTGAGGTTGAAACAACTTTGATTTTAGGATTTACACCGCTTTTAACCATTCTATACAACATTGTATAGTCTTCTAAATCTAAATCAATATTTGGAATATTCTTTGTCCCAGCGCTAAACACCCTGTTTGCACCAAAGCCTCCAGCCCAATTGCTCGACAATATTCCTATCGCTCCAGCCTCTTCAAGCACCCTGTTTATGTTCCTTCTATTTACCCCCATCTTACTGAAATTTGCATACCATTTTCTGGAAGCATCTCTTCTCTCTTCTCTAATTTTTTGCAGAGACTCCTCTGTGGCAAACTCCTCCCAGTTGTAATCTGGTCTTCCAGATGACTGATACATGCTGCTTAAAACAAACTTTCCTTTAATTGTTTCAAGCCAATTAGTAAAGTCTTCTTTGTGTTCAACTTCGGGAATAAAAACTATTTCTCCAGTTATTCCTTTTTTTGATGTAGAGGGGCTGTAGGCCAACTGCCTTCCCGAAAGAGTTCTAATTCTAGGAGACACCATATCAACATGCGTTATTCCTCTTTCCCATCCTGTCCATTCTCCAAATTCGTGTAACTCTGCACTTACCCCCCAACTGTTATACTTGTTTATTGCCCAGTCTGCTGCTTGTTTTTTTTGAGGCGTCCCAGTTAGCCTGGGTCCAATTACATCTAGTAGCTCATGTGCCAAAACCTCTAGCTGAGAATTATTTGTGGCCTCATCAATAATTTTCTTAACTATGTCGTCTTGAGATTCAGCAGAAAATGAAGTAAAAATGCAAAGTATTAAAATAAGTTTTTTCATTGTAAGGGTTTTTTGTTTTTTACAAAGTATAAAATCTTTTTTAATTATTCTCATTTATGTAAATTGTACTTAGCAAAAGATAAATGCAAGTTATTATGAAATATTTTTATGTTATTTTTTTTGTTGTAAGCATGGTTGTTACATCATGTGGATTAAATGATAAGCAAGAAAGCCCCTCATCGGATTGGCAAGCATTATTTGATGGCAAAACTTTTGATGGTTGGGATATTAAAGTTGCAGGCTATGATTTAAATGACAATTATAACAACACCTATCTTATAGAAGATGGAAGCATTGTAGTTTCTTATGATCAATACGATTCCTTTGACGAAAAAGATGGAAATATTTTTTATACAAAAAAGAAATTTAAAAATTATCACTTAAAACTTGACTATAAGTTCTACGGCGACCACATAAGAGATGGTGATTGGTCATATAGAAATAGTGGTGTGATGCTCCATTCTGAAGACCCAAAAAAGATTTTTAAAGACCAGCAGGTTCCAGTTAGTATAGAAGCTCAATTTCTGGGAGGCCTTCAAAATAGATCTGACGGGATAAAGACAACTCTTAACATGTGCTCTCCCGGAACAGATGTTGATATTGATGGTAAGATAGCTCCAGAGCATTGCATGAGGTCAAGTTCAAAGATCTATCCTATAAATGAATGGGTTAGCATAGAAATTGTTGTGCATTCTGACTCTATTGTTCATCACATTATAGAAAAGGATACAATCATGACTTACACAAATATCAGATATTCAAATGATAGATTTTCAACTGAAAACTTTAAAGACCTTGTGGGTAAGCCATTGGAAGAGGGGTATATAGCCCTTCAATCTGAGGGACATCCGGTTATGTTTCGTAACATAATGATTAAAGAGCTTGACTAATCAGAATTTTTTCTCAAAACTTTTCCCGCCTTTATGTTTTGAAACTCTCCGTTATCAATAGCAAGCTCCCCATTTACTAATACATAATGTATTCCTTCAGAATATTGGTGTGGTTTTTCAAAAGTTGCCCTGTCAATTATTGTGTTTTTGTCAAAGATCGTTATGTCTGCAAACATTCCTTTTTTAATTAACCCTCTACGCTTTATCCCTATCGTTTTTGCAGGCAGGAAAGACATTTTGTATATAGCCTCTTCTAGTGGAAGAACTTGTTTTTCTCTAACAAAAAGCCCAAGAACTCTTGGGAAAGTTCCATACCACCTTGGGTGTGGATGCCCCTCTCCTGGAACAACCAATCTTCCATCAGATGCTATCATTGTTAGGGGGTGTTTCATTATATTTTCAACATCACCCTCATCCATTGCATGATAAATTGCAGAAGCCCCTCCGTTTAACTGTGCCTTAATTACAAGCTCTGCACCATTTTCAACTGTGGGCTCTAG